>JACCDG011051818.1_pt1 | contig 42993 bp, 48 predicted proteins | sample 7442471 | NCBI WGS metagenome assembly JACCDG01 (sample SAMN15323444, study PRJNA562643) | freshwater metagenome | isolation source: river surface water | place: USA:Blue River Watershed | collected 2017-08-17
AACGGATCCGCAGGCGCAACTAACGGTCTTGCTGGAGGTGGTGGCGCGGGTGTAGCAGGTACAGACGGCACAATTTCTGGCGGCGGCGGTGGTACTATTCTTTATGGCACTGATGTTTACGGTTCTGCAAGTGGAGCAGGAGGCACTGCACCTGGCGGCGGCGGTGTTGGTACTGATCCTAGCGGTGGTTCAAATGGAGGTGATAGTGCTGGCGGTGGTTATGGTGGTTATTATGGCGGTGGTGGTGGTGCTATAAATGATTCCAACGGTCCTGGTGCTATTGGTGGACCAGGTTTAGTTCTCATCTTGTGGGGACCGAATCGTTCTTATCCTAGCTCAAACACAGCGGAAGTGTACTAACATGTCTAACAGATACGGCAATTTTAAAGATGGTAAATATATTTTAGTTCATGCCGATTGGACTGTAGGGCAAATAGGAGATAGATATGCTGGTTATAGGTCTCAAGATAGTTTGATGCCTGAATTGCCAAAAGATGATACGAAATTTGACTACTCTGGCATAAGCGGCGGCATTTGGGACTTAACTGCAACAAATCAATTTCCAAAAAATAATAACAGAACTGTGCAAACAGGATTAACTAACCCACTACATGTATCAATAACTTCTAACCAATTCGTAGCATATGAGCTAAACACAGTAGACATATCACGATATGCAAATAGATCAGCAAGAGTTGTTTTTCAATATCAATTAAAAGGTTTTCCACCTACACCTGCAGATGGAATAATAGATCGAATAAATATATCAGGAACAACGTATGGGTTTGAAGCTTCAGGTGAAAATTGGGAAACGACAACAACTAACGCTCAAGGCACTCCTTATGAATTATTATCATGGACAACTATAGCATCAACGCGAACAAGAAATAGATTTGCCAGATCAAATACGACAACCATTATTGAAAGTGTTTTTGGACCTGGTGCCATACCTCAAACAAATGGAAATTTTGGATTAGTTTCGACATATGATACTGTTTACGGAGAACCTCCATATACCAGTGCATGGATAAGAAGCCCTGTAGTATCTTTAGGTGCAACACCAACGCTAAGTTATTACTATTTCAATCTTTACAGTTATTTCGATTCATGTATATTTACATATTTGGATTTACAATAGAGGAACAAAATGCTATACTCGAAAAACGGTTCATATCCAACTATTTTACCATTTCGTATAACTCTTTCAAATGGATTTACTAGAACTGATTCTCAAACGTTCACACCAGAAGAAATCGCAGATGCAGGATATATAGCAGTTGATGAACCACCTCAACCACTATCAAATCAAGTTCTTATTTGGACAGGAACAGATTGGTTAGTAAGAGATAAAACAGAACAGGAACTGGCCGAAGAAATTTTAAGAAAATGGTATGAAATACGTTCTCATAGAGACAGACTGCTTTCAGAACTAGATTGGCGATTTTTACGATATCAAAGTCAAGTTAGATTAGGTATTGAACCTGTTGATAGCATAGTTGAGCTGGATACATATGCTCAAGCTTTAAGAGATATAACATTGCAATCTGATCCAAACGCTATTCAATGGCCAATGGCACCTTTCTAGTTATTATAAATACTCCATAAAGAGGGTATTTCATGGCAATTCCAACAACCAGAGAACAGCACAAAGATTGGTGCCTTAGACAGCTAGGGCATCCTGTAATCAATATTAACGTGGATGATGACCAAGTTGATGATTGTGTGGATTCTGCTTTACAGTATTTTCAAGATTTTCACTTTGATGGTGTAGAGCGTTGGTATTTAAAGCACCAACTTACTTCTCAAGATATTGCAAATCAGTGGATTCCTATCACTGAAAACATCATCGGTGTAACCAGAATATTTCCTATCTCGTCTACAAACGCAACGGTCAATATGTTTGACTTGAGATACCAATTGCGTCTTCATGAATTATACGATTTTACCAGCACATCCTATGTAAACTACGTTTTGACAATGCAGCATATTCGCACATTGGATATGATGTTCTCGGGTGAGCAACCAATTCGTTTTAATCGTCACACTGATAAGCTTTATCTGGACATGAACTGGGTAATGAATCAACCTGGCGAATGGTTAATCATTGAAGGTTTTGTTATCGTTGATCCAGCTTCATATGCTGACGTTTGGAATGATCGTATGCTTAAGCGTCTAACAACGGCTCACATAAAGAAAATTTGGGGTAACAATATGAAGAAGTTTGCTGGAATGCAACTTCCTGGCGGTGTTACAATGAATGGTCAACAAATCTATGATGAAGCAGTCCAAGAGATAACAGAAGTTGAGCAGCTTATTCGTGATACTTACGAAGAACCACCTAACTTTATAATGGGATAAGTCATGGCAACCTCAGTATACTTCAATAACTTTAGTCCATCTGTAATCAATGAGCATATGCTTTTGGAAGACTTAATTGTTGAGTCTATCCAGATCATGGGTCATGATGTTAAGTATATGCCTCGCGAAGTATACGATGCTACCGATGATGTTCTAGGTGAAAGTGTAAATTCCAAGTTCACACGCGCATACGGAATGGAAATGTATTTGGCCAACGTTGAAGGTTACGAAGGCGATGGTGACTTCTTCTCTAAGTTTGGTCTTGAAATTCGTGATACATCAAACTTTGTTGTATCACGCCGATCATTTGAGAAGTATGTTCCAACAACAATAGCTAGACGCCCAAGAGAAGGTGATCTAATATTTGTTCCACTTCTAAACAAGATTTTTGAAATCAAGTTTGTTGAAGAAGAATTGATGTTCTTCTCACTCGGTAAAAGACAACCTTACATGTACGAATTGCGTTGTGAAGTGTTCCGCTTCAGCAACGAAGACTTTGAAACCGGTAATAGTGAAGTGGATGATTTGGAACATTCAGCGGCGTATACAATTGAGCTAAATCTAAGCACAGGTTCTGGTAACTATCATCAGGATGAAATTGTATATCAGGGTGCTAATATTACCTATGCAACAGCGAAAGCGGAAGTTAAGCATTGGATTCCTGAAACAAACAAGCTTGAAGTTATCAATGTCAAAGGTGCATTTACGAATAGTGCCAACGTTATTGGTAATACATCTAATACTCGTTATACACTAGCATCATTTGATGACCTGGCCGACCTTGTAGACTATGATGATTCAGACAATCGTATCATACAGACAGAAGCCAATACGTTTATTGATCTATCTGAAATCAATCCATTTGGAGTACCGTAATGCTAAGTAATGCTTATTTCTATCACCAGCTTACTCGCAAATACGTTATTCTATTTGGCAATATGTTCAATAACATTATGGTTAAGCGTGTAGATAAGAATACTGGAATTGAAATTGAAAGATTCAAAGTACCTATTGTTTATGCTCCAAAAGAAAAGTATTATGCTCGTTTGAGAGCAGACCCAGATTTGGAAAGACCAATTCAGGTTGTATTGCCTCGTATGTCGTTTGAGATTACAAACTTTACATATGATGCATCTAGAAAGCAAAACTCACTTCTAAGATCAGGTGCTACGGCTGATACAGGAACACGTGGCGCAACTCAGTATATGGGCGTGCCTTATGATCTTAACTTTGACTTACAAATCTATGCAAGAAATGTAGATGATGGAACACATATCATAGAGCAAATCTTGCCATACTTTAATCCTGATTACACAGTAACTATAAATGCTATTCCTACTCTTGGTTTCCTAAAAGATATTCCTATTATACTCAATAGCGTATCAAACATAATTGAGCATGAAGGAAACTTTGATGCTGTTAGATATGTATCATGGACACTTTCATTTACTATGAAAGCAAACTACTATGGTCCAGTACAGACGCCTAAGATCATTCGTAAAGTATTTGCCAATATCTATAATGATGAGACATTAAAAGCAGGCAATATAGTTAGAGTAAACACTTCACTTCCTGCTGCTAACGGTAACTTTAAGATTGACGATATAGTTTATCAAGGTTCTGATTACAATACAGCAACAGCATATGGTTTTGTATTAGAATGGAACAAACAAAATCTTAGACTTGTTTTAGGTGGTGCACAAGGGCAGTTTAAGGTAAATAGTACAATTCGTGGAGCAACTACAAATGCTGTGTGTACGATACAAAGCTTTGATGCTACACCTCTTAAGCTTACAGAGATTAAGATTGAACCTGATCCAATAGACGCTGAACCAAGTGATGATTTTGGATATACAACAACAATTACAGAATGGCCAGAAACTGAATGAGTGAAAAATCTAGTGATATAATTGCCAAGTCTCTTGGTATTGGTAATGAAATAGAGATTATACCACCAAAGCAATCTGAACCTATCATCAATACACCACACGAAGATGATGATATCAAAGCTGACTACAATCTGTCTCGTAGAACGTTTCGTGACCTGATTAACAAGGGCAATCAAGCAATGGAAAGTTTGACTGATCTTGCAAAGGAATCTGAAAGTCCTCGCGCGTATGAGGTGCTTGCTACCATGATGCGTACTGTTGCAGATACCACAAAAGACTTATACGATCTTCAAAAGAAAACCAAAGACTTGAGAGATGATGGTAAGAAAGAGCAGCCAAATGTCACAGTGGAAAAAGCTGTCTTTGTTGGATCACCTACCGATTTGCTAAAGAGAATTAAGGAAGAGCAGAAGTCTAGTGAGTAAGGGCTATAATAACAATCCAAACTTACCTAAAGAAGACTACCGTCACGCATTTACACAAGCTGAGATTGACGAGTTTGTGAAGTGTGCGGGTGATCCTGTTTACTTTGCTACCACATATATGCGTATCATCAACGTTGACCATGGTCTTATGCCATTCCGTATGTGGGACTTTCAGCGGGACATGCTTAGGACATTCCATGAGAATCGATTCTCTATTTGTAAACTTCCGCGTCAGGTAGGTAAGACTACCACATCCGTTGCGTTTCTGCTTCATTATATTCTGTTCAATGAGAACGTCAACGTAGCTATTCTTGCTAACAAGTCCGCTACTGCCAGAGAAATTATGAGCAGGCTTCAGCTTGCATTTGAGTATCTACCACGTTTCCTACAGCAAGGAGTAAAAGAGTGGAATAAAGGTTCAGTTGAGTTGGCTAATGGTTCACGCGCGGTAGCTGATTCCACATCTGGTAGCTCGGTTCGTGGTAGATCATTCAATGTCATTTTCCTTGACGAGTTTGCGTTCGTTCCAAACAACATCGCAGAAGCGTTCTTCATGTCTACCTATCCTACAATTTCTTCTGGTAAAACAACGAAAGTTATTATCGTATCAACTCCTAACGGACTCAATCTATTCTATCGTATGTGGACAGAAGCGATTGAGAAACGTTCTGACTATATGCCGATTGAAATACATTGGAGCATGGTCCCAGGAAGAGATGAAGAGTGGAAAGAGCAGACTATTCGTAACACTTCTCCTGATCAGTTCCGTCAAGAGTTTGAGTGTGAGTTTATTGGTTCTACAAACACACTTATCCATCCTGTCAAGCTTAGATCACTAGTTTGGCATCATCCTATTCGCAAAGATGGATTCCTAGACATATACAAAGACCCAGAACCAGGTAGAACATACACAATGACAGTGGACGTGGCCGAAGGGCAGAACCTTGACTACTCCACATTTTCAGTCATAGACGTTACAGAAATACCTTACCGATTGGTAGCTAAGTATAGAAACAATAAGATATCACCGTTTCTATTTCCCACAGTGATTGTCCAGACAGCCAAGATATACAATGAGGCTTTCGTATTGGTAGAAATTAACTCTATTGGTTTGCAGGTATCGGACATCATACACTTTGAACTTGCTTATGAAAATCTAATCAAGATTGAAATGAAGGGCAAGCAAGGTCAGCAGCAGACACCTGGATTCAAAAAGAAGATTGCTTACGGTCTTAAGACTACAAATCAGTCTAAGATGATCGGTTGTACAAATCTTAAGACATTGATTGAGAGTGATAAGCTAATCATTAATGATGCTGAAATGATTACAGAACTGACTACATTCTCAGCAGACAAGAAAACATTTAAGGCCGAAGAAGGCAATAACGACGATTTGGTAATGACTTTGGTACATTTTGGTTGGTTAACAGCGCAGAGATATTTTAAGGAAAATATCAATAACGACATTAGACAAGTGCTTCAGAAAGAACAGTTTGATCTAATGGATACAGATATTACTCCGTTGCCTATTATAGATGATGGAGTGAATAACCCTGATTATGAAGTGGATGAGTTTGGTAACGTTTGGTTTGAAGACAGGTCCAAGAGGTACCCAATGGATGACCTCAACTGGAACTGGAAAAGTAAGATGTAAAATCTTCATTTTTCTAAATAGTTAAACAAGAATAATCCATTTCACAAAGGAGAGATACTATGGCATTTCAACTGTCACCAGGTGTAAATGTATCCGAATTCGACCTTACTACGATAGTTCCAGCCGTTGGAACTACAGAGGGCGCAATTGCGGGTCAATTTAATTGGGGACCATCAAACACAATCGTAACAATTTCAAATGAAGTAGAATTGGCCGATAGATTTGGTACTCCAGATTCAACAAATTTCGCAACATGGTTTACTGCGGCTAACTTCCTATCCTATGCTCGTAACCTCAAAGTTGTTCGTGCAGCAAACTCTGCTGGCGATCTAAACGCCACTGATGGTGAAGGACTTTTTGTTCCAAATCAAGACACATATAATTACTCATATGCCAACATGGAAGCAGATTCAGGAAAAGGAACATTTGCCGCACGTTATGCTGGCGATAAGGGAAATGGACTAAAAGTTTCCTTGTTTGCAAATGGTTCAAATTCAACGGCATGGTCTGGATGGGCATATGCAGCACAATTTGATGGAAAACCATCAACATCAAACTATGCTGGCACACGTGGTGGTTCAAACGATGAAATGCACGTTATCGTCATTGACGAGAAGGGCAAGTTTACAGGAACACCTAACACTGTTCTAGAAAAGTTTGCATTTGTATCTAAGGCTTCTGATGCTAAAACGGATGACGGTTCATCAAACTACTATGTAAACGTAGTAAATGATCGTTCAAAGTATATCTATGTAATTAATCATCAAGCAAATGCTACATGGGGTGGAATAGCAGCAAATACAGCATTCAATTCTGGTGATGGAAGCACATACACAGTTACCCTTGCTAATGGTACATCAACTTCGGTTACAAACGCACAACTAATTGGTGCTTATGAGAAGTTTAAGAACCCAGAAGAAATTGATATTTCTCTAATTATGGCAGGTGCTGCTTCTCAAACTGTAGCTGAGTATATTGTTGATAATATCGCAGAATATCGTAAAGATTGCGTAGCTTTCCTTTCACCAGCATCAGCAAACGCTGTAAACAATTCTGGTGATGAAGTTGCAGACATTACAGCTTACAGAGATGAATTTACATCATCTTCATATGCTGTAATGGACTCAGGATGGAAGTATCAGTTTGACAAGTACAATAACGTATATCGTTGGGTACCACTAAACGGTGACGTTGCAGGTCTCTGCGTTCGTACAGACTTTGAACGTGATCCATGGTATTCACCAGCTGGATTTAATCGTGGTCAAATCAAGAATGTTGTAAAGCTTTCTTGGAATCCAAATAAGACTGCCCGCGATGAACTTTACAAGAAGGGTGTAAATCCAGTTGTAACATTCCCTGGCGAAGGTACAGTGCTTTACGGCGATAAGACACTTCTTGCTCGTCCATCAGCATTTGATAGAATCAACGTTCGCAGATTGTTTATTGTCCTTGAGAAGGCAATTGCAAGAGCAGCTAAGTATTCACTATTTGAATTCAACGATGAGTTTACACGCGCTCAGTTTGTATCACTTGTAGAACCATATCTACGTGATGTGCAGGGCCGTCGTGGTATCTATCAGTACCGCGTAGTTTGCGATCAGACAAATAACACTCCAGAAGTTATTGACCGCAACGAGTTTGTCGGTGACATTTACATTAAGCCTGCAAGAAGCATCAACTTCATCCAGCTCAACTTTGTGGCTGTAAGAACTGGTGTAGCCTTTGATGAAATTGTTGGTAAGTTCTAATTAAACGACATAAATAGATTCAGAGGAGAAACAAATGGCAGAGTTTAATGTAGCAAATTTTAGATCACAAATGGTAGGAGACGGTGCAAGACCTAATCTGTTCTCTTGCACCATTCCTGACCTAACAGTTAACGTCAACGGAGAAAGCGGCTCAGAGGTCGCTTTCAACTTCATGTGCCGCGCAGCACAGCTACCTGGTTCTACTGTAAATAGCGTTCCTGTTAACTACTTTGGCCGTGAGCTAAAGTTCTCAGGTAATCGTGTGTTCACAGAATGGACAGTTACAATTATCAATGATGAAGATTTCAAGATCCGCAATACATTTGAAAAGTGGATGAGCGCATTGAACTCACATGTTGGTAACCTTCGTTCTCTAGTTAGCCCACTTAACTATCAGAAGGACGGTTATGTAACGCAGTTCGGCAAGGCAGGAAACGTTATCAAGGAATATAAGTTCGTTGGTATGTTCCCAATTGATGTATCACCAATTGAACTTGATTGGGGAGCAAACGACACAATTGAAGAGTTTGCTGTAACATTCGCTTATCAGTGGTGGGAATCTACTAACCCATCATCTAGGGCTACTACAGATACGACTCAGGCAGGCCCAAGCGCCAGCCTAGGCTTCGTATAATTATATTATATAACAAGGCGGGGAGCAATCCCCGCCCCATTCAAACTGGAGTGAGTAATGGTCCAATTATTTGGCTTTGAGATAAGCCGTAAGAAGCAACAAGAACAAGACGAAAAGAATAAAACGTTTGCGCTGCCACAGAATGATGACGGCGCCGTTACCATTCAGTCTGGTGCGTACTATGGTACTTATGTGGATTTGGATGGTGTTGTTCGTAACGAAATTGAACTTATTACTCGTTACCGAGAAATGGCCATGCAGCCCGAGCTGGAAACAGCGATTGATGAAATCGTCAATGAAGCTATTGTAAATGATGATGCCGAATCTGGTGTTGAAATAGATACCGATGAGTTAAAGCAAGCCGATAATATCAAAAAGAAAATCCGAGATGAATTTGAGTATGTATTAAAGCTACTTGACTTTGGTAATATGGGACATGAACTTTTCCGTCGTTGGTATATTGATGGAAGATTGTTCTATCATGTTATCATTGATGACAAGTCACCTCAAAAAGGCATTGTAGAACTCAGATACATTGACCCTCGCAGAATTCGCAAAATCCGTGAAATTCAGAAGACAAAAGATACCGAATCTGGTATGGAAATTATTAAGAGAATGAACGAATATTACCTCTACAATGAAAGAGGTATGATTGGCGCTCACTCAAATCTTGGCACAAAGATTGCTATTGACTCAGTTGTTAACGTCAACTCAGGTCTAATGGATTCCAAGAGAGCAATGGTTCTCTCTTATCTTCACAAGGCTATTAAACCACTTAATCAGTTGCGTATGGTAGAAGACGCAACAGTTATCTATCGTCTCTCACGCGCACCTGAGCGCAGAGTATTCTACATTGACGTTGGTAACATGCCTACAATTAAGGCCGAACAGTATCTCCGTGATGTTATGGTCAAGTATCGTAACAAGCTGGTATATGATTCCAGCACTGGTGAAATTAAGGATGATCGTAAGCATCTTTCTATGCTTGAAGACTTCTGGTTACCTCGTCGTGAAGGTGGTAAAGGTACAGAAATCACAACTCTTCCAGGCGGTATGAACCTTGGTGAGTTAGAAGACGTTAAGTATTTTGAGAAGAAGCTATACAAAGCTCTTGGTGTTCCTATCTCTCGTTTGGAACAACAGCAAGGTTTCTCTCTTGGTCGTTCAACAGAAATTACCAGAGACGAACTCAAGTTTACAAAATTTGTCAATCGTCTTCGTAACAAGTTCTCAACATTGTTTGATGAGCTTCTACGCCTTCAATTGGTACTTAAGAAGATTTGTACCGAAGAAGAGTGGAAAGAGTTTAAGGAAAACGTTTGGTATGATTTCAAGAAAGATAACAACTTCACTGAACTTAAAGAAGCTGAACTCCTTCAGAATCGTTTAGCTGTTCTTCAGTTAGTTGATCCATATGTTGGTCGTTACTACTCAATGGCTTGGGTACGTAAGAACGTTCTCATGATGGACGATGATGAAATTGAAGAAATGATGCAGCAAATTGAAGAAGAAAAAGCTGCAAATACACCAGTTGACGAGAATGGTAATCCAATTCCAACGGATGAAATGGGTAATCCATTACCGCCGCCACCGCCAACACCAAATATTGTTCCACCTATGCCACAAGAAGCTATGATGCAACAGTATGCGGCGCAGCAGGGTGTACAGCCAGAACAAATGCCTGTTCAAGATGGAACAGGTAAAGATACAATGGATCCAATGAGTATGGGTCAATCACGTAATCGTCAACGCTTTGTAAACGATACATTGGAACCTGTTAGATGAAGAAGTTTGGTGAATATCTTGAAGAAAGTTTAGCTGCTGAAATTAAATCTGAACCTACATCTGCGGCTGCTCAACAAGCCCGCAAAATGGGTTTACAGTATATGGGATTTGGTCGCTATGCAAATTCTAAAGGTCAAATTGCATATATCGTAGATAAGGGCAGACTTGTTCCGTATAAATCACAGGAAGATGTGCAAGGAATGTACCAGAAGGCACATGAGATGCCACCTGCTGCACCAGCTAAAGCTTCAAAAGATGGTAAACCTGTTGTAGACAAAGCAAAAACTTTAGAGACACAAGCTGACGAACATAATAGAATACTAACTAAACGTTTTAATGAAGATGAAAAGATTGCTAATCGTAAAATGAAAGAAGCAATCAAAACAAATAAGACTCTAACAAAAGCGTTTCCTGCCTCTATGTTTGATGAAAATGAAATGGCAGCAATGCGAGAGTATACGAATGAAGGATTTGGACCTGTAAACAGATATCTTTACAAAGGTCTTGATGATGATGCGACTCAAGAAGACGCAGATTATGTTAATGGAATTGTTGAAGGAATGGATTCTGCTTTTTCCAATTCCAAGGCACCTATGAACTATACTGTGTACACTGGACTTTCTGAAAGATATACAGTAGATTCGTTTGCGCCAGGTAAAGATTATGTGTTTAGAGGCTATATTTCAACGACTTTGGATTATAACACAGCAATTGAATTGTTTACTGAGCAAAACGATGATGCTGTAGTTTTACAGATTGAGATATCACAGGGACAAAATGCCATACATGTTAGTGGATTCAGTAATGTAAACGCAGATGAAGATTTTAAGACAGACGAAATGGAAACAATTCTTCCTAGAGGATCTAAAGTCAAGATAATATCTGGTCCGCATGTTGTTATGACAAATGCAATAAACAAGGACGGATATGGCGGAGAATGGCCAATCAATATTTTCCATTGTCAATTGATACAAGATTGATAAATATAATGATAAACGTTTAGGAGAACAAATATGTCTATTAAGAATGCATTGTCTAATATCATTGAAGGTAATCTAGATGCAATGAGACAGAACTTTTCTTCCGCTCTTACAGAAAAAGCTGTGCAGAAGCTAGAAGAAAAGAAGATCAATATTGCTCAAAATTATTTTGGTAAAGTGAAGGAATAACAATGAAGAACGTCAAGCAAATCAGAGAATCTTACGACCTGATTACAGAGAAGGAAGAAGCGGAAGATCGCAAGCTTGCCACTCTAGTTCGTGCTGGTTTGTATGACGCAAAGAAACTTCCTGCATTAAAGAAAGCACTGGAAAAATCTGCTGACAAGATGACAGGACAAGAAAAGCGTATGCTACTTAATCTGTTAGACTCTCTTATCAATCAAGTTGTAGGTAGTGATCAAGTGTTCCGCAAAGTAAAGCAGAATGTTCAGCATATAAATGAAGCAAAGGAAGATCATCTATCTAAGTTTGATCCTAGATTCAAAGCTGGATATCCAACAGACAAAGATATTCCAACTGTTCTTATATTGAAGCGAAAGGCTATTCGTGTGTATCCTGATAATCAAAAAGTTGCATTGTACTATTCACAGGCATTAGACAAGTATGTAACTATTCCATTTAGTGATATACAGACAGGTATAAACGAAGAAAAAAAAGATGATAATAAAGATAAAAGAACACCAGAAGAAAAAGAACGTGATGAGCTTTTAAAAGGCAAACGTTCTACAAATTGGAAAACAATAAAGTCATCTTATAGTTCTATTAGAAAAAGTTCTGGAAGTAGAGCAGTTGCGGTTGGTGGTGCTTTAGGATCAGCTTTGTATTATGCCAAGAAGAGAAAGCAGGCAATGGAAAAAGCTGCTGCTGAAAAAGCAAAAGAAACTCCAAAACCAGAACCAAAAGCTAAACCAAAAGCAAAAGAAACACCAAAACCAGAACCAAAAGCTAAACCAAAAGCAAAAGAAAAACCTAAGGCTGAAACAAAAGCAACAATTAGTGTAAGAAGTCCAGAAGCAGCAGTTGCAAATGCCAATAGAATTAAAAAAAAGAATAAGGATGTTGAGTTCATGCCTAAATCTATAGAACACATGTCAAAAGCAAAAACAAAAGTAGAAGAAAATTTTAAAGCTAGAGTTCAACAACTTAGAGAAGAAAGACAACAAGTTGATGAGATTGCTCCTTTAGTTGGTGCAGCCGTTGTAGGTGCAGCAAGAGCAGCTCCATATATTGCTAGAGGGGTTATGTCTCTAGCTCGTTCTAGAGCAGGTCAAGCTGCAATTTCAGGTGCTGCAAGTTTAGGTAAAAAAGGTTTGGACAAAGCTAAAGGTTTAGGTAGATGGGCTGTAAATAAGTGGAAAAATCGTAAGAAGAGGTCTGACATCGATATAGATGTTAATACATCTTCAGATAACAAAGAAAATAATGCATCAGCTTCTGGTTCTGGATCAGGTGGACCAAACTATGTTCTTCCTACATCTAAGAGAGAATATGGATTTAAGCATGGAACTTCAGGAGAATCTTCTTGGAAAAACAGAGCCGATACAGGTGAAACACAGAGAAAAAGAGATCAGCAATTAAGCAGAAAGTTTCAACAAAACGAATCTGTAATTCCTGTTCTTAAGAACATGCTTGATAACAATATTACCGAGCAAACACTTTCAATCAATAAACAGGAAATAAACATAAATAATACAGTAGCAAAAAAGATTATGAATGTTTATGAATCTGTAAACAGCACAAATAAGAAAAAGATGGAAAAAATGTTGAACGAGAGTGCTGAATCATTTACCAAAGTTCTAACATTCGCAATAAGGCAGTAATATGGCAAACGTAATTAGAGAACAACGATTAATTGATACCAACAAAAGAGCTTTGTTGAAGTATGTAATTTTATCTGATGGAACACAAGAATCAAACACTGTTCTAGTAGATGCATCAACATTGGCATATTCATTGAATGCTAATGGATATATCATGCAGTCTGGTGTACATCCAAAATCTAATTACAGAACAACTGTCAAGAAGATTAAAGCATACTCAAAGAATACTGGATCAGTTAGATTGAAGTGGCATGGTGATGCTAACTCAGAAATCATTACGTTTGGTTCAGCTTCAGTAGATTTTAATTTTGAGAATGATGGTGCAGTAATATCAAATCCAGAAGCAAACGCATCTGGCGATATTCTTATTAGCACACTAGGAATGGCAACTGGTGATACAGTAACTATCTTTTTGGATCTCAAAAAGAACAGTGAAGATTATGATGCAGGACAAACCGCAGACGCATATGCATTTAACAGAAGACCAGTATAATGAAACAGCTAGTAAAACTTATATCTGAAAAGAACTATACCGAAGCAGACAGAGAACTAGCAGATATTATTCCAAATCTGCTAGAACAAAAACTTTTGGAAATGAAGAAAGCTGTTGCAGCTAAGATGTATGAGCAGATGGGCGCTATTGGTCCATCAAGAGCAGAAAAGCTTCGTTCTGGTGTTTTAGAAGCAATTGATCCAAAAGAAGATAGTTTGTCTGTTGAAAGAGGAACACCACAACCTAAGAAGAATGAAACGATTGTTCCTAAATTAGAACCTGGCAGCACTCACTATAAGAATGTACAAGAGAGTGATGATATGGGACCTGCAAAGCAAAAGAAAGAAAAGATTTACATCCACACTCACAAGACTAGTGGTAAAGAAAAGCACATGTCAACATCAAAACCAACAAGTAATGAGTGGGAAGTTAAAGAACTTAAAGAAGAAGAGCAACTAGACGAAGCTCGTATCAATATCGTTAAAGCTAGAGTCCGTGGCGGTGTAATTCAGCGCCGTAAAAAAGTATCAAATGTTCCTGGCATGACACTTCGTGGTGGAACATTAAAGCGTATGTCTGCTGCTGAACGCCGTCGTAGAAAGATGGGCGCTCGTAAAGGTAAGATGAAGCGTAAAGCTAAAATGACAAGAATTTTAATGAAGCGTAAGCGTTCATTACAGAAAAGAAAATCACTAGGATTGTAAGATGAAACTCATCACAGAAGAAGTCGTAGACGTTAGATATATCGTAGAAGAAGTAAACGGTAAAAAAGAACGTTATATTGAAGGTATCTTTATGCAGGCCGAAAAGCAAAATAGAAACGGTCGTGTATATCCAAGACACGTTCTATCAAAAGAAGTAGAGCGTTACAATAAAGATTATGTTAACAAGAATCGTGCATTTGGAGAGCTAGGGCATCCTGACTCTCCAACTATTAATCTTGATCGTGTATCACACATGATCACAAGTCTTCGCTCAGATGGAAACAACTTCATCGGCAAAGCAAAAATCTTAGATACTCCAAATGGTCAAATTGTGAAAAGTTTACTTGATGGTGGAGCAAGTCTAGGTGTGTCAACAAGAGGCGTAGGGTCTCTTAAGCCAGCCAACGGCTTTCAACTTGTTCAGGACGATTTTCATCTTGCGACAGCCGCAGATATCGTTGCTGATCCATCAGCACCTGATGCATTCGTTCAAGGTATTATGGAAAACGCAGAGTGGGTTCTAACCAATCAAGGTTGGAAAGCTATGCATCACGAACGTGCCCGTAAGATGTTGAAAGAATCATCAAGAAATGAGATTGAAGATGTCGCATTGAAAATCTTTACCAACTATATCTCAAAACTTTAATTATTATAAATAAAAGAAATAAAGGAGTAATCTAATATGGCAAAGTCATTAACTGAAGCAGCAAAGGCAATCCTTATGAAGGAAAGCACAGCTTTGGCTGCTACATTAAAGCCAAATTCTGGACCATCAGATAAGCCAGAGACACTTGGCTCTGCAACAAAGCTCGCTGATCCAGTTGTACAGCCAAACGGCACAGATGGTGGCAATCTTGGCGCTGCTGCATCTGCTGGCGTAAAGCAGGATACATCTGTTAAGAGAGCAACTAAGGCTGAAGCGCCAAAGAAGCAAGCTGAAATGATGGAAGAAGAAGCAGAAGACAAGGAAGATGAAAAGAAGGAACATATGGAAGAAGAAGTTGTCAATGAAGAAGACAACGTTGAACTTTCAGAAGAACTAGAAGCTTTCATTGACCAGATGGTTGCAGAAGGCGCATCAGAAGATGAAATTGCTGCTGCCATTGAAGAAAACTTTGAGTTTGTTTCAGAACAAGTAGAAGAAGATGTAATGGAAGATTACGAAGTAGACATGTCTGAGCATGTTGAGGCTCTTCTAGCTGGTGAAGAACTTTCAGAAGAATTTAAAGAAAAAGCAAAGACAATTTTTGAAGCTGCTGTTAAGCAGAAAGTAGCTGAAGAAATTGCAGTCCTAGAAGAAGCATTTGCTGCTACACTAGAAGAAGAAGTATCACGTATCAATGAAGAACTTTCATCAAACGTTGATGACTATCTAAACTATGTTGTAGAACAGTGGACAGCAGAAAACGAAGTTGCTATTGAAGCAGGTCTTCGTTCAGAACTAACAGAAGAATTTATTTCAGGTCTACGCAATCTATTTGCTGAACACTACATTGATATTCCAGAAGACAAGGTATCAATTGTGGAAGAAATGGGCAATAAGGTTGTAGAGTTGGAATCTAAGTTGAATGAAGAAATTGAGCGTAATGTAAATCTAAGCAAGATGCTCAACGAATCACATACAAATGAAATCCTATTTAATGCTTGCGATGGTTTGACAGATACTCAAGCCGAAAAGCTTAAGGCATTGGCCGAAGGAATTGAATACTCTGACATTAAAGAATATGCTCAGAAGATTTCAGTTCTTAAGGAAAACTATTTCTCAACATCAGTCAAGTCTGACAAGGTTCTTGATGCTGTAGAAACTGCCAACGATGGCAAATCTATGATCAGCGAAAGCCTAAATGGTCCAATGGCTGCTTATGTTAGATCACTTGGTAAAACATTACCTAACTAATAAATTTTATAAATAAAAGAAAGACTTTAAAGGAGATTACAAAAATGTATCTTTCAGAACAACTACAAGAAAAGTGGGCACCAGTCCTTGATCACGAAGGTGCTGGCAAGATTAAGGATCCATACCGTCGTGCAGTTACAGCACTCGTTCTTGAAAATCAGGAACGTGCTATGGCTGAAGAAGGCCGTATGCTAAACGAATCTGCACCAGTTAACTCAGTTGGTACAGCCGGTTTCTCTGGTTCATCCACAGCAGCTGGTCCAGTTGCAGGTTATGATCCAATCCTAATCAGCTTGGTTCGTCGCGCTCTTCCAAACCTAATGGCTTATGATATTGCTGGCGTACAGCCAATGACAGGTCCAACAGGACTTATCTTTGCTATGCGTTCACGCCGTGGAACAAACCGTTCAACAAACGAAACATTCTTTGATGAAGTTCTATCAGACTTCTCATCTCAGAACTCAGCAGCAGGTTTCACAGGTGTTGGTTCACATGTTGGTAACAACCCTGTTTCAAACACAGCAAACAATGACGCTTACACAACTGGTAAGGGTATGACAACTTCTCAGGCAGAAGCTCTTGGCGATGCAGCAGGTAATGCTTTCGCTGAAATGAACTTCTCCATTGAAAAGGTAACAGTCACAGCACGTTCACGCGCTCTAAAGGCTGAATACACAATGGAACTCGCTCAGGATCTTAAGGCTGTTCACGGTCTAGATGCTGAGACTGAGCTTGCAAACATTCTTTCAACTGAAATTCTCGCTGAAATCAACCGCGAAGTTGTAAGAACTGTTTATCGCTCAGCCGTTGTTGGTGCTGCTTACGGTGTAACAACAGCTGGTACATTTGACCTTGACACAGACTCAAACGGCCGTTGGTCAGTTGAAAAGTTCAAGGGTCTTGTATTCCAGATTGAACGTGAATGCAATGCTATCGCTAAGGCAACAAGACGTGGTAAGGGTAACATCCTTATCGTTTCTTCTGACGTAGCTTCCGCTCTTGCAATGGCTGGCGTACTTGACTATACACCTGCTCTTAACGTTAACCTAACAGTTGACGATACAGGTAACACATTCGCTGGTACAATGCACGGCCGTGTAAAGGTTTACATCGATCCTTACTTCGGTGGTTCATCTTCTGGTGACGAACTTGTAACTGTTGGTTATAAGGGTACATCACCATACGATGCTGGTCTATTCTACTGCCCATACGTACCTCTACAGATGGTACGCGCAATCGGTCAGGATACATTCCAACCAAAGATTGGTTTCAAGACACGTTACGGCATGGTAGCCAATCCATTCGCTAAGGGTCTTAGCCAGCTTTCAGACCTTTCTGACTCAATCACAGATACAGTTCGCTCTAACCAGTATTACCGTATCTTCCGCGTTCGCAATCTTACCTAATAATAAGAATAAGAGCGTATCAAACTGGGCGGTGGCAACACCGCCCTTTTTGTTTTGATAAATAATACAAAGGAGTATTAGAATGACAACTGAATCGTTTATCACCAGAACACCAGAAAATACTAGCTTGCTTCAAGCAACCAAGTATACGTTCACTGTTCCTAATCTTCCTTTTGCAAAATACTTCTGTCAGACTGTAACTATGCCTGGTGTTGCAACTGGTGCTGTTGGTGTCTCTAATCCATTCTCAGACATATATCGTCATGGCACCAAGCTTACTTACGATGAACTTAGAATATCGTTTATTGTAGACGAAGACTTAAGAGTTTGGCAAGAAACATATAACTGGCTTCGTAGTGTCGCATTCCCTACAAAGTTCCAGGAGTATGCAAAACACTACAACAAAGATAATCCTATATACTATGATGGTATTCTTACTATCAATACAAATGCAAACCTACCTAACATTCGTTTTAAGTTTACAGCATGTCATCCTGTAAGTTTAAGCGGTATCACATTCAACACTGCTGATTCAGCAGACAATACAATCACAGCCGAACTAGGCATCCGTTACGATTATTTTGAGATTGAACGTCTTTAACACTTGACTTGGAATTAAATTCCGTTTATACTTACAATTATTTTTTATAATGGAGATGTAATGAAGCCGCCAGTGAACATTGAAGCACTCATGGAAGAGTGGATCAACGATGCATCATATGATGAGACTGAACCTCAAAAAGCTGTGGCTAACATACCAAAGCTTCATGCCAAGTATCTGCGTATTATGACGCATCATAATCTCGTAGTCAAGAAACTTCTATCTGAATATAACTCAAGACGCAAGATCAAGTGGGAATACTATTCTGGTGATCTAAACAATCCAGAAGACCTTGAACGTTATGGTCTTGAACCTATGATGAAGAAGGTTCTTCGTGCAGATTTACAACACTATCTAGATTCGGACACTGAACTAAATAATATACTGCTAAAGAAGGTTGTTCATGAAGAAATTGTGGACTTCTGTAAAAATGTTTTGAAAGAACTTAACAATAGGACTTGGCAACTCAAGTCATACATGGATTGGGAAAAGTTTGTCGGTGGACAGTAATAGTAAATTGGTTATACGGAACAAAGACGAAGCCTACGTGCAGGTAGATTGTACGGATGGTATATCGTATGAGTTGCGTGAACACTTTACATTTCAAGTGCCTGGTTATCAGTTTACACCTCAGTATCGTGCCCGCTTATGGGATGGCAAGATCAGATTGTGGGATACCAACAAACGTATCATATATCGTGGTCTTGTTCCATACATTGCTAAGTTCTGTGAAGAACGGAGTTATGACTGGGAATATGAAAACGAAGATTATGATGAGGAATTTTCTTTAGCAGAAGCTAACGCATTTGTAGAGAAGCTTAGACCGAAACATGCTCCAAGAGACTATCAGTTGGATGCATTCGTTCATGCCATTCGCACAAGACGTTCTTTATTACTCAGCCCCACTGCAAGTGGTAAGTCTCTTATTATTTATCTTTTGGCTCGCTTTCTTCAATACAAAAATATGAAGAAGGGTTTGATAATAGTGCCAACAGTATCTTTGGTGGAACAGTTGACAAGTGACTTTGCTGATTACAGTGAAACGAATGGATGGAACGTTAGCGACCATATACATAAAATCTATCAGGGTAAGGAAAAAGACTCAGACAAATTCCTTACAATTTCAACTTGGCAATCGCTATATACGATGCCCAAGAAGTGGTTCGCGCAATTTGATTTTGTGATTGGTGATGAAGCACACCAGTTTAAGGCTAAGTCTCTAACAGATATTATGACAGGGTTATGCAATGCGAAGTATAGAATTGGAACAACTGGTACTCTGGATGGAACGAAGACCCATAGATTGGTTTTGGAAGGTTTGTTTGGGAGTGTACGAAAGGTCATTACCACAAAAGAACTTATGGATCAGAAGCACCTGGCTGAGTTCCAGATCAAGTGCTTACTTCTACGACATAGTGAGTCTATCTGTCAGGCTGCGAAAAACTTTACATATCAACAGGAAATCGAATATCTTGTCCTTAACGAAGCAAGGAACAAGTTCATATCTAACCTCGCAGTATCCTTGGATGGTAACACCCTTGTTCTCTTCCAGTACGTTGACAAGCATGGACGCATACTCCATGAGCAAATTAATAAAAGAGTTGGAGCTGATAGAAAGGTATTTTTCGTAAGTGGTGATACAGATGTGGACATACGTGAAGAAATTCGTAAGATCGTTGAGTCGGAAACAAACGCTATTATTGTGGCTTCTTTTGGTACTTTTAGCACTGGAATCAATATTAGAAATCTTCATAACATTATCTTTGCTAGTCCATCTAAGTCACGGATAAGAAATTTACAATCCATTGGCCGTGGACTACGTAAGAGTGATACAAAAGATTCCGCACAGTTGTTCGACATTGCGGATGACTTGCGATATAAGAAACATGAGAACTATACTTTAAAACACTTTGCAGAACGTATCAAGATTTATACCGAAGAGAAGTTCAGTTTCAAAGTATACAAGATTGAACTGAAAGGATAAATCATGGATACAGAAATTCTATTTTTAAGATTGAAGAACGGTGAAGATTTGATAGCCGAAGTGCAAGAAATGGACAATACATATATATTGATGAATCCATGTAAAGTCCTTTATCTAAAAGGTTCTAAGACTGGTTATCTTTCCATCTCTTTAATGCAATGGGTATTTGCAAGAATCTGTTCCGAACAAACATTTGAGATTGATAAGAGTGAAGTTCTATTCAAGACATTTCCAGAAGATACACTCATCGAACACTATTGGAATTCTGTTGATCATTTTTTAAGCATGGAATCTAAAGACAAGGTAGAGTATGAAGCGCATCATGAAGAGTATGATGAAGAACCACCAATGACTACAGAAGAAGGTATTGAACTTATCAAGAAGCTACTTGAAATTAAGTCTGATAAAGGAAAGTTACACTAATGCCAAAAGAGAAGAACATATACATTGATCTTGAAGATCAAGATGATTTTGGATTTTCATTTGCAGATGAGGATGAGATTATTCAGAAGAATACAGACTATTCTTCTTTGCAGGAACAAGTTGATGATCTAAAACAAAGACTTCAAGCCTTGAATAAGATATTCATGCCATTGCTAGAGAATCTAGCTCAAGATCCAGATAAGCCAATGATCAAGTGGCCTAATAGAAAGCCACAGATTGATAAGCAGATCAAGAAGCTTAAGACACTAACTAACGTCTAAGGTATAATTAAAGTTATTCATATCATCGCTGGCATAGCCTTTATACCACGTTGTCAAGCATTAGTCAAGGGAAAAGTGAATGAGACAGAAGAAAATTACAGTACATTATGTGGACAACAAAAAGTTCTATGATGAGATCCTGAAGTATAGGGAAAAAGTAGAACAAGCAAAAATACAAGGTAAAGAAGAACCACGATTGCCAGAATACATAGGTGAGTGTATATGGAAAATAGCTAACAAACTTTCCACTATGCCACGTTTCATAAACTATTCCTACAGAGACGAGATGATAAGTGATGGAATTGAGAACTGCATCATGTATTTCAAGGATTACAATCCAGAGATTGGACAGAATCCATTTGCATACTTCACACAGATTATATACTACGCATTCCTAAGACGCATTGGTAAAGAGGAAAAGAACAGATACATAATCTATAAGAACTATCAGGAAAGTATTGTGAATCAAGGCAATTCAGGTTTCTTGGTAGATGGTGATGATAACCATTTGATGCCAACTCAAATATATGATAATATAAATGAGTTTATGGAAAAGTTTGAGAAGAAAGAAGAAGAAAAGAAAATCAAAAGAAAACAGACCAAAGAAGGTCTACAGAAATTTTATGAGGAAGAAGATGAGCAACGAAGTGCCATTTCAAGTTGAACACATTATCAACAGTCTGCTTAATCAAAAGGAAAATATTCACTTGAGACAGAACTACAGACAAAGATTGGTAAGTATCAAAGAAGCTATTGACAAATCAATCAAAAAGTACGATAATGAACTCTACATATCCAACACTAGGAAAAAAAGAGCGTGACGAAAGTCCTTATTATTACCGATACCCACTGGGGAGTTAGAAATGACTCCCCAGTTTTCCTTGATTACTTCAAGAGGAGCGTTGATGAATTTCTTATCCCGTATATCACCGAGAATGGAATTAAGCATATCATTCATCTTGGCGATCTTGTTGACCGTCGGAAGTATATTAACGTTCTTACCCATTCCAGGTTGAGAACAGACTTTCTTGAACCTATTAATGAACTGTGTGAGATGCACATTATTGCAGGTAATCATGATGAGTATTATAAAGATACTTATCGTGTGAATGCACTTGATGAGTTTGTGTCTGAACGATATGATAACATCAAGACATACTCAACACCAACTGAGTTAGTCATTGATGGATGCAAGTTCTTTCTGTTGCCTTGGATCACGAAGGACAATGAGAGAAGTGTTTATGATGATATTGAGTTGACTACTGCTGGTATTTGCTGTGGTCATCTTGAACTTGGTGGCTTTGAGATGCAAAAAGGAATGTTATCTGATCATGGTTCAAGTCACAAAGTTTATGGAAAGTTTGATAGTGTCTTTACTGGCCATTATCATCACCGTAGTAGTAGGGATAATATTCATTACATTGGTGCTTTCTGTGAGCATATATGGTCTGATTATAATGATCCTCGCGGTTTCATTACGTTTGATACACAAACTCGGGATACAACTTTTCATCGCAATCCTTTCCGTGTGTTTCATATGGTGGCTTATGATGATGTGAAGAATCCAGATATCATAGAGAAGATTGCAGCTACAGATTATTCCAAGTTCAAGGACTGTTATGTTAAGATTGTCTGTGTGAATAAGACTAATCCTTTTGCGTTTGATATGTTACTGGACAAGCTGTATAAGGAACAAGTTGCAGACATTTCCATTGTGGAAGATATCAACTCATTCACTGATAACAACTCCGATGAACTGGTAGACGAAGCACAAGACACACTTACTATTCTGGACAACTACATTACAAACTTGACATTGCCTGTTGAGAATGATAAGATGAAACATTATATGCGAGAAATCTATACCGAAGCATTGTCGCTGGAAACTATTGAATGAAGATTATACACATCAACAGGAACATCATACAGTCCAATGCCAAGCACGACCGACAGGAGCCTGTTTGTCGTGTAGAAGAAAAAGGCGTTGTGAGATATTGCATGGAAGTCAATATCAAGGGACCATCTAAGATGGTATATCGACCACACAAGCCTCGCCCATGTGGAGCTAAGTTGTGGATCGAAACAGACGCAGATGTAGAATTGATAGGTGAAAAATTTTGATAACATTTGAACTGATTAGATGGAAAAATCTCCTATCTACTGGTAATGCGTGGACTGAGATTGAACTGAACTCTTCAAAGACAAATCTGATTGTAGGTGCGAACGGGCATGGTAAGTCTACCATTCTTGACGCACTTACTTTTGTTTTGTTCGGTAAGCCGTTTCGCAAGATCAATAAGCCTTTGCTGGTCAATAGCGTGAATAACAAAGACTGTAAGGCTGAGATTGTATTCAAGGCTTACGGCAAAGATTATAAGATTGTGCGTGGTATCAAGCCCAACATCTTTGAGATTTGGGTTGATGGTTCATTGTTGAATCAGGACTCAGCCTCACGCGACTATCAGGAATATCTTGAGAAATATATCCTCAAGATGAATATGAAGTCTTTCTGCCAGATTGTCATTCTTGGTTCAGCTTCATTTGTTCCATTCATGCAGCTAACACCTGCTGACCGTAGAACTATCATTGAAGACCTTCTTGATATTCAAATCTTCTCAGTGATGAACTTGTTGGTAAAGCAGCGTTGGCAAGAGAACAAAGAAAGCGTTGAAAAGAACCGTATGCTTCTCAAGTCTGCACAGGACAAGAAAGAGTATATTGAACGCACTCTGGCCAATCTTAAGCAGAACAATGATGACAGATTGACTGAACTGGAAACTCAGCTTGCAGACTATCAAAAACAGAAGAAAGACTTGCTTGATAAGGTAAAAGTTTTACTGGACGAGAAAGAAGACCTCATGTCAGAAGTTATCACTCTCGGTGATGTTCGTGGTGAGTATGCCAACTCTATTGCATCTTTGTCCACTCAAGAATCAAACGTTCACAGATGCGATAAAGAGATTGAGTTTCTGACTGAGCATGATGAATGTCCAACATGTAAGCAGCATATTGATGAATACTTTAGAGATAGACGCAAGATTAAGCTTCATGCTGATGCTGCGGAAGCTCAGAAGTATGCTGATCTACTGAAGAACCACATGGATGATCTTCTTACAAAGATCAACAATCTTGAAGATAAGTCTAAGCGGTCTCATTCCATCTCTGCTGAAATTAAGGCTAGTAAGCAGACAATGATGCACATTGTTTCTGTTATGAATGACATTGAAGACAATATGAACAAGATTCGCAATGCAGATAAGATGGTAATGGATAGCGAGTATGATCTAAAGAGGGCCGAAGAAGAAATCCTTAGAATGGAAGGATCACTCCAGTTCCGTCTTGATGAACGCAAAATGATTGAAACCGCTATGTCACTTCTCAAGGATGGTGGTATCAAAACCAAAATCATCAAGCAATACATTCCAATTATCAATAAGCTTGTGAACAAGTATCTCGCTCAAATGGGTTTCTTTGTGAACTTCAACATTGATGAAAACTTCAATGAGGTAATCAAGTCTCGGTATCGTGATGAGTTTGCTTATTCCAGTTTTTCTGAAGGTGAGAAAACACGAATTGATTTGGCATTGATGTTCACATGGAGAGCAGTAGCCAAGATGAAGAATAGTGTTAATACCAATTTGCTTATTCTGGACGAGATTCTTGATGGAAGTCTTGACGCAAATGGAACAGATGAGTTCCTCAAGATCATAAAGACCTTGACAGACGATACAAATACATATATAATCTCACACAAACAAGATCAGCTTATCGACAAGTTTGATAAGGTGTACCGATTTGAAAAGCAGAAAAACTTTAGTAGGATGATATAATGGTAAAAGAATCCGCAGCATACGACAACTTTCTAAATCAAACTTCTGTTCCACAAGAACCAGAAGAAGAAACTTCTCTTGCTGACTTTCTTGGCATGGAAGATGAAGAAGGTGAAAGAGAAAAGCTTTGGGTAGGAATGCCTGAGTTTGTTCAGAAGGACAATCCGCCTTTCAAGACAATCTATCTACACTTTCGCAATGAACAGGACTTCAACGAGTTTGTTTCAAAGTATAAGAACGTTGATGACGAACAGACTATCACGAAGAAGACTAAGAGCATGTGGTATCCACACCTTGATAAGGATGAAAACTCACTCAAGCGTTGGTTTGAAGAATGACGAATCCAAAGCATCCCGTTTATATTATCTCTAAGGGTAGACATGAAAGCATGTTTACCTCGCGCTCTCTCGCGCGTATGAAAGTGCCACACTATATTGCAATTGAACCACAGGATGAAGAAAACTATGAAAATGCGTTGGATAACTTTGGCATTCGTGATTATGTTACTCTCTTGGTTGCTCCTTTTTCCAACCATGGTGACGGTCCTGGTCGCGCTAGAAACTGGTGTTGGGACCATGCCATCTCCATAGGTGCTGAAAAGCATTGGGTATGTGATGATAACATTCAGGACTTTTACCGTCTGAATCGCAATCAGCGCATTCGTGTGGAATCTGGTGTGATGTTTAAGGCGTGTGAAGACTTCATTGATCGTTTTGAGAATGTTCCTATCTCAGGTCTACAGTATCGGTTCTTCATTGCACCCAATCAGCATTACTATCCGTTTGTTCTCAACTCTCGTATCTATTCCACATTGCTCATTTCTAATGATTGCAAGCACCGTTGGCGTGGACGATACAATGAAGATACCGACATTTGCCTTCGTGTATTGAAAGATGGTGATTGCACGATTCAGTTCAACAACTTTCTGCAAGGCAAGTGTGCTACTCAAACTGTAAAGGGCGGTAACACGGCCGAGTTCTACCATGCAGAGGGTGATCTTGACAAGAGCAAGTGGCGTGATGGGCAGTTGAATGCGACAGGTACAATTAATAAGTCTCAGATGCTAGTGGACATGCATCCAGACGTGGCTCGTATTGTATGGAAGTATGGGCGTTGGCATCATTATGTGAACTACGATCCATTCCAAAATCTCAACCACCCGTTGAGAAAGAAGCTGGGTCTGGGTCCAGAGGATAACAAGCTGAGATTGAAACCTGGAGTTGATCTTTCAAAGCTTCCAAAAGTCAATGAATACGGGATGGTTTTGCGAAAGATATCAAAGACTTAGCCGAACCCAATAAAATCAATGATTTAGCCAACCAGCTATGCGTCCAGCGTATAGCTGGTATTCTTTTGCCGCTCTTGAAAAACCGACTTGTCAACCCCATATATAGTACATGATGATGATTGACAACACCCAGCACCCCGTAATGCTTGACGATTCCCATATCGTTTCTCATATCGTTTTTGAGAGCAAGCCTAACGTTTTCCACGTAGACCTTGCTTCCTTTTCCGATTATGATGATTTTCCCGATGTGATCAATACCGCATACGGAAATCAAAAGCTGTTTTATCTCTATAAAGTCATGTATAATAAGCATGACCATATGTATACCGCTGTATACAAGCAACCCGATAGCCGAGCCGTTTTGCTCGTCTATAATCAGTGATTGACACTGACCGCAAATCAGTGTAGGATATGTCCATACTCAAGAGGACACTATGGAAGTAACACATAATCATAACGCCAAGTCCCAGCTAGCCAAGCTGCTGGCTACGGAAAACATTACGGTACAGCACAGCCCGTCCGCAAAGACGGCTATGTTTGACGTTAAGAACCGCGTCCTCATTCTTCCCGTGTGGCGCGAAATGTCTAATGACCTGTATGACATGCTGGTCGTCCACGAGGTTGGTCATGCTCTTGACACACCCGCTGACGGCTGGATGGATGCATTATCAGATATTGCTACCCGTGTCACTGGCTCGGCTTCTAACAAGGCTGTGGCTGCGGTCAAGGGCTTCCTGAACGTCATTGAAGACGCCCGCATTGACAAGCGCCAGAAGCGCCGCTTCCCTGGCGCCCGCCGCAACTATGTCAAGGGCTATGCCGAACTCATTGAAAAAGACTTCTTTGGTACCAAGACCAAGGACGTTAACTCCATGACTTTCATTGATCGCCTGAATATCTACTTCAAGGGTGGTTCAATGTCTGGCATCAAGTTTACGGCCGAAGAAAAGGTCATGGTTGCTAAGGTTGACGCGGCCGAAACTTTTGATGAGGTCATGGCTCTCACGGAAGAAATCTTTGCTTGGTCTAAGTCTAAGCAGGAACAGGACGAGCCTGAAACTGACATGGACGACATGCGAGCCAAGAGCGGCATGGGTGATGATGATGACGAATACGAATTCGGCGATGACCAGTCCGATGAGGACGAGTCCGAAGACGAGGACAGTTCGTCTGGTTCATCTTATGATGATGACTCGGAAGATGAGGATGAGGATGATGCATCCGATTCCGATGATACCGATGATGGTGACGGCGATGACAGGCGCGACAGTGATCCGCTTGACACGGAAGCTACCAAGCACGATGATGACATTCCCGAGTCCGAGACTGAAAAGGCTTGGCAAAAGAACCAGGATGACCTTGTGGTCAAGTCCGACGAGGAATATGTCTATGTGAAGATTCCGCGTCCTGTCAAGTATGACCAGGTCGTAAACGATTATAAGGTCGTTCTGGCTGACCAGCGGGAATGTGTTGCAAGCTTCTATAACAAAGATTGGCTTCAGGTTGTCCGTCAGGAACTCCAGAAGTTCAAGGCTGACGAAAACGCATCCATCTCCTTCATGGTCAAGGAGTTTGAAATGCGTAAGTCGGCTGACGAATACAGCCGTACTAGCATCGCCAAGACTGGCGTGATTGATACCAATAAGCTTCACTCTTATCGGTACAATGATGACCTGTTCCGTCGGATCACTACGGTAGCTTCTGGTAAGAACCATGGCTTTGTCATGTTTGTTGACTGGTCTGGCTCTATGGATATTCATCTAAAGAAGACTGTAAAGCAGCTCCTTTCGCTGACCATGTTCTGTAAGCGGGTTCAGATCCCGTTTGAGGTCTACTCGTTCCGTAGCACTACTGGCTTTGATTATGACAAGGGTCGTGTAAATAACGCTTTCTTTACGACCAAGCAGAATGAACTGGCTTTTGATAACTTTGTGGCTCGTAATCTGCTTTCGTCACGGATGAATACTGCGGAATTCAATGACGCAATGTTCCATCTGTACATCATGGCTTGTGATGGTCATCTTCGGTGCGATAGTCTCCAGTCCACTCCTCTAAACGAGTGTATTGGTACGGCCGATCTGATTATCAATCGGTTCAAGGCTATGTCTCGGGTTCAGATTGTTAACACAATCTTCCTGACTGACGGTGATTCCGATCCGATTGGTCATGTCAATCATCTGCCTTCGTCTTGGAAAAAGCGCAAGTATATTCTTCAGGACGAGATTACCAAGAAGACTTACGATATCCGTCGTGGTGAATATGCCTATCGTGATCCTTACTCGGAAAAGTCCATGACTGACCTGCTGCTCCGTGTTCTCAAGGATCGGACTGGTTGTAATCTGATTGGCTTCTATATCACCTCATATGGCTTCGGTCAGGCTTACAGCCGTGTCAACGGTCAGCACGGCGAAGCTTACAAGAAAGCTTCCGCTGATTGGAAGCAGAACGGCTTCTTTGGCACAACAACCTCTGGTTATGATGAATACTATATCATCAACCAGAAGACGTTTGACGTATCTTCTGGAAAACTTACGATTGATTCCAATACCATGACCAAGAACAAGATGGCTAAGGAATTCATCAAGTTTTCGGAAAAGAAGGCTGTGTCCCGCGTCCTACTCTCTCGGTTTGTCAAGCGAATTGCCGCTTGACAAATCATCTTCCATCGTCTATAATATACACATAATCAAAACACACACAAAGGAAACTACCTAATGGCTAAGCGCCCTGTTGACAAGACCCCGTTCCTCAACGCCGTTCGCAAGGAACTCGGTGATGTTAAGACGATTACCCGTGCTGAGGTTTTCAGCATCATGGAAAAGTACGGTCTCAAGGATCCGCTCTGGCTGACCAAGAATGATGCGGCCCGCGTTGGTCGTGGCGTTTATTCTCTGGACGACACGGCTGTGTCTGTTCAGACGGTTGCTAAGGCAGCTAAGGTCGTGAAGCGGGCTAAGAATGTTATTTCCGCTTCCGAGATTGCTTCGGAAGTTCCTGTTGCTCAGGTTGGCGAAGTGGCCAATCAGGCCGATCTGAATATGGCTGCTCTCCACAGTTCAGAGGCTATTACTCTGGTGCCGTCCAAGGCTAAGGGGTATGTGCCGTTTGGCCACTTCGCCGATGTTCGCATGATCATCAAGTCTGGTAAGTTTTATCCGACTTACGTGACTGGTCTCTCTGGCAACGGTAAGACCATGATGATTGAACAGATTTGCGCCCAGGAAGGTCGTGAACTGGTTCGCGCCAACATTACCAAGGAAACGGACGAGGATGATCTGATCGGTGGCTTCCGTCTCATTGACGGCAAGACGGTCTGGCAGAACGGCCCTGTTATCGTGGCCATGGAACGTGGTGCTATCCTGCTTCTGGACGAAGTTGATCTTGGTGATGCCAAGCTTATGTGTCTCCAGCCTGTCCTTGAAGGCAAGCCGATCTACCTTAAGAAGATCAACCGCGTGATTACGCCTGCTGCTGGTTTTAACATTCTGGCTACGGCTAACACCAAGGGTAAGGGTTCTGACGATGGTCGCTTCATTGGCACCAACGTCATGAACGAAGCGTTCCTTGAGCGTTTCTCCATCACGTTTGAGCAGGAATACCCGCCGCTCAAGACCGAAGCAAAGATCCTGAACAATGTTCTTCAGGCCTCTGGCATTGAAGACAAGGACTTTGCTGACAAGCTTGTCAACTGGGCTGACATGATCCGTAAGGCGTTCTACGATGGTGCGGTTTCCGATATCATCTCCACTCGCCGTCTGGTTCACATCTGCGAAGCCTTTGCCATCTTCGGTCAGGATCGTGAGAAAGCCATCAAGCTTTGTCTCAATCGCTTTGATGTTGATACCAAGAACGGCTTCATGGATCTCTACCTGAAGCTTGACGAAACTATCAATCCGAAGCCGGTTGAAACTCCGGTTGAAGACAAGCTTGCTGATCAGGAAGTTGCTTTCTGATCTTGACATAGGGACATAGTCCCACTATAATAATGGGATGGTGGTAAGAGTCACACACCATCCCATTATCTATGAACAAGTGACTCGTTTATTATGGAGTATTTGAATGTCTCAGATTCGTAAGGTTGCCAAGGTTCTCCGTCAGAACAACAAGGGCGCAGGTATCACTGTTGCTCAGGTTGCCCGCTTGACTGGCGTGCCTAAGGCCAGCGTCTCTAAGCGTGTGTATGATCTACGCACACTTGAGGGTCATCGCATCTATAGCAACTACCGTATGGTAAACGGTAAGCGCAAGATGTATTACCGTTTTGCTGCCTAATTTTTATTGACCCTCTAAAAGGGATGCTATATACTGTTGTAGCATCCCTTTTTATTATGGAGTATCTAGATGGAATTATCAATCAAAATTGAAGACCTAAGAAAGGCAAAGTTGTTTGTTGCAACACCAATGTATGGTGGTGTAAATCATGGCTTGTACATGAAAGCTGCTCTTGATCTTCAAGCTCTTTCTATGCAATATGGTGTTGAATGTAAATTTTCGTTTCTGTTCAATGAATCTCTAATCACTCGCGCACGTAATTATCTCGTAGATGAATTTTTGCGTTCAGGTTATACGCATCTTCTTTTTATAGATTCAGATATTCACTTTGAACCACAAGACATTTTGGCTATGATTGCCCTTGATAAGGATGTCATTGGTGCTCCTTATCCAAAGAAGACTATCAACTGGCGTAACATTTCTACAGCAATGATTAAGAATCCAACCATCAGCCCTTCTGAATTGGATGGACTCGTTGGTGACTATGTATTTAATCCTGTCCCTGGAACAAAGTCATTCAACGTTCGTGAACCACTTGAAGTTCTAGAAATTGGAACTGGTTTTATGATGGTTAAGCGTGAAGTGTTTGAGAAGTTCAAGGCTGCTTATCCAAAACAGAACTACAAGCCTGATCATATCGGTCAAGCAAACTTTGATGGCTCTCGTTATATTCATGCATACTTTGATACTGTCATTGATAATGGATATACATATGATGATTTGTATTCTCTTATGATGAGAGCATCAAACGGTGAAGATGTTTCTGCTGATGCTAAGAAGTTTATGGAAGCAGAAAAGACAGCATCACATCGCTATCTTTCCGAAGACTATATGTTCTGTCAGTATTGGAGAAAGATGGGCGGTGAAGTGTGGTTGTGTCCTTGGATGAAGACTCAACACATTGGCACTTTTGCTTTCTCGGGTAACATGCAATCAATCGCTAATCATACAGGAAATCTCTAATGATCATTGGTGTTGTGGGATTTATCGGATCAGGTAAAGGAACTGCTTCTGACATTCTTGTTAAGAAGCATGGCTTTACCAAGCTTTCATTTGCTGATACTGTAAAAGACGCAACTGCTGCCATCTTCGGATGGCAGCGACACCTTCTTGAGGGTGACACTGACGAAAGCCGAGCATGGCGTGAAGCTAAGGATGAATGGTGGTCAGAGAGGTTTGGCTATGACTTCTCACCTCGTCTTGCTCTACAGATGATGGGTACTGAAGCTGGTCGTGATGTATTTCATCCAGACATTTGGATTCATTCACTTGAGCGTAAGATGGAAATGTATCCGAACGTGGTCATTGCCGATGTTCGTTTTCCTAACGAGATTGATTTCATTCAGTCAAAGGGTGGCTTCGTTGTTCGTGTAAAGCGTGGTCCAGACCCTGAGTGGTATGATCTTGCTCATGCTGCAAACAATGTCAACTTCCTCCATAGTCCTGAAGCCCATGATGATATGGAAAAGTTAGGCATTCATTATTCCGAATGGGCATGGATTGGCTCTATCATGGACTATCATCTGGTAAATGAGGGCGCACTTTCCATGCTTGAAGCTGACATTACTCACATGCTAAAAGTCTTTACAGGACCAAAAAACCCTGCTACAATAGCTGCCTAAACTAAAATAACTTGGAGATTATATTATGAAGCTTAGTGAAGCAACTCTGAACGTGCTTAAGAATTTCTCTTCCATCAACTCTGGTCTGGTCCTTCAGAAGGGTAATGTCCAAAAGACAATCTCTCCTGAGAAGACCATTCTTGCCGAAGTGGAACTTGAAGATGCCATTCCTGAACAGTTTGGTATCTATGACTTGAACACGTTCCTCGGTAACGTGACTACTCTTAACAGTCCTGAACTGGAATTTACTACCGATTCTGTTATCATGTCTGACAATGATATCAGCATGAACTTCTATTCGTGTGCTACCAATCTTATCGTATCACCGCCTGACAAGGAACTGGTGATGAAGCAGATTGATGTTAGCTTCACTCTTACGAATGCTGTTTTGACCAAGCTGCTTCGGTTGTCTTCTATGAATAGCTTGCCTAATCTTTCTGTCATTGGTAAGAACGGAGAGATTCGTCTCCAGACGCATGAGAAGGCAAACGACACTTCTAACTTTGCATCTATCAAGCTGAACGATTATAACGGAGAAGATTTCTCTGTATCGTTCAAGACTGAGAACATCAAGCTCCTTGCGGATGACTATGATGTTGAAATCATGATTGGTGGTTTCGCAAAGTTTACGGCACGTAACAAGAAGCTTAAGTATTGGATTGCAGTGGAGACAAAGTAATGAGCATGATCGGACACAATCAGAATTTCGTTAGCATCAATTCTCTTTCGGATGCACAGCGCAAGGAGCTTAAGGAAGCTATTGTTCAGATGAATGATAGCATGACCCGAGTTGCTGCTGAACGTGACTATCAGAAGGAAACTATCAACAACATTACAGATAAGACTGGTGTTGATAAGAAGATTATCCGTCGTATGGCTAAGGTCTACTTCAAGGCTAACTATGCACAGGAACAGGAAGACAATCGTAGCTTTGAAGAATTCTATGATGGTGTTATGAAGTAAAATGATCAATGTATTCGGTGAATACACTTTTGATGCCAAATACTACGCCAAGAAGCTTGTAGCATTGGGTAGCAATACGAAGTTCCACAAACTGGAACTGCTACCCGACTACATTGATAATAGACTAGCTGTAAAATTTTGGGATGGAGAAAATCTTGTTCCGCTTTCATCCCAAGTTGGCTATTATGTTATCTATGAGAAGCTGCCATTAATTCAAATTGAAACTCCTGTGTATGCTGGTTATACTAAAGACAGCATTTCCAAAAGAGTTTGGCGATTTGGTATTGAAGTTTGCAACATAGAACCACTAATCAAAACATCAGGCACACATCCTGGTGGTAGAAAGTATAGAAAGTTAGGAGGCACTAGAGATAATCTCTACATCAGGTTTGTCTTGAAGAAAGATATTCCTTTTGACATACCTGAAAGTGAGATTGAAACTCTGGATGAATACATTGCAAGTCTTCTCAAAACAACTTGTAACACGAAAAGAAAATTTTGATGGCAAAAAATGATAAGAAAGAAATTATAGCACGTATGGAAGAACTCATGAGGCCTATTGACAGGCAGATCATGATGTGCGATAATGTTGAAGATGTACTAATGTTAGCTTCCAACATGCTGGTTACCGCCAAGGGCATCTATGTTCAGAACCTTGGCGGTGCTGGCGCTAAAGAACTCTTTCAAAAACTGACGGATGAAATTGATGAGCGAATCCTTCCTATGGGTGGAGAAGTACCGCCCGACTACAGTTAACGATTGCATTCTTCCTGAGCGATTGAAGAAGTCGTTTCAGGAATATGTAAATCGTAAAGAAATCCCAAATCTCATGCTTACTGGTTCAGCAGGTGTAGGTAAGACTACAGTTGCCAAAGCCATGTGTGATGAGATTGGTGTTAATCATCTGTATATCAATGCTTCTGAAAATCGTGGCATTGATGTATTGAGAACGACAATTCGGAACTATGCATCTACAATCTCGTTGTCTGGTGGTAAGAAGGTCATCATCCTGGATGAGGCTGACTATATGACTCCAGATGCACAGGCTGCAATGCGTGGTGCCATTGAGGAGTTTGCTGAGAACTGCACATTCATCTTTACTTGTAACTTCAAGTCCAAGCTGATTGATGCTATCCATTCTCGCTGTTCTGTTATTGACTTCGCTCTTCGTAATGATGAGAAGAAGGAAATGGCAGCACAGTTGTTCAAGCGACTTCAGTTCATTCTTACACAGGAAAAGATTGCGTATGATAAAGCGGTTCTTGCAAAGATTGTTGAAAAGTTTTTTCCTGACTACCGTCGTACTCTTAATGAGCTACAGCGTTATGGCGCTTCTGGTTCTTTGGATGCTGGCATCGTTGCCCAACTATCCGACATTCGTAAGATTTCCGACCTGGTAAAGCATCTGAAGGAAAAGAACTTTGGTGAAATGCGAAAGTGGTGTGTAGCAAACTCCGACATTGAACCTGCAAGGATCTATCGCAAGATTTATGATGGTCTGTATGAGTATATGAAGCCGCATAGCATTCCTCAAGCTGTTGTGACTATCGGTAAGTATCAGTATCAATCTGCTTTTGTTGCGGATCAAGAAATCAATCTAGTGGCATGTCTAACTGAACTCATGGTGGACTGTGAGTTTGTTTGATACAGAAACATACAATGATTTCTTTAACTTTGATTTGTTGAGTGAAGTGATGAGAAAGAGATTACAACTACACCATAGCCTGTATGACAGTAGATGTAAAGACGTTTTACTGGAAGAAAATTTTCATAAGGCTCTTCTTTCAATCAATATTACAAGTTTATGGAAATCTGGCAATCATAAAGTTAAGTACGATATCATGACTAATGGTCCTGATATTGGAATCAAAAGTGGTCAGATAGACTTTAAGAGTAATACTCTTACATATTCAGGATCAAGACTTGGATCTCATGACACAATAGAAAAGAAGATTGACTTTTTAGAAACAAACAAACCACACTACACATTCTTCATGGCACAAAAGAAAAAGAGTGATTCATATTTTTTTTGTGTTTTAGAAAATAGTATGATAACATACAAACTTGATTGGCAGCAAAGAGAAAAAGTTTTTGAAGCTAAATCGGAAAGTTATAGATTTCAAATTAGAGAGAGTATGTCAGATCAACTCTGGTCCGAAATAAATCTAAATCTGTTTTCTTATATTAAGGAACTTGTAGTATGAAAGTTGATCTATTCAAAGACATTATACCTTCTATTCAGCAGAACAAGAAGGTAGTCATCACACAAGAGAATGAACGGGATTATGTTCCGTTCGTCGTTAATCGTTCACTTTCATTCCATCATGACATTGTAATGTTTGCCAATGAGATGAACAAACACCCTAGTCTAGATGGTCTTATGCAGTACCACTATTTGCTAAATACAGTGAGAGGCTATAAACGCCCCTTTCAGAAATGGCAAAAGCGTGAGATTATTGAGGACTTGGATGCTATAAAAGAATACTTTGGTTATTCCAACGAGAAAGCCAAAGAAGCTCTTTCCATCTTGTCTGACGCTCAGATCGATCAGATCAAAAAGAATTTAAATAAAGGTGGTTTGAATGTTAGACATAAGAGAACTAGTGGAGGTAACGCTACCAGATCCTGATAGCTTTTTGAAGGTACGCGAAACACTCTCGCGTATTGGTGTGGCTTCCAAGAAAGAAAAGATACTATATCAGTCCTGTCACATTTTACATAAGCAGGGCAAATATTACATAGTACACTTTAAGCAACTATTTCTACTAGACGGTAAAAGTTCCGATTTTTCTGATGAGGATCGCGGTCGTTTGAATACGATTGCTAACTTGTTAGATGAATGGGAACTTATTTCTTTGGTAGATACCGAAAAGTCAAGAGAACCTGTTGCACCATTATCGTTGATTAAGATTATACCTTACAAGGAAAAATCAGAATGGAATCTTGTGACTAAATATAACATAGGCAAGAAGCGCAAGGAATAATAAACGATGGCACAGTACCGTAAAGATACGCATAAGTATTTACCACAAGAAACTACGATATATGAAGTTGTAATGCTTGCGGATCAATACGGCAATTTGGTTGGTCCCGCTAATCCTTCAGGCATGTCAGTAGACGCATTTGGTCGCTCTAGAGTATCTACTCCTCTAACATTGTTTGATTCATCTCATAGATATAGAGACAACGGTCTTTGGGCAACAGCAAATAATGCAAATACAACCGTCGCATTTTCACAGAATGAAGGTCTTGTAAATCTAAGTGTTGGCACTTCAGCAAATGATCAGGTCACGCGCGAGACTACCAAAGTTTTCTCATATCAGCCAGGTAAGTCTCTACAGATTCTAAGCACATTTGTTATGGCAAATTCTCAAACAAATCTTGTGCAAAGACTTGGATATTATGGTGCAAACAATGGCATCTATCTAGAACAATCCAACAATGAAGTATACTTTGTTGAAAGAAGTCTATCATCTGGAACGATGACTGAGAACAGAGTTGCACAAGCCAACTGGAATATTGATACTCTTCTTGGTGCAGTTGAAAGCAGTCCATCACAAAAGACATTGGACCTTACCAAAGCACAAATATTCTTTACTGACATTGAATGGTTAGGTCTTGGTACAGTTCGTTGTGGATTTGTTATTGATGGACAGTTGATACATTGTCATTCATTCCATCATGCTAATTACATTACATCAACATACATGACTACAGCATCTCTACCATTGAGATATGAGATTAAGAATATTGGTCCAACAGGCAACAATAGCACATTGAAGCAGGTATGTTCTTCTGTCATCTCAGAAGGTGGTTACGAACTCAGAGGCGCACAACAGGCTGTTGGCCATCAAATAAATCTTCCAAGAGATTTGCCTGTAGCAAATACAGAATATCCAGTTCTTTCATTAAGACTTAAGCAAGATAAAAGTGATGCAATCGTAATCATGACCGCAATGTCTCTTCTAGGTATTGGCAACAACGGTAGATTCCTATGGAAAATTGTTCGCAATCCAACATTAGGTAACACATCATGGCAATCGGCTGGAACAGAATCGGCAGTTGAATATGATATGTCCGCAAATACAATATCTGGAGGTACAACAATGGCTCAAGGATATTTTGCATCAACCACACAATCTGTTGTGCCTGTGGACATTCTTAAAGAAGCACTATTCAAGTTTCAGTTAGAAAGAAACGGATTGACTGGTAATACATATCCTGTTACAATATCAGTAACAGGCGTAGGTGCTGGTGATGATGTTCTAGCATCCGTAGATTGGGAAGAAGTTTCAAGATAATAACAATGGAGTATATTATGGAAATTAGTGAAGATTTCAAAACAAACAACTATGTTCATGTTCAGAACTTTGTCAGCAAAGACCTATGTGAGTATTTGACTGATCAACTGAAGAGAGAGATTGAACAGTATGGTTGGCATGATACTCAATGTCCAAAAAGTAAGTCTATCAGAAATAGTGCAACATTTGATAATTTGTTAGAAAAACTTTTGCCAGATGTTGAAGAAGTCACAGGACTAAAACTTTATCCAACATATGCATATGCAAGACTTTATGTGCCAGGAGAAGAATTGATTGCACATAAAGACAGACCTGCATGTGAAATCAGTCTTACTCTTACACTAGGATTTGATGGTGATAATTGGCCAATCTACATTGGTAAAGAATCAGATGTTGAAACCAGCGTGAAAGTTAAAAACCAAAAAGATAATACTGTTTTCATTGAGAATGTTTCTAAGATTGAAATGAATGTTGGTGATGCTGTTGTCTACAAAGGTTGCGACATGTATCATTGGCGTCAGAAGTACACTGAAGGTCAATGGCAAGCACAGGTATTCCTACATTACGTAGATGCTAATGGACCACACGCTGAATGGAAGTATGATAAAAGAGGATCATTGGAAAAATCATCAACCAATGTTCCAAAGAAAGATGATACAGATGATTTGACTTTTTGGTACTATCAAGATATATTAACACCTCAAGATTGTGATGCGTTAATATCCGCTCTTGCGAATAGTAAAGGTGAAAAAGCTGGTATAGGTGGTTCTAAAACTGAAGTAGTTGATGAATCAATAAGAAAAGTTGAGAAGATCATTCTTCCGACATATAAGAGTATTGGTGCTATTCTTACTGCTGCTGGTATGGATGCCAACTCACAGAGATGGAAATTTAATGTAGATAGGGCAAATCAATGTGAGTTCCTACATTATCCTGCAGGAGGAGGCAGATATAAGGGACACATAGATACATTCTTATCTAATAATCTTGAAAACGTATCTAGTTGTAGAAAGCTCACTGTATTAGCTTTTCTCAATGATGATTTCAAAGGCGGTAAGTTTTTCTTACAGACTGGTAGTGAAAGATTCTATCCGCCACAAAGTAAAGGCACTGTACTTGTATTCCCTTCGTTCATACTCCACGGTGTTGAAGATGTGGAAGAAGGAGAAAGATTTAGTGTCGTGTGTTGGTTAGTTGGTCCTTGGTTTAAGTAATGGAGATTGTTATGAATAGATTGAACGTATATAAAACTCATCCTGATATCGTATTGCCTAAGTTTGCTACCAAGCAAGCCGCATGTTTTGATTTGTCTTATCAGTCAGCAGGCAAGATGACATACTCAGGATACAATTCTTTTAATGCACCATTCACTAGAGACATATCTAACGGATCAATTCGTATAATGCCAGGTGATCGTGTTCTAGTTCCTACTGGATTTATTTTTGATATACCAGAAAGATACTCAGTTCGCATTCATCCTCGCTCAGGTCTTTCTTACAAGCAAGGTCTTATTCTAGCTAATTTGGAAGCAGTCATTGATTCTGATTACATTCAGGAAACATTTGTTCTTTTGACCAATCGTTCCGAAGTGGACATTACGATAAATAATGGAGATAGGATCGCACAAGCTGAACTAGTCAAGAGTGAAGAATATGTTCTTTGGGAAATCTTTGAAGCACCAACTCAGAAGACAGATAGAATTGGTGGACTAGGTTCAACAGGTATTGCACTTGCAGGTGATCTAGAAGTTGTTGAACCACTCAAGCGTGGACGAGGAAGACCAAGAAAGGTAGCGTAATGCCAGGAGCCCATAGAGATGGTGATGATAGATTTTGTGGTGCTATAACAAAGGTAATAGGACAGACAAGCGTTGTTGTCAACGGTAAACTATGGGCAGTTGAAGGCGATATAGATACCCACTGTGATCAAGGATCACTAGCTGCTGTTTATGGTCCACCAAAGATAAAAATTGGTGACAAATATATTATCTGCGGTGTGGGTGATGTTGCTGCTCCAGATAGGGCTGGCTGTGAAGTCAAGCATCCTACTGGAGCAACAAATCCAAAAGGACACTCGTTTGATGTTCTCGTTTATGGCGGTCAAGCTGGTGGTGGTAAATGAGTTGGAATTTCAACGAGATTGTAAGGTCTGGTAACTCACAAGCAAGAGTAAAGAACTATTATCCAGATACAGGTCTATTAGTCATCTATGATATATACGGTATCTTTGAAGTTGGTGATACGATTGTTGGAGACGATACAGGAACAACTCTAACACTAACAGAATTTAATATATCATACGATTATGATCTTTACTATGATCCTACTTACTGGGATAATGTTTTGCCTAATGTTGTTTATCAAGAAAGTGATGGTGAAATCTTGGCATTGGATGAACACTTCACAGGATTAGCTAGTCAAGATTATCAAACAACATATCTGGTGGTAGTAGACTAATGGCAGTACCTTTAAGTAATCTTACAGCAACATGGGCAACATCATCTTCAACAGTTAACACTGCAATAAAGATGAATGCAACTGATACACAGTCAGATGCAAACTCTAAACTTCTTGATTTACAAACAAGCGCAAATTCTCAGTTCATAGTCTTTAAGGACGGCCGTGTTAGAGCAGGTCAAGCTCCAAACGTTCATCCATCAGCAATCATTGAAGCTTGGTCAAGAAGTCAAGGTATTCTTTTCCCTCGTATGTCTACCTCTGAAAGAAACGTCATACCTGATCCTCCAGATGGTCTAGTTATCTACAATGAAACAACAGACTTCTTGCAGATTAGAAGAGGTGGTATTTGGACAAATGTTGGTGACGTTGGTGTTGCTGGAGTTTTACCAGAAGTTGCTAGAACTCTATATGTATCTACTTCTGGTAATGATACCACTAACGATGGTACAAATGAATATTCTCCTTACGCAACAATAGAAAAAGCAGTAGCAATCGCTACAGCTAGAAATGAACTTACAATTATCAAAATTTCTCCTGGCGTATACACATCAAACGGTCACATAGACTTACCTGATAACTGTGTTATTCAAGGCGTACATAGAGGAGTTTTTGTTAGACCTAATCCAGGTTATGAAGTACGCAATGTGTTTCGTATGGGATCAGGTTGCTTTATTGAAGGCATCATTATTGAAAACTTCAGACTTGATAGCTTAACAAATCCAACAGAAGGTTTTGCATTTAGCTTTAGACCTGGTGCAGTCATCACGCGCGTACCATACGCACACAAGTGCGCTGTTCGTAGCGCACAACCAGATGGATTTACTGGTGCAACTCTTGATGCTGCTAACTCAAATCCACAATTTGCTATCGGTGCTGGCGTTGCTCTTGCAGATGGTATGATCTGTTCTCAGTATTCTATCTTTCCTAATATCATGACTTGGGGTGCTACACCTGTTTCTTATAACGGTATTGGTTATTGCGCCAAGAACGGTGGACTGATCAATGCTGTTAATGCTATTTCAATGTGGGCACACAAGCATTTCTTGGCTCTTTCTGGTGGTCAAATCATTCTATCAGCTTGCTCTACACAGTTTGGTGACTACTCACTTGTAGCTGATGGTTCAAGAAAAGTTATTGTTCCAAATGAAGTAAATTATGCAGTAACAGCAAATAGTACAGCGGCAAGTATAATATCTGCCGCAAGACCAACAATCATTAACGGTCTTTGGGCAAATCTCGTATCTGATGGATATACTGTAGGATGGGATGCTGCCGACGAAACATATACAAGATTTGATTCTAACGTATGGATTCAATCAATTGAGTATATGGTTAGAGGTGGCGGAACAGACATGATAGAGAGATTCCAAAATGTTCTCTATGATACATCCGCAAATGCCAATGCTGTATTTACTTCTGATAAGACAAATGCTTTTGTAAACAGCTACAATTATATCCAAAGTCAAATCAACGGCCTTGCTATAAATACAAATGCGAGAGAAGCTGTTAATGCTGCAACAACTGCTGTCATTACCACAATACAAAATCCTGTTAAGAGATTAGAACCAAGTAGAATTGAGGCCATTGGTCATACTTGGACCGCTACAATGATAGGTGTTTGGGCAATCAAGATTCCTCCTGCTGAGGCTAGATTGCCAATTCGTGATAGTATTTTAGAATCAAATGGTGCTGTGGTTATTGCAACAGGACAAGATAGTGATGGTAATGCAATCTTTGCTGGTGATGTAACAATTGATGCTAGATTTGGTATGGGTGGTAGAGGGTTTATTGCTCCTACTAAACGTGAATCAATAAGAGCAGCTATTACATTTGGAGGATTTTAATGGCAAGAATTAAATGCCGACAACCATCAACAGGTAAACCTATAAGCATTAAAAACAATAGTGTGGGTACAGATTGGATTATAATTGCAGAAGCACCAGACTTCTCAGTTCCTGATCCTTCAGGTTCTGGTTATCCAAACAGTCGTGATCCTGCTGACGGAACAAGAGGTATCGCAGCAGGAGAAATCTTCTTTTTAACTCCTTTAGTTGCTAAGAATAACACAGCTATTACTGATTGGATTGAAGTTAGATTTAGACCTGAAGGAACAACGGCAAACAACGATGCATTTGGTAGAATAAGTGTTCCTGCAGGTGAATCTGTTGCTATTCCTTTACAAGGTCGTTCTCTTATCAAGAGAGAGTATTTAAGTGCTAACGGTGATATAATTTATGTTAGAGCAGGCAACACTGCATCTTTTCATGTTTGGGCATCAGCAAATGAACAAGCATCAGCAGAACATGTGGGCGTTGTAGTGTGACCGAAAAATTTCTTTCAGGCAGAAAGTTTACTGACGACGGTCTTTATATTATACCGTATGCAGAGTTAGTAAACTATGATCCAGCAGCATATGTCGGTAAACAAGTTCAAACTAGCGATGGTAATCGTTGGCATAGTGATGGTACTGTTTGGAGAAAAAACGATAATGAAGGCACTCAGGGCATTCAAGGTCCACAGGGACCACAAGGACCACAAGGTCCTCAAGGCATCCAAGGTATTCAGGGTATACAAGGTAGACTTGGTCCACAAGGCATTCAGGGTATTCAAGGCATTCAGGGTGTCCAAGGTAATTTAGGTCCTCAAGGTATACAAGGCATTCAAGGTATCCAAGGTATTCAGGGTATCCAAGGTAATTTAGGTCCTCAAGGTATTCAAGGCATTCAAGGTATACAAGGTATTCAGGGTATACAAGGTGTACAGGGTATCCAAGGTATTCAGGGTATACAGGGTGTGCAAGGCATCCAAGGCATTCAGGGCAATCAAGGCATCCAAGGCATTCAGGGTCCACAAGGCGTTCAAGGACTTCAAGGCAATCAAGGTATCCAAGGCATTCAAGGACCTCAGGGCACTCAGGGTATACAGGGTATCCAAGGAAATCAAGGTATACAGGGTATCCAAGGTCCACAAGGTACTCAAGGCATCCAAGGCATCCAAGGCATTCAGGGCAATCAAGGCATTCAAGGTGTGCAAGGCACTCAGGGTACTCAGGGCATCCAAGGTATTCAAGGTAGCCAAGGTATACAGGGTATTCAGGGCAATCAAGGTCTGCAAGGCATTCAGGGTATCCAAGGCATCCAAGGTCTGCAAGGCAC
>JACCDG010513720.1_pt1 | contig 42983 bp, 32 predicted proteins | sample 7442471 | NCBI WGS metagenome assembly JACCDG01 (sample SAMN15323444, study PRJNA562643) | freshwater metagenome | isolation source: river surface water | place: USA:Blue River Watershed | collected 2017-08-17
AGTAGCAGAGATTTCAATACCGCGGTTTCTCATCGAACCAATGTTCGCTAAGATCGTTGGATATACATATCCTTTTTCTTGTGGAGCATTAACAGTGTATAATAAATCATTTGTTTGACGAGTATACCAGTCTAATGATCCAGTTAATTTACCTTTCAAGATAGAGAAGTCAACACCAGCACCGTAGTTTTCATTAACCTCCCACTTCAAGTTAGGGTTCGGGTTAGATTGTACTGCATAAGATGGCAAGAAGTCATCAGCACCTCCATCATAGTATGTTCCTGATGGACCATAGAATGATTTAGATAACAATGGACGAATACCTTCTGAGTTACCAGTTCTACCCCAAGAAACACGAAGCTTCAAGTTGTCGATTGTTGTATTTCCTTTTAAGAATGCTTCTTCAGATAATGACCAACCCACTGAAACAGATGGGAATAAACCCCACTTATTGTTATCACCGAATTTAGTCGAACCATCACGACGCATGTTCACTGTAGCGAAATACTTGTTCATTAACGAGTATTGAGCACGAGCTAAGAAAGAAACTAATTTGTATTCGTTCTTGTAAGAATATAACAAGTTTGGATTCGCACGAATACCTAAACCTGAACCAAGGTTGTTAGCACCAAAATCATCTGTTAAGAAGTTGTTGTTAGAAGCGCCGAAACCATCATTAACAACACTTTGGTAAGTATAACCTCCCAAAACTGTTAAAGTAGAAACATCACTTAATTGCTTAGTGTAGTTCAACGTAGCTTCTAATTGCTTATCAGTTACTGCGTTTAACGAACGAGACGCTTGGTTTCCACCTACAGTTGCTAATAAGTTACCTGGAGTAGTTGCAGCAAAGAAGCTATTATTAGCATTTTGCGTACGTAAAGTTCCAGAAACGTTGAATACTAATCCATCTAAGATAGTATAACCTGCAGAAGCATTGAATAAGAAGTCTTGTAAACGTTGAGTATTTGTTTTCTTCTCTAATGCAGCTAATGGGTTAAAGTTAGCAAATGTACCAGGAATCTGGAAGTAGTTACCGTTTGCAGCATATACTGGATCCGTTGGACGCATGTTCATAGCGAAACCGATTGCACGGTTATCCGAGAACGTACCATTTGTTTGCATAGCAGACATGTTGAATTTCATCAACAACTTACCATCTAATGCCTTCGCATCTAAGTTCAAACGACCTGTTAAACGATCTTTTCCTGAACCGATTAATGTACCAGTTTGGTCTAAATAACCTACTGAAGCACGGTATGACAAGTTATCAGAACCACCTGAAACACCTACGTTATGGTTTTGAGTTACTGCAGTACGCGTAATAACATCTAACCAATCTGTGTTAGCACCATTATCATCAAATGTTTGCTTGTATTTCGCTGCAGCAGCACGGAATTCAGCAGCATTTAATAACTCTGGACGTTGAGAGATAGACTCTGTACCTACATAAGCTGTATAATCAACTGTAGGAGCACCTGACTTACCACGTTTTGTGTTAATTAAGATAACACCATTCGCACCACGAGAACCGTAGATAGCTGCAGAAGATGCATCACGTAACACGTCCATAGATAAGATATCTTCTGGAGCAACGTTTTCAATCGGAGCACCGATCACACCATCAATTACGTATAATGGCTCAGAACCTGCGTTCAATGAACCTGTACCACGTAAACGAACTGTTGGGCGAGCGTTAGGATCTCCAGATGATTGCGTAATAACTAAACCAGCAACTTTACCTTGAGCGGCAGCTAATGGATTCGTCACAACACCTGCGTTGAAATCACGAGATCCTAAACTTGTTACAGTTCCAGAAATCTCTTTTCTCTTTTGAGTACCGTAACCTACTACTACAACTTCTTCTAAAGATTGATTGTCAGCAGCTAAAGAAACGTTTACTACAGAACCTGAAGCTTTAACTTCTTTTTTAATGTAACCAACAAAAGTGAATACCAAAGTGCTACCACTTGCTGCATTTACTTTGTAAGTACCGTTAATGTCAGATTGAGCACCTTTAGTAGTACCCTTAACAGTAACTGAAACACCAGGAATAGCTGAACCGTCTTTCGCGTCAGTTACTTTCCCTGAAACCACATCTTGAGCAAAAGCACCCAAGGAAATAAATAGTGCAACAGCAACGCTAAACGCTTGTTTAAAGCCTAGGTTACTAACACTTGATCGCACAAGGCGACCCACTCTCTTGTAAGAATGAATCATAAGTGAAAAATTAAAGGTTAAAAATAATAATTAATGATTCTTGTAGGCTTTTAAAAACCCGCACAAAAAAAAGAAGAATAAATTGAATAAAAAAATGATTTTCCATAATGAATGGATGACTTAAGCACAAAAAATTGTACAAAAGTTAGAATTTCTTTCATGCTAGCACAGTGTAGTACAGAATCTGTAAATAATCTAATTGTTACCTAATTGTTAATAGAGAGCCTATTTAAAGAGTAGGCCAAAAGCAAAAAGGCCAAAACAACGTTAAATCGATTGTATTTTTTCAATAGAATTTTTTTTCAAAAAAAAATCAGTTTTTTTTCGGTAATCTAATGCCAAAAATAATTTAGCCTAAAATAAGAATAATACAATTAATACAGTGCTATACTGTACATTCGAAAATTAAGGCACGGGATCATGGCCATGCCCGCCCCAAGGATGGCAACTACTTAAGCGTTTTAATGTTAACCGAAATCCTTCCTTTAAACCGTGCTTTTGAAAGGCCTCTTTAGCATAAGAGGAACAGGTGGGCGTGTAGCGACAGGAGTTGGGTAAAAATGGAGAGATCATACCCTGGTAGATACGAATCAATAACAGAAACAATAAAACAATAATCCGCTGAATCATTCGGTTTGAAATAAAGCCTTTTCTGATTAAATTGCTCTAAAATTAATCATTTCAATTTTGTAATACTACATGAATCGCAGGTCTTTAATCCTTGTCATTTTAGCATCGCTGTTCTGCATGGCCTCCTGCAACAATATTCCAGGGCATTTTTTCTCCGGTAAAAGTTCGATTGAAAGAAGAAATGATAGTCTAGCCAGTCTTTTTGACCCACAAATTGCGCAACAAAAAGCCAGTAAACTGGATACTTTTTTTAAATCCCTTCAAAAAAACACTGGGTTCAATGGTACTGTGCTCGTGGCGCAATATGGAAAGGTCATTTACAAACAAGCCTTCGGGGTTGCTAATAAGTTTACAAATGATAAGCTAAGCACGAAAACCGCTTTTCAACTTGCCTCCGTTTCCAAGCAATTTACAGCGGTATCCATTTTGCAGCTAGTCGAAAAAGGAAAAATTTCATTGGAGGATCGAGTAGAACAGCACATTCCTGGATTTCCGTATGATTCATCCATTACTATTCGCAGTTTATTAACGCACAAATCAGGTCTGTCGGATTACACGTTCTCCCTAGATAAATATTATGATAAAAAAACACCTTTGACGAATGCCAAAGTCGTGCAAATGATGATTGATATAAAGCCAGGTATTGATTATCGGCCTAACAAAGCGTTCCATTACAATAATACGAACTACATGCTCTTAGCTTATATTGTAGAGCGTATAAGTGGTAAAGATTTCAGAAGCTATGTAAAAGAAAATATCTTCATTCCTGCTGGCATGACTGAATCGTTCATTTATGATCCACAGCATCCTGAATTATTAAAAAAATCAGCCACGGGTTATGTACCCAAAGGAAATGGAAGTGTTGTAGCAAACTTTGACCACTTAGATGGTGTTACCGGTGACAAAGGAATTTATTCTACCGTGGAAGATATGTTTTTGTGGGATCAAGCGCTAAACAATGAAAAAGTAGTTAAGCTAAGTTCCCTAGAACAAGCATTCACGCCTCAGCACACAAAACCAAAAGTGTTAACTACAAATTATGGTTTAGGTTGGAGAATGAAGCAATTAGAAAATGGGGAATGGCTAACTTACCATACCGGTTGGTGGCACGGATTTAAAAACTATTATCTTCACAATCCAAAAGATAACTCAGCCATCATTATATTAGGTAACAACGCAAATCAGTCATTATCAAAAATAAACATTGTTCAATCCATTCTTTACCCCGAAAAAAGTAAATATTTTTTAAAAGGAGAAACCACTCTTCCCCCCGCAAATTCAGGTGGGAACTAAACACTCAATCATGAAAAACGTATTTTTTGCCCTCTTTTGTCTAGTTGCGACCAGTGCTTTTGCTCAATCAGAAGACGACGCAATCAAATCCACAATCACCGCTTACACAGACGGCTTCACTAAAGGCGACTCTGCTAGCATCAATCGTGCCTTTCTTAGTAATGCACTTTTAAGAAATTTAAATGCTTCCACTGGAAAAATCACAGACATGACTTTACGCAAATTCGTTGCCGGCATGCCTGCTGGTGGCGCAAAAGCAACCGGTGCTTTATTAACCTACTCTTATGCCGGAACATCCGCTGTCGCAACCGTTGAATTCAAATTTGCTGACTTCAAATACATCGACTTATTAAGCTTGATTAAAGTGAATGGCGATTGGAAAATTGTTTGTCGCGTATTCTCACGCGTGGGACTGGATGAAAATTTGACCAGTTCCAATGTAACAGGAAAATCAACTAGTTCAAAAGCGGCTCCAGCTCCTGCTAAGAAGGCGGTGGCGAAGCCGAAGGCGGATGATGGATGGTGATAAATTAGTATAGGGGTTTTAAAAACGGCGCGAGCACATGTTTTCTAAACCCCTATACTAATTTATCTCTGATGTGGAGTGGCTTAAAACTTACAGGGCTTCTTAAAATGTTGAAAGCGACTATTTTCGGAAGCCCTGTAAGTTTTATCTCTGAAAAGAGAATAAAAATAATTGCTCCGCGGAAAATATTTGGATACAACATTTTCTAGGAGCAATTATCTTTATACGCCATTTTCTAGGAGTATTTTATTTTGTGCAGTAAAAAGAATCGAAGACAAGAGTCCAATTCTTATTGATAAAATAGTTCAGGCTCCGCGGAAAACATGTGCTAGCGCCGTTTTCAAGGAACCTGAACTATTTTACCAATAAATAGGACCTTTACCAAGATACTTCTCCGCAATCGGCTCATAATAGGCCTTCAGCTCTTCGAAAACTGGAATCACCGGGGATTTGGTATACAAATCATATTGATTAAAGTCGCGAATCCACTCGAGGTATTGCGCATCTTTCTCATTCAATAAGGCTTTGTAGCTCCCGCCTGAGTGCCAGGGGTAGAAGGAGTGGTAACGGATCATGGCCATTCCGGCCTCGGGAATCTTGTTGTCTTTGTGATTTTTTAACACTTGGTATAAGTATTCGTCGTGTCCCCAAGCTAGATGTACATTGTCTATACCACAGCCCGCCTCATAAATACCTAATTCGGTGTTGTAACGGGGGTCTTTCATGTCCGGGTTTAAGTCATTAAACTCGGGGTAGACGCAGGAGTCAGGTAATTTACAGCCTACGACAAATACATCCCCTACTAGGCCCCATTGCTCTGCTTGAGATGTGCCGTCTTCGTCAGAGCCGAACAGATACATGGCTTTGCCTAAGTCGTGGATTAAGCCGACAAGTTGCATCCAATCGGGGCGACCGTCGGCGCGAAGACCTTCGGCGGACTGAAGCAAGTGAATGACGTTAGGAAGATTTAAATCTGGATCGGAAACGTCGACCAAGACATTTAGGCGCTCCATCATGTCCCAAAGATCCATTGGCCGCTCGAATGTGAGGTATTTAGCCTTCATGCGCTGGACGTACTCGAATGTTTGGCGAGAGCGCATCTTACGGTAATGCTCCTTAACAGCAGCGGTGATATCTCCTTGGTCGTAATTCCTAAATTGCTCTTTCTCTTTTAGAGGGGTTTCCATAGTCCTAGATTTTGGACCAAATTACAAAAAGACGCTGAAAAATGAAATTAGGACTTCAATACAAATAAAATGATTGCGCTGCCTAACATGAGAAGGCCCATCACAAAGAAGATCGATGGGTTTAAGCCTGGGACGGTGTTTTCGGCCAATGAGGCTTCGTAAGGGTTCTCTGACAAATAACGAACGGGAATTTCTTGTCCGATTGCGCAGGTTTTGGCTAAGCCTTTATCTGCTTCGCGTCTAAATTCTAGGCCATTTACATAATAGGACACGATGGGGAAATAAATAGGGAATCGGCCGCTGTGATCATCCCGAGAATAACGTTTCGAGATTTCGACGATTTTGCCGTAGGTCATCTTAGAGTTGTGCACCCACTGTTTGCGCTTTTTGAAGAGCACAATACCGAAGCCAATCAATACCAAAGAGATCAGCGTGAACGCGCCCAAAAACAAGGGCATCGATCCGTGAAATTCGCCTGTTGGCCGAGCTGATATTAATAAGATTCCTAACATAATTGTCCGTTGAATAAATCCAACAATCAAAAAAACGACAAATTATACTGATTATCAAATAATTAGCTCCTGACTCAAAAAGGATAAGAAGATGTATTTTTAGGGGATAAAATGATATTTTTGCAATAATTGGAAAAACTCGATGCAAAATCAGACATCCATAGAGAAAAAACGTGAAAAATAAGAAAAACCGGTATTCTAAAACCGACAAAATGCCCTAAAAATATATTTTCAGAAAATTTTAATTTTCGCACAAATTTGTATTTTTGGACTCTCTAAACCTATCAAAAGATGAAAAGTAGCGTAAAATTCCAACTCATGTCCATGATGTTCCTGATGTTCTTCGGATGGGGCGCCTGGTATGGTCAAATGAGTAAATACTTACTCGATAATTTACACGCTACGGGCGATCAAGTGGGCAACGCCTACACTACATTTGCCATCGCCTCGATCTTTGCCCCCTTCTTTGTGGGCTTAATTTCAGATCGCTTTTTCGCAGCCCAAAAAGTGATGGGCTTTTTAAATATACTAGGCGGTGTTATCCTCTACTTTTTGAGTTTAGAAAGAAACCCGGAGACCTTCTTTTGGTATATTTTGGCCTACACACTTTGCTTTGCCCCTAATTTAGCCCTGTCGAATTCAATTGCGATGAACCAAATGTCCAATCCAGAGAAAGAATTTCCGAGCATTCGGGTGACTGGAACCATTGCTTGGATTGTGGTGACGAATATTATTGGATTTTATGCTTTGGGAGACAAGGTGGCCATCTTTGAGATTGCGATGTACACGTCATTCTTATTAGGAATTTACTCATTTACCCTGCCGAATACACCACCAAAAGCGGATAAAAATGCGTCAGTAGCACAAATTTTAGGATTAGATGCGTTGAAATTGTTCAAGGATCGCTCCTTCTTGATTTTCTTCATCTCCTCCATTTTAATCTGCATTCCTTTGTCGTTCTATTATGCGATGGCAAATCCCTCATTAACGGATTCACACATGAGTAATGTGGAGAACAAAATGTCCTTAGGACAGGCCTCAGAAGTGATTTTTATGTTGTTGATTCCGATAGCCTTTACGCGCTTAGGAGTAAAGAAAATGCTTGTAGTGGGCTTAGTGGCGTGGATTGTCCGCTTCCTGTGTTTCGGCTATGGGGATGGAATTTCGAGCGAATGGATCTTGTATATCGGAATTATCCTCCATGGTGTTTGTTATGATTTCTTCTTTGTGACGGGACAAATTTATACGGACCAAAAAGCGGGTGAGAAAATCAAAAACTCCGCACAAGGATTAATCACTTTTGCGACTTATGGAATCGGAATGGGCATCGGCTCGAAGCTTTCCGGAATCGTCCTCGATTACTATACGGTGAATGACGTGAAGGATTGGCAAGCGGTCTGGATGGTCCCAGCTGCCATTGCGGGTGTCGTATTGTTACTTTTCGTATTCTTCTTCAGCGAGAAAAAGGTTACGTATTCTTAATCTTTCGTAGCATAAAAGGTACGATCGAAGGGAAGAAGCGCTTCATAAATAGGCCAAAACCTTCGAGAAAACCTCCTACAAAGAATTCGTTTTTGCCTGCTAAAATAGCCTGTAAGATTTTCTGTGCGGTGTAGTTGGGATCTAAGCCTTTGGCCTGATTCGGATCCATCTTTCCATAAGCCTCCCCTTTCTCGTTCATCGCGTGAAGAGAAATGTTCGTCTTAATGTAACCCGGCAAAATCGTGGTCACGCGGATCCCATCATTAAAAGCTTCCGCCCGAACTGAATCAAAGAATCCGATCAACGCGTGTTTCGTCGCACCATAAGCGGCTCTGCGCGGAGTGGAAATCCGTCCCGCCACGGAGGCAATCGGAACAAAAACACCCGATTGCTGAGCGGTAAAGACAGGCAAAACAGCCTGCGTTAAGGAGACAATCGAGAAGAAATTCACTTCAAAAAGACGGCGATAAACGTCAAATTCCGTGTCTTTCACAAAAGAACGTTGAGAAACCCCAGCATTTAAAACCAGGTAATCAATGCGACCATAGGTATTCATCACATCCTGCACACGATCCGCGTGTTCTGATACCGAAAGCATGTCAAAAGGAAGCACATAGGCATTACCGCACGCTTTAGCGACCCGGTTTAACTCCGGTTCACGACGTGCAGATAAAACTAATTGCGCGCCCTCTACCGCAAAAGCATAGGCTAATGCCTCTCCGATTCCGGAGGATGCCCCGGTAATCCAAACAACTTTATTGTGAAATTTCATGGGATGCGAGTTTTGCTTCTAAGGCTTGGAAAAAATCGGCCATCGGATTTACCTCAAGGCGCTGTAATTTCTGCCATAAACGTACGGCTTTGGTCATTAATCCACTTTCAATTAAGAATCCATCGTGTCCATACAAGGAATCGATGACCTGGAAAGAGGCGCCAGGAATGTATTTGGCTAAAAATTCTTGCTCGACAATAGGGAACAAGGCATCGGATTTAATGCCGATAACGAGCGTCTTAGACTGAATCAGTTTCAATGCAGCGACAGCACCACCGCGATTTCGGCCCACATCTTGCGTATCCATCATCTTCGATAACTGAAAATAAGAAAAGGCATTGAAACGCTGCGCTAGTTTTTCGCCTTGGTAGCGCTGGTAGGAAACCGCGCGCAAAGATGAACCGTAGGAATTCTCCTTTCTGGCTTGGGTAATTAGGTACGTTTCGTAATTACGGTAGGAGATTAGTGCGGTCGCACGAGCGGCCTTCATACCCTCTAAACCAGCTTTAGGTTGCGATTCTTTCCACGAAGGATCGACTTCGATGGCCATTCTTTGGGACTCATTAAAAGCAATACCCCAAGGCGAATGAATTGCATTTGTTGCTACCAAAATCAAGTTTTCAATCAATCCTGGATTCATAATCGCCCATTCCACGGCTTGCTGGCCACCTAAGGATCCACCTATGCAGGTTTTGATGCGATTAATTTTTAATTCTTTGCGAAGGATCTCGAAGCTCGACACTACATCACGAATCGTTACATCCGGAAACGAGTGAAAATAGGGCGTCCCCGTTCTCGGGTCCACCGTTAAGGGGCCAGATGAACCATAATGGGAACCTAAAATATTAACACAGACGATTAAATTGTTCTCTGGATTGAACAATTTCCCCGGGCCCACTAGTCCCTGCCACCACTCCGCCACATCGTGACTTCCGGTGAAGGCGTGGCAAATCCACACGACATTGTCCTTTTTAGCGTTTAGTTTGCCCCAGGTTTGGTACGCTAAATCTAATGCAGGTAATTCACCCCCTAATTCAAGGGCAAATGGGGACGCGGAATGAAAATGATGAAACTCAGCTTGCATGCACAAAATGGTTTATATTTCCCTAAACAGGCACCGCCTGGGGTAGGAATTAGCACCGGGGTCTACATATGCAGACGGGTTGCCAGAAGTTCATTGAGCCTAGTCTCTCCCTTCTTCTTTATAAATCAACAAGCGAGGCTTTTTGATTTGTGTCTGCAAGTAACAGCCGAAATCGCTTTTTTCCAAAAACTTTGCCCATTAATTCCTTTCTAACGATATTTGCCTAATGTTAAAAATGGCAATTTTTTATGGAGTTTTAGGAGGCCTATTATATGCTTTGATGCAAACAGACTTCCAAACTTACCTTCATCCTGAGCTGAAATTCATCTTTGTCTTCCTTCTTTTTCAAACCTATTTGACTTTTAATCTTGCTAATTTAGGTTCGAAAAACAACGGAGAGAAATACATTCCATTTCAAATGCTTACCCTCTCCATTCGATTTATTTTAAGCGTCGTTTTCATTGGATATTTCGCCTATATCCACACCCCAAACATGGTCTTGTTCGCCAGCAACTTTTTTGTACTCTATTTATGTTGCACAAATTTTGAAATTTTTGGTTTGCTTCGTAACTTGCGACGTTTTTAGAAAATAGCAAGATTAATATTTCAGATGCAGGTTAAGACTTCAATACAAAAAATGTACTTTTCGAATATCCTACTAGGGCTATTCCTCAGTTTTATTAGCTTGTCAGCGTTCGCAAATGAACCCGCTGCTGCTCCTACTTCTGAGGTGAAAGAAACAGCTGCTCCAGCTGAGGCTAAATCAGAGAAATTCGATCCAGGTAAATTAATTCTTCACCACATCGCAGATGAACACGAATGGCACTTCTTCACAGTAGGTCATTTTCATGCTACTTTACCGTTACCTTGTATTGTTTATACAGCATCAGCAGGTCTACAGGTTTTTTCATCCGCTAATTTCAAAAATGAGCACCATGAAGAAGTTCCTTACAACGGTTTGGTTTTAGAGCACGGAAAAATTCACGCAGAGAATGGCGAGAAGGTTTACGACATTTCGATCACGAAAAACGTAGCTTCTTTACTGATTTCAGCTGTTTTATTGTTAACTATCTTCATCGGTATTGGAAAAAAATACCAAGATAATCCACACAAAGCTCCATCAGGATTACAATCGATGTTCGAGCCCATCATCATTTTCGTACGTGATGAGATTGCAAAAAATAACATTGGCGAAAAGCATTACCGTCGTTTCATGCCGTATTTATTGACGATCTTCTTCTTTATTTGGTTTAACAACATGTTAGGCTTGATTCCAGGAGGAGCAAACGTGACAGGAAATATCGCTGTGACGCTGGTTCTAGCCATCATTGCATTCATTGTTACTAACGTAAATGGCCGCTCTACGTATTGGACTCACATCTTTGCGATGCCAGGTGTGCCTAAGTGGATGTTAATTATCTTGACTCCGGTAGAAATTGTGGGTGTATTCATGAAACCGTTCTCGTTAATGGTTCGTTTGTTCGCGAATATCACGGCAGGTCACATCATTTTATTAAGTTTAGTATCCTTGATTTTCATTTTTGAAAATGCAGCTTTAGGACTCGCTGTAGTCCCTTTCTCGCTTTTCATGAACGTAATCGAGCTAATTGTTGCCTTCATCCAAGCTTTCATCTTTACGATGTTAGTATCGAACTACATCGGTTCGGCGGTAGAGGAGCATCACCATTAATTTGTAAATTTTTTTTATTATATAAACCCAAATCGTATGTCTATTTTATCGATTTTATTAGAAGTTTCTGTAGGTCTTGGTCTTGCAGGTATTGGTGCTGGTTTAGCTGCTTTAGGAGCTGGAGTTGGTATCGGCCGTATCGGTGGTTCTGCAATGGAAGCTATCGCTCGCCAACCAGAAGCATCTGGAAAAATTCAGGGTGCGATGTTGATCGTTGCTGCCTTCGTTGAGGCGGTTGCGTTATTCGCAGCAGTAATTTGTTTATTGGTTACTTTGAAATAAGAGACCAATCAGAATCTCCAAAGGGTTAGCCTTTGCATTTGATTCTACCCCATTTAAGACGCAATTTGGTTTACATTAGGTGCCAAATTGCGTTTTTAACACGATTTACAATAAATTAAAAATATTATGGAGTTAATCACCCCAGACTTTGGACTTATTTTTTGGCAATTACTTGTCTTCGGAGTTTTATTCTTCCTTCTAGCCAAATTTGCTTGGAAACCCATCATTCAATCATTAGCTGAGCGCGAGCAATCCATCGACGAAGCCATTAAATTATCTGAAACAACGCGTGCTGAAATGGCCGAATTGAAAGCAGGTAATGAGCAATTAATCGCTTCAGCACGTGCTGAGCGTGATGCTTTAATTAAACAAGCGAAAGAAGCATCTGATGCGATGATCTCTCAAGCTAAGTTAGATGCACAAACTGCCGCTAACCAAGAAATCGAAAAAGCGCGTGTAGCTTTCGAACAAGAGAAAGCAAGTGCTGTTGCAGCTATCCGTAAAGAAGCAGCGACTCTTTCGTTAGATTTAGCGGAGAAAGTGTTAAAAAGCCAGTTAAAAGACAAATCAGCTCAAGAAAAATTAGTTTCTGAGTGGATGGCTGACGTTAAATTATCTTAATCGAATAGACCATGTCAGAATTAATTGTAGCTCACCGTTACGCTAAATCACTGCTAGACTTCGCGATCGAGAAGAACGCGGTGGAGGCTGTAGCTAAGGATATGATTGACTTCGCAGAAACCTGCGATGCCAGTTATGAATTAGTGCTAGCGCTTAAGAGCCCAATCATAAAGCATTACACCAAATTAGCCATCCTTGCGAAGTTATTCAAGGATAAATTCAATCCTGTTACTTACGGTATCTTCGTAATTATCACTAACAAGAACCGCGAAAAAATTCTTCCTGCTGTAGCAAAAGAGTTTGTTTCGATGTACACAGACTTTAAAGGAATACAAAAAGCGACTGTTACTACTGCTTCTAGCTTAACAGCTGATCAAAAAGCAACTGTATCGAAAATCGTCAAAGATTACACTGGTAAGGAAGTAGAATTGATCGAACAAATTGATGAAAGCCTCATCGGTGGTTTCATTTTGAAAGTAGGTGACCAACAGATCGATGATTCGATCAAGCGGAAGCTGAACGACTTAAAAGTTTCTTTAGCATCATAATGTAAAAGGCCTTGGAAACAGGGCCTTTTTCTTTCCCCACAGAACAAGCCCTATGAAAAAATTTGCCCTATTTACTGGATCGCTAATTGCGGGATTGTCGGTGGCGATAGGTGCCTTTGGGGCACACGCATGGAAAGACTATTTACGCGAAATTAACCGCCTAGAAACCTTTGAAACGGCTGCCCGTTACCAAATGTATGGTGGACTTGTGTTGTTGATTTTAGGGGTTTGGCAGATGAACTTCAGCAATAAACACTTGAAGTCAGCAGCATACTTTCAATTTGCAGGAAGCATTATATTCCCAGGATCTCTTTACTTAATCTGTATAACGAAAATGTCCATTTTCGGTGCAATTGCTCCCATTGGTGGACTTTGTTACCTGATGGGATATGGATTAATGATGTGGTCGATTTTTAAGAAATAATTAGTGTCGCATCACTAATTCAAGACTTAACCAAACAAGCTCCCCCATCGTCTTGCAATTCAAGAAACGATTGTCCTCGTAATGCTTTGCAAGCTCTGCTTTTAATTGCTCGACGTTCTCTGTAGGCGCAATTTCATCTTTCGACATCACATTCATCAAATCATAGACACGCTGGCTCTCTGATTTTAATCGAGACGCAATCATGGAGCGTTCTTCAATTTGGTATTGCCAAACAGACTCTGGCGTCATATACTTCATGCCCAGCTCAATCAAGGCATTATTCTGTTTAAAATATTGCGGTAAATAGACTGATTTCTTTCCCTCATAACATTGCTGATCAAAGTCAATCGGCCGTATGCGGTAATAGATTTCTTCAAAATCAGGAGTCGTAATTACCACAAAATTCGCACTGTGCATATCCCCTAATAATTGGACAAGGCAGCGTTCATTGAATTTGACAAACTCCTTCGCTAAGCGGATGGGGGCCTCTAAATTTTGCTCTAAATCCTGCTTTAGAAAAGCATCTCCCGGCACGCCGGCTATATGTTCCTCGACGAGTGTATTATCATGAGTGACGTAGTTGATGCGATTTGGCGATAAAATATGTTCTAATTCTAGGCCATACACCCGAGACGCATCCGCAATTTTAATGTAGAAATAGTCAAAGTTATCATTCACCCGATTCACAATCCGAATCCGAAATGGATGCGTATTCCCATAGGTACAATAATCGACTCGATCGATCACTAAGTGCTTAATCACCTCCTCGTTCCCGTCCGTCTTCAAATCAGCATAAATCTGCTTCAGCGACTCATATACCTCTTCCTGATCCCCTGGCGAATAAAACACGGTTTCCCAAAGCGTATCCACCTCATTCTTATCATACAAAACAATCGAGTTGTCGTAGCGCAACAGGTCCGTATAGCTAATGTTCATCACATGCTCACGGTTGTATTTATGTAAATACCGACGCAATTGCTGATTAATCCGATAAAGATTCTTCTTCTTCGAGATGAGCGCCATTATTCCGTGTAGTCTAGGGATTTACCGAACGTTTCTTTTAATTGCAAAACAGAATAGATGGCCAAAGAAAAACATAACACCCCTACATAGGCCGCCGAATGAATCAGGCCGACGGATGGAATTAAAAACTTAAATAACAGGGAAATAGGAATCAAGGCACCCCGCACAAAATTAGGCACCGTCGTAGTCACCGTCATCCGCACATTCGTCCCAAACTGCTCCGAAGAAAAGGTCAAGAAAACTGCCCAATAACCCCCAAAGAAACCCAACAACGTAATCATCACATAGGCATGCGTCGTTGTAATATTAGACATCCCAAATAAGTAGTAGAGGCAAATCGCCATGGCGATAAATAAATAAGTCAAAACGGCCTTCCCTCTACTTTTAAACCACTGGCTTAAAGCTCCGGCGGCAAAGTCTCCAGTAGCCAGACCTATGTAACAAAACATAATCGCATCGCCACCACTTATTTTACCATCAATGCCAATAATTTTAGAAATTTCAGGGGCCGAAAAAACGAGAATTCCGATGATATACCAAATAGGCAAGCCCATTAAAATGCAATATAGGTATTTCTTAAACGTAGCACCATTTGAAAAAAGTTGAAAGAAATTACCCCGTTCTACTTTATCATCCATCTCCGTATACATCGAAGATTCAAAAGTACCTAATCGTAATAAAAGAAGGGCTAATCCCATTCCACCACCGATAAAGTAGCAGGATCTCCACCAGTCAGGATCTGAACTTAAGCCCGCAACGATAGGAGCAAAAACTGCACCCGCTGCACCCACTCCTGCAATAATTAGCGTACCTATTCCGCGTTTGGATGGCGGTAAAGTTTCGTTCACTAAGGTAATCCCCGCCCCCAATTCACCCGCAAGACCTATCCCCGCGATAAAGCGTAAGATGGCATAAGTGTTCATATCTGTCACCAGACCATTCAAGGCATTGGCTGCTGAATACAAGAGAATAGAACCGAACAAAACGGATTTGCGCCCTTTCTTATCTCCATAAACTCCCCACAAGATTCCACCTAACAGCATTCCTCCCATTTGGATGTTCATCAAGTTTAGTCCTTGACTTAACAACTCATCCCCTGTAAGACCTAGACTCATCAAACTTGGATTTCGTACCACCGAAAATAAGATGAGGTCGTACACATCCACGAAGTAACCGAGGGCAGCTACGGCGATAAGCATTTTAGCTTTGGCAGAAATAGTTTCGTTTTCCATACTAGCGTGAAAGCATATCAGACCGGTGAGAGTCTAGTTTTAAAAAGATAAATAATAAAATAGTGAATGACCAAAGAGACGATCCTCCATACGAAAAGAACGGCAACGGAATCCCCATAATGGGCATCAAACCGATCGTCATTCCTATATTAACTAAAAAGTGAAAAAATAGAATTCCTACTAATCCGAAACCGTAGGCACGGGCAAATCTCGATCGCTGCAAGTCGGCTAAATACATCAATCGCCACAAGAAGCCCAAGAATAAAAGAATCATCAACATCACCCCTACAAAACCATGCTCCTCCCCTATCGTACAGAAAACCATATCGGTACTTTGTTCCGGCACGAAATCAAATTTTGTCTGCGTACCGCCTAAAAAACCTTTCCCCCAGAAACCTCCAGAACCAATCGCAATCTTCGATTGCGTCACTTGGTATCCTAAACCGCGCGGATCAAAACCCGGATCAATTAATACGCGAATACGATTCCGCTGGTGCTCTTTTAGCACATTATTCACCACCCACTCCACTAAAAGCGCCAAGGTCATAATCGCCGCTACCGCACCCGATAAACGCAAATAGGTCTTCGGATCTCGCTGCAGGTAGATAGGCATGAATAAGACTAAAATCCCCGTAGACAAAACCAAAACGACCAAAATAATCCAAGCCTTTACGAGTAAGGCGGAGACAAACAAGGCAATCCCACCAATGAACAAGCCAGGATAAATCCCGGGTAATCCCTCCCGATACAAGAGGATCATGAAGGAAGCAAACACAAGGGCAGAACCCGTCTCATTTGAAGCAACGATTAAAACCATCGGAATGGCAATGATTAATGCTGCTTTCCATTGATAGGGGAATTTACTCAAATTAACGAGCGGATCATTCAGGTATTTAGCAAGCAACAAGGCTGTGGCTGTCTTCGCAAACTCAGCCGGCTGAATGGTGGCGCTCCCAAATTTAAACCAAGAATGAGACCCATTTATCGTCACTCCTAAAAAGGGCACTGCAATTAATAAAAGCAATAAACCCAAGTAGATGAATAGGGCAAACGATTCAAAAAAACGAAAATCGAGCACTAAAACACAGAGAATTAACACCAAACTCGTGCCTATCCAAACCAATTGTTTCCCCGCATTCGAATCATAAAACGCGGGATCAGAAAAGGACAAAGGCGCATCTGGACTATAGACAGCCGAATAGATATTCATCCAGCCCAAACCAACAAATAGGACATAGAATCCCACCGTAATCCAGTCTATCCGGCCTTGTATGTGATTCGAATCTGTCATTTCTTAGTAGAATCTGTGGTGACTTTTTTCCTACTTACTCCTCCGGCAGAATACACATTAGGTAAATAATTCATCTGCATGAATTTAGATTCTACCGATTTGCGATCCACTTTTCTTTTCAGGTATTTCTCCACTACAAGCGAGGCAATAGGAGCTGCAGCAGTCCCACCAAAACCCGCATTCTCGACAAATACCGCAATAGCAATTTTCGGATTATCCCGAGGAGCGAAAGCGATAAAAATGGAGTGATCTTTCCCCTTTTGGTTTTGAGACGTTCCCGTCTTGCCCACCATTTTAATATCGGGAATTTTCCCATCTGGACCTACCGTTCCGTTATTCACGGCATCTTGCATGCCATCTATCACTACGTCAAAATATTTCGCTTCGACCCCTACTTTAACTGGCGTTTTATAGAAAGGATCAATGACTTTTTTCAATCCGATTCCCTTCACCACATGGGGAGGAATGTACCACCCACGGTTCGCGATAATCGCAGCCAAATTTGCCATTTTCAGTGGGCTTACCACGATTTCTCCCTCCCCTATACTAATCGAATAGATATTCGAAAACTTCCAAGCTTTATTACCCTTATAAACGGAATTGTAATACTCTACATTAGGCAAAATACCCTTCTTTTCATTCCCTAAATCAACCCCTAACTTCCGCCCAAATCCAAAATTAGCCACTAGGTCAGACCAACGCTGCAGTCCCTGAGCGGATCTTTCATAGGTATCACCCGTGGTATTGTCATAAATCATTTTCCGAAAAGCGTGGTAGAAATACGGATTACACGAAACACGAATCGCACCCCGTAAATCTACCGGCCCATGGCCATGGCATTTAACAGGGGACCCTGCATGCGAATAGACCGTCCCGGGACCAATAAATCCTAATTGCTGACCTACTAAGGCTTGCACTAATTTAAAGGTGGAACCTGGGCGATAATAGGCGGATGGGGGGCGGTTTAACAGCGGCTTCATGGGATCCAAAGCCAATTGCTGATAGTATTTAGAAAAATTATTCCCCGTTAATAGACTCGCATCATAGGATGGAGCAGAAACCATGGCCAAAATTTCTCCCGTGGATGGCTCTATAGCCACTAAACTTCCTACTTTATGCTTCATTAAACTATCCGCATATTCTTGAATAGCTAAGTCGATGGAGGTATATAAATTATTCCCAGAAACAGGATTAACATTCAATGAACCATTTTTATAATCCCCTTTTTCTACCCCATTGCTATTCACCATGCGGTATTTTATACCTCGCTGACCCCGCAGCGTTTCTTCGTAGAATGATTCGATACCAGAAATACCTACATAATCGCCTTGGCGATAATAATCCCCTTTTTGTTCTAATAAAGTAGTCGGACTAATTTCCGCTACATACCCTAACGCATTTGAGAAAGACCTCGACTGGTAGGTACGAAAGGCATTTGTTTCAAAGAAAAAACCTGGAAAATCCACCATCGCATCTTGCACACTAGCAAATTGCTCTTTTGATAAATGCTTTAGAAACAGGCTAGGTTTTACCCGCGAATATGTTTTAGCCTGCTGGGAGGTTTTGACAAAATAATCCTTTGTTATTCCAAAAACTTGGCAAAAATGATTCGTATCCTTGATGACTGCCTTGCGAGGAATGATATACAAATCATAGACAGGCGTATTATAGACAATTAATTTTCCATAACGATCATACACTTCTCCTCGAAATGGAATCTGAATAATCTTGCGAATAGCGTTATTGTCAGCTGCTTTTTCATAGGTGTCATCCACCACTTGAATAAAAAACAATTTACCGATGAACAATAGTCCAACGATTGCAAAAAATAAGAAGATTAGATTTCTGCGCTGATTAAACACTTTGACAATAATTTACGACAAAAATACAGAATTATCTGCGCTTCTGCGAACGCTATTTAGGAAGACTTTTGATGAGTGCCAAAAGGGCAAAAGCAATGGATCCAAGCGAAAATACAATCGTAAACCACGGAGATGATGTCAAAAAATAGGCATCTAAATAACGGCCGGCAAAGACCCCAGCGACGATGGTCACTAACATCTGAAATGCGGCTCCTAAGAATTTTTGGTACGAATTCATATTCATCTAAAATTATCCAATTTTCGGGAAGATAAATCGTAAATTTGAAAATAGTTCGTTTGAACCACATGCATAAGAGTCTTGCCTTTTTATTTCTAGCACTCTGCACTTGGTCTTGTTCCCAAAATAGCAACAAGCCCATGGCAGTTGCCTTTCACAATGTGAATGCAAAATACAATGCCATTTGGCAGGCATCGAGATTAGATAAAGAATTGCAAAAAAAATGGGAGACAGAGCGAAAAGAGAATTACAACGCCACCCTTCCCATCCTCTTTCCAAGAGATTCTAGTTTTAAACAAAGCCATGATAAAGAAATTAAAGAGCTCATTCGCAAAGCGTCTTTAGTTATCGATCGCCACCAAAACTCCCATTTCATCATCGATGCCTACCTTTTGATTGCACGCGGTCGACTGTACCAGAATGACTTAAAAAACGCTATCGAAACGTATAAATACGTCAACTCTCTCGAAATTAGACCCGAGGCATTGCTCGCTTTGTACGAAATATACTTAGATCAAAAGGAGTTCACTGCGGCAGAAAAAATTGAAGATTTTCTCAGTGAGAACCCGCTTAACACCAACCAAAAAAAGCAATATTTACTCTTAAAAGCCTATTCCTTTCAACGCTTAGATGAACCCGTAAAAGCCGCCGCTCTGTTACAGGAAGTACAGCGTTACCTAAAGAAAGGAGAAGAAAAGGCACGCCTTGCTTTCATCATGGGTCAACTTTTTTCTGAGAACAACCAACCTAGTTTAGCCTTAGAAAGCTTCAAAACAGCGGTAAGCAATAAACCGAGCTATGAATTACAATTGCAAGCTAACTTAGCCATTCATCAATTAGAGGGAAATCTAGCAGCCTTACAACAGATGCTAAAAGACCCGAAGAATGAAGATAGCAAAGCGGCCATTTATGTTAAAATTGGGCAATACCATTACCTGAAAAAAAACTATAAGGACGCGAAAGAAAATTGGGAAAAAGGAGGACAAAATAATCCAAACAAGGGGGAATTGTTTTATCAATTAGGAGGCCTCTTTGCTAAGCAATTAAAGGAATATGATTTAGCCGCTCACTATTATGATAGCGCTGCCACCTACCTCTCTGCCTCCCATCCAGATTATTCGAAAGCACAGAAGTTGAAAAAATCGTGGGGAAGTTATATTGCCTATTCGACACAAATTGCCTTACAAGACTCCTTACTTCGTCTCGCAAATCTCAATCCATCTCAATTGCATGAGCTTTTTTTAAAGCAGCAAAAAGACACGGTCACAAAAACACCGGCTACCCCACTAGCTGCACCTGTTTTCACGAGACGGAGTTTCAGTACGGAACAACAAAGTTTTTACTTTAATAACGAACAAGCGCGGATTCAGGGTGGTATTGAGTTTACAAACCGATGGGGCACTCGGAATTTGGAGGATTTTTGGAACCGCAAAAATAAAAACACCAGCATAACGCAGGTGATAAATACGGCGAGCACATCCGAAAAGGCGATCGAAAAAAGCAAAGAGGCAAATAGTCAAGCAGAAGAAAATTGGCTAAAGTCCATCCCGTTGAGTAACGCTTCAAAATCGAAAGCAACTAAAATAATCGAAGAGGCACTCTTCAAACTAGGAAAATTAGCTAGGTTTGAATTAGGCGAAAATGAGCTCGCAAACAAGACGTTAAAACGCTTATTAACCGAATTTCCGAGTACTGGATATGAGGCAGAAACACTATATACGTTGTATTTAAGTAATGAGGGACCCACAAAAATGGCCTACAGATCTACGCTATTTGAACGGTATCCTAGTTCCTATTTTAAAACAATGATCCTCAAGCTAGAAAATGGAACTTTGTCAGAGAACAAAGAAATACTAGCTCAGAAAAAGTATGAAGGGGCCATTGAACGATTTGAAATAAAAGATTTCAAAACTGCGTTTGATTCATGTCTATTTATACAACAGAATTACCCTGGTAGTAAATTGGAAGATAAAATTGTATTTTTAATGGCGCTTAGTAAAGCTGGCTTGCATGAAAACGAAGAATGTAAAAACATTTTAACCGAATTTATAAGCACCTTTCCTACTAGCCCGCTTCTGAAAGAGGCATCAGAACTTCTAAAGTTGATCAACAAATGATTGAATTTAATAAAGAATCTAAGGTAAATAGAGTTCATTTAGCCTATAAAATATTTGGTGGGACTTTCCTGTTTACTATTTTGTTTATTGCGGCTGTTAATTATAATTTCCTTTGGCTTTTTGGAGGAATGCCTAGTTTACAAGAGTTAGAGAACCCGAAAAGCCAGGAAGCGTCTATCTTAATCTCTGAAGATGGGGAAGAAATCGGAAAGTATTTCAGAGAGAATAGAAATCCCGTTGAATTCGAAGAATTACCTCCGATCATAGTCAATACCCTCATTGCCACAGAGGATGCCCGTTATGTTAGCCATTCCGGAATCGACGTTAGATCGATGGCTAGGGTGGTCTTTTCCATAGGAACATCCGGTGGGGGTAGTACTATTTCACAACAATTAGCGAAAAACTTGTTTCATACTCGATCCCTAGAATACGGGGAAGAAGACCCCATTTACATGGGATTATTAATGAAAGTAGGTGGTTTGAAAACCGCTATCGCGAAGGTGAAAGAATGGATTTTGGCCATCAAATTAGAGCGGCGATATACGAAACAAGAAATTCTTGCGATGTACTTAAATGAAGTGAGCTTTGGAAATAATGCGTACGGAATACAGGTAGCCTGCCGCACTTATTTTCAAAAAAACATTCAAGCCATAACGTATCCAGAAGCAGCAATGTTGATCGGATTATTGCAAAATCCATCCTTGTACAACCCTAGAGTTCGACCAGAACGTACCTTAGCGCGTAGAAATACAGTTCTAAATCAACTTGTAAAATACGACTATGTTGCGGCCGAGGAAGGTGAAAAAATGAAGAGTACCCCATTGAATTTAAATTTCAAAGTGGAAAACCAAAATACGGGAGCTGCCCCTTATTTAAGAGAATCGATTCGAAAAGAATTAGTCAATATCATCCAGGAGATAAACAAGGATCGACCAGAAAATCAACAACTGAACTTATATACCAGCGGACTCCGGATTCATACGAGTATAGACTCACGCATGCAAAAATATGCCGAAGATGCCGTACAAGAGCATATGAGAGCGCAACAAGTTAAATTTAACCAACATTGGTCCGGCAGAAATCCGTGGGTTAATGAGCGAATGCAAGAGATAAAGGGTTTTATAGTTACCGCAATGAAAAGGACTGAACGATACCGAAACCTGATGGAGGCTTACAATAATGACGAGCTAAAGGTGTGGGAAGAGTTAAAAAGACCCGTTAAAATGACCGTTTTTTCCTACAAAGGAGATATTGATACTACCTTGAGCCCATTGGATTCGATGCGGTATTACAAACGAATTTTGAATATAGGAATGATGTCGATGGACCCCACAAATGGCCATGTTAAGGCGTGGATAGGCGGCATTAATTACAAGTATTTTAAATACGACCACATCTCCCAAAGTAAGCGCCAGCCAGGCTCTACCTTTAAACCTTTTGTCTATGGAGCAGCGATTGAAAATGAAATTGCCAACCCCTGCGATAAATATGTGGATGAGCCTGTGACCTTTGGAACTGAAGATGGCCTTACAAATGACACCTGGACTCCTCAAAATTCGGATGGAAACTATAGCTATGAAAGCTTGACGCTACGCAGAGCCATGGGGCGTTCGATTAATACTATTTCCGCTAAATTAATTAAGGCCATGGGGCCGAGCAAGGTCGCAGATTTTGCCCATAAAGCAGGGATAACGAGTTCTTTGTATGAAGGGCCATCCTTGTGTTTAGGAACATCAGAAGTTTCCGTTTTTGAGCAAGTGGCCGCTTATTGCCCTTTCGCTAACGGAGGTGAAAAAATCGATCCAATTATCATCTTAAAGATCACCGATAAAAACGGCGTGGTTTTACGGGAATTTACGCCCAATGCGAAGGCTGTCATGAAACCTGAAACTGCTTACCTGATGACATTTATGCTCCAAGGTGCAGTTCGTGAACCGGGAGGAACGGCTCAAGGCCTAAATAGTAGTTCGATTGCTGCTGGAAATGAGATTGGTGCCAAAACAGGAACCACATCAAACTATTCAGACGGCTGGTTTATGGGTGTTACCCAAAAATTAGTGACAGGCGTCTGGGTAGGTGGAGACGACCGAAGTATTCACTTTCGCAATATAAGTTTAGGCCAAGGGGCTAAAATGGCTATGCCAGCCTTCTCTAAATTTATGGAAAAAGTCTATTCAGATCGATCGCTATCGCTGGATGGTTACCACAAAATGCCATTTATAAAACCGGCTGCTATGGTCTTTGATTTTAGTTGTGTAGGAGGAGTCGGCGCTGATTCTACCTCAACTTCATCAACAACTGAAACCACAATACAAGAATGAGAATTGTCGCCTTCGTATTCATTACCCTCCTCGCCTTCTCTTGTAGTTCAAAGAAAACAGGCGAAGAGCTAGCAAAAGAAAACTGCAGCTCCTGCCACAAATTCCCTGATCCTAGTCTTCTTGATAAAAAGACCTGGGACGAAAAGGTACTGATGGACATGTCTTATCGATTAGGCATTCGCAATAAATTTGAATTAACAGCTAAAATTACGGAGGAACAATTCCAAACGGCGATGGCGATGAATAGCTATCCAGACAAGCCCGTTATAAGCATTGAGGAATGGCAAGCAATCGTCGATTATTATGTCACCAATGCGCCAGAAAAACCACTGCCTCAAAAAGCGAAAAGTGCCATTTCAACCGAAGCTCTCCATTTCAAACAAAACGACTTTCTGTATCCTTCTTACCAGACAGGACACGTTACTTCTGTAAAGGTGCATCCAACTAAATCGGAGGCCTGGATCGGGATGAATACGGGTGAAACGCTTTTGTTGGACAGCAAATTCCATGTTAATTCAATCATCAAAACTCCCAGCCCAAATGTCAATACGGCGTTTATTGAGGGGAAAACCTATCTTTTAAGTATTGGAAAAATACTTCCAAATGATGAAAAAGTAGGTGATTTACTTCAAGTGAATGCTCCAGCTAAACTAGTTAAATTAGTGGATGGGCTAAAGCGCCCCGTCGACATGCAAGTAGCCGATTTCAATGGGGATGGTAACTCAGATTATTTAATTTGTGAATATGGATACCAAGCTGGTCAACTTATTTGGGTGGATGGGAAAACAAAAGAAAGACATGTTTTAAAGTCGCAGCCTGGAACCAGAAATGCCATCATACGGGATTACACAAAAGATGGTAAACCTGACATCTTAGTATTGATGGCAGAGGCGAAAGAAGGCGTTTCTTTATTTATTAACAAGGGAACGGGGCTTTTCGTTGAAAAACCATTGCTACAATTTGAGTCCGTTTGGGGAAGTAGCTATATGGAGGTCGCTGACTTAAACAAGGATGGATATGATGACATCATTATTTCAAACGGGGATAATGCCGACAATTCAATATCGAAAAAAGCCTATCATGGAGTTCATCTCTTTATGAACGACCAAAAAAATAATTTCAAGGAGTCTTATTTCTATCCCGCCTATGGTGCTACGAAAACCCTTGCCCGAGATTTTGATGCAGACGGGGATATGGATTTGGCTATGATTGCCTTCTTTTCAGAGAATGATCAAGGTAAAAATGAATCCTTTTTATACTTCCAAAACCAGGGAAAGTTACAATTTAAAGTAAGTAATCTGAATCTCCCAGATGATGCCAGGTATATGGCAATGGATGCCGGGGATTTTGACAAAGATGGAGATATCGACTTGCTATTAGGTAATTTTCAATTTGGAAAATCAAAGCCAGGCGTTAAACTAACACCTGGCCTTCAGATTAGATTATTACGTAATTCGATTCGCTAGTGAAGTTTGGCTCCCTTGGGAAGGAAAGCTTGGGCGTTTGCACTTTGGCTTAAATAAGACGAACCATAGTTCCAATCGATCTTCTGTTTGTGTCCATTCAAGGTATAACTAAATGAAGTACCAGGCTTTACTGCCGCCTTCACAAAGGAACCTTGAGGCTTAAATACTTTCATCGGACCTCTATTTTGCAAGGCCACAAAAGCCAGCTCGGAACCTACCTGAATGCCCACTAGTGACTTCGCATCAGCCGGCACTAACAATCCTGAATTTTGCGCATAGGTGAATCCTTTCCCATTACCTAACAATACACCTCCATTCGAAGCGTCATAGCGACCCATAGCCACTTCATTGGCAAAATTATTGCCAATATAAATGATATCTAAATAGCCATCCGCGTTAACATCTAAGATTTGCATACCATTCAAGGACGACAATTGCGCCATATCTGGTAAAGCTTTCGCTTTAAATTTACCCCCACCTAAATTCTCGATGTACATAGACGCATTCTCGGTAATGGATAATTTGGTCACTTTTGGCTTTTCTTTCTCGGTTAAGAAATCTTCCTGGGTGACCTTGCCATAATCTTTGTAATATATCCAGCGCTGACGCGTTGAATTCAACTGCTTATGCACATCATCTTTACCAAATAAAGGAGCAGAAATAGAAACACCAGATGCGCTTTGGAAATAGACAAAAGGGAACACATCGTAAACTCCATTTCCATCTACATCCCCGTGCAACACATCCACTGGCTGTTTTGCATTTGCACGTAGTATGGTATTTTTACCCATATTACCCGCTACTAAATCCAGGTCACCATCTTGATCAAAATCCGCAGCGGCAACAGACCCCCAAAGACCTGTCATCTCTTCTAACCCAGTTTTACTCAAATGGACCAAACGGCCTTTTTCATTCTGGTAAATCTGAATCGGCATAAACTCCCCAGCGACCACTAAATCTACCCAACCATCATTATTTAAATCAGTCCAAACCGCATCACAAGCCAGCGCCGGTTTCAACAAATCAGGAGCCCACTGAGCTGTAGCATCGGTGTACTTAATGACGCCTGCTTTCGAATCATTACGTAAAAGGCGGGATGGAGTACCTTGAGGATAAGAGAACGGTACATTACGCCCACTTACAAAGAGATCTAAATCACCATCCCTATCAAAGTCAACGGCTCTCACAGCCGCATTACTTTCAGTGAAACTAGGTAAGGCAGACGGAGCTAAACTAAAATTCCCTTTACCATCATTCGCATATACTACATCTTGGAAGCTAACCGCACCTATTTGCCCTTCCGTTCCTCCTCTAGCTATGTATAAATCCAAATCCCCATCGCGGTCCATATCGATTAAAAGCGACCCTAAATCCTCCCCTAATTTCTCTTTTCTTTCCAATACTCCTTCTAAGAATTTAGCTGTGAACTTTCCTGTAGGCTGTTGCAAATAGAATATTCCTGAGTAAAACTTAGCCCCTCCTACGAAGAAGTCCTCTAAACCATCACCATTTACATCGCCCACAGAAGCACCAGGCCCTAATTGCGACATTTTGAACGGAATTAAACTTTGGAAATTAAAATCAATAAAATCCATTTCTTTGTGAACATCCGTTAATTGCATCTGATCCGTCACATCCTGCAATAAAGGTTTCTGCTCTTGATACAAGGAGACATAAGGCTTCTTTGCATCGGAGATTTTTACAGTTAAAATTTGATCAATCCCTGGTTTTGAAATGACCTGCATTGAATCATTCGGCCAAATCACCCGCAGTTCCTTGATTTTTTGTTTTGCCCCCAAACCAATATGTGCCACTGACTCTACACTAGATAAATACCCTCTATAAGGGGAATTCTCATAATAGAAATAGGTTCCATCTGCATAAACACCTTCAATACGTGTTCCAATCCCTTGCGAATTTTGACCTGTACCTTCGAACTTTACACGTAAAAAATGGCCCTTATCCGCATTCGTCTCCACAGTATTATTTTGGTAGACAAAGGCCTCATCATTGATATTATTCACTACATAATCTAAATCGCCATCATTATCTAGATCGCCATATGAGGCGCCATTAGAGAAGGACGGGCGCTGAATCCCCCAAGCTGCACTCACATCATCAAAGTGCATTCCTCCCTTATTTCTAAAGGCATAGTTATTTACTTTAATGATAGGCATCTGCTCTAAAAGAATGGCATCTGAAGCTAAACGGGAAGAATTTGCGCGGTATAGCATAAAGTCTCGATCCGTTACATCCCGTGGAAAACCATTAGTAATCATCAAATCCCTAAATCCATCATTATCAAAATCCGCTAAAGACGGACACCAACTCCATTCTGTTTCCGCCACTCCGGCTAATAAGCTAATCTCTTGAAAAGGGGCGGGTGAACCATCCACCTTCTTGCCTGAATTTAATTGTAACGTATTTCGCATGTACTGGTAGGTATACCCATGCAAATCGCTATTCTGATACGTTTGGTAACTATTAGGCGGCGCTAATTGCTTCTTGCGTTCGTTGTCCTTAGGCAACATATCTAAAGCGACGATATCGGGACGACCATCATTATTTATATCCGCCACGTCGTTCCCCATAGCAGACAAACTCGTATGCTTAAAATAGGCCTTAGCCTGATCTGTAAACGTACCGTCGTGGTTATTGATATAGAGAATATCATCAGAAACATAATCATTCGTCACATAAATATCCGGCCAGTTATCTTGGTTAATATCACAGATATTAATGCCTAAACCATATCCCTCTATCGTGATGCCAGCCTCTTTAGAGACATTCGTGAACACCGGATGGTTCTTTTCTTTCGACCACTCATTGCGGTACAAACGATCCGTATTCGGATAAGATCCATCGGTTACTTTAGGACGGTACAAGGACGGCACTTGATCAATCACATCGGTCAAAACATATAAGTCCAAATCTCCATCCCGATCATAATCAAAAAAGGCAGCATGCTCACTATGACCGCTATCATTAATACCGTATTCAGTGGCCAATTCTTTAAAACTCGGTTTGCCGTCTTTAATTCCTTGGTTAACGAAGAGCATATTCTGGCGATCTTGCTCTGCATTTTTCATGGTAGCAGACACATAGACATCTAATAAACCATCCCCATTGATATCTACAATACTTACCCCTGAACACCAACGATTCTTCGTGTCTATACCAGCTGACTTCCCTAACTCCTCGAACTTCATCTCCCCCTTATTCAAATACAGGGTAGCATTCGCTTGAGAACCAGAGAAAACAATATCTAATAGCCCATCATTATTGAAATCACCCATCCCAACTCCACTTCCGTTATATAGGTATTCATACTTCAAAATTGTCAACGTATCGTTCTCCACGATCTTGTTTGAAAAATGAATACCGGTATCATCACCGGATAAAAGCTCAAAAGTAGTGGCGTTTTTACAAGAGAAAACTAATAAAGAAAAGGCGATAAAAACAAAGGTATAAATAGGCTTCATAGGGCAATTTTAAACTTAAGCGAAAATAAAAAAGGTGGGATAAATATCCCACCTTTTTTAAGGAAAATAACTAAAAATTAATACCCTGGATTTTGCTTCAATACTGAAGATCCTTGAATATCAATTTGCTGCTGAGGAATTGGTAAATATCTGTCAGTAGCAGTATAAGAAGCACCACCAAACTTAGTTACCAATAATTTAGACTCATAAGCTAAGTAAGCATTTAAAGTAGGTACATCAATTCCCCAACGAACTAAATCGAAGAAACGGTGACCTTCAGTTGCTAATTCTAATAAACGCTCCATACGAACTGCTCTTTGTGCAGCAGCCTTATCAGCAAAAGCTGTGTAAGGAGAGATTACGTAGTTAGCTTCAGCAACTCCACCTTTCGTTACAAAACCTGCAGGGTTAGCTGCACGGTTACGAACTTGGTTGATGTAACCTAATGCTGTAGTTAATGAACCAGCTTCGATTTCAGCCTCTGCAGCCATTAACAATACATCAGCAAAACGAATGATGTTGTAGTTCATCGTTGCATAACCACGTGTCCATGAAGAACCATCTGTTAACGTATTCTCTTGAGACTTGTAGTAGATGTATTTCTTAGGTGAGTAAGGACCAGCATACGACTGAGCACGAATCCAAGCTGCACCTGGGTGTTCGATCCAGTCTAAATATTGAATACCACGACGACCGATAGTGTGGTCAATACGTGGATCCAATGGACCTGCATCTTCTGTAAACGCTGCACTAGAAGCAACACCAAAATCATTCTTCACTGCGTTAGCAGGTAAATTATAATCTGGAGCACCTGCTGTCTCAGTTAAGATAGGTAAACCACCTACTGTACGGTAAGCATTTGCCATAGAGAAAGATGGCTGGAAGAATCCGCAGCAGTTACCTGGACCATCAGCACCCGTGTTGTATGGGTAGTTCAAATCATCAAATGCATTAGCGTTATTCACGTTACCTGTATTCATAGACGATTGAATCGCAAATACAGCTTCCTCGTTGTTATCGTTCGCAGCATTGAAGATATCAGCAAACTTAGGAACCAAACCGTATTTCTTACCGTTTGTCGTTACACCATTCGCGATAACATCTGTGAATCTAGCTCTTGCGTCAGCAAACTTTCCTTGGTACAATAAAGCCTTACCTAAGTAAGCCTGTGCAGCCCATTTATTCGCACGACCTGCAGAAGAAGACGTAGCTGGCAAATTAGTTACAGCAAAATTAAAGTCAGCCTCGATCTTGTCCCAGAACGCTTCTGTGTTAGGAACTTTCTCAATTCCTTTACCGTATCCGATTGTCTCATCTACATAAGGAACAGAGTTAAACAACTTCTTCAATTCGAAGTAGAAGTGACCACGTAAGAAACGAGCCTCTGCAATAATACGGGTCTTATCCGCAGCAGAAAGAGCCTTAGAGCCATTCGCTAGGTTAATAACCGCATTACAACGAGCAATACCCTCGTATTTCGCCTGCCACGTGCTATTTAAGTCTCCATCATTTGCTGGAATCTCATAACGTTGCATAAGGTTGATATTCGAGTAATCACCTGGGTCAGTACCTTTATTGCTCTCGCCACCACGGATAGAACCCCAAACCCAGTTATTACCAGCTGAAAGACGAGAATAGCCTTTACCTGCTAATTGAGCATAAGCACCAATTAAGGCACCTTCCACACCAGCCTTAGAAGATAGTTGCGCTTCAGCTAATGAACCTGTAGGCGGAACTTCTAAAAACTGATCTTTACACGCGAAGGTCAACGTAAGAGCTGACACACTCACTAAAGCGATTCGCTTAAAAATCTGATTATTTTTCATTTTTCTTATTTATTAATTAAGTTATATAACTAACAGCGTGGACTTTATGTTTTAGAAAGTCAAGTTGATAGATGCATTGAATGAACGAGTCACTGGGTAGTTACCCACATCAATACCAAAACCTGTATCCGCTGCACCACCTACACCTGGATCTAAACCTTTGTACTTAGTAAAGGTCAAAATGTTGTTAGCTGATAAAGTAAACTTCGCACGCTTGATACCTAATTTCGAAGTATAAGACTTCGGAATGTTGTATCCTAATGAGATGTTTTGTACACGAATGTAATCACCATCCTCTACATACCATGAGTTCTCAGCAGCTGAGGTAGAAATGTTAGATGCTGATTCCCAAATAGGAGCCTCTGCATTATTTCCTAAAGCTGGAGTCCATGATTGCTTAGCGCGCTCACCTTTTCCAGAACCTTCAAACGTTCCGTAGAAATCAGTAAACCACTTAGACTGGTTCCAAATCTTGTTTCCTGCAGATGCATATAAATACGTCGCGAATTCAAAATCTTTGTACGTTAATCCGATATTAACACCACCTGTATACGTAGGAACTGGAGAACCTAAGTAAGTACGGTCAGCAGGAGTGATTCTACCATCACCGTTGATATCAGCATAACGGAAACGACCTACACCTTTACCTGATTGCTCAGGAGCAGACGCTACTTCAGCAGCTGAGTTGAAGTAACCAATTACTTGGTAACCATAGAAAGCTGATAATGAACGACCTACTTCCATACGAACTGGAACGATTCCACGGAAAGATCCACCTAATAAGTTCGTGATACCTGGAGCAAATGAAACGATTTCATTCTTTAAGAATGAGTTGTTAACTGTTAACTCATACTTCAAGTCAGATGTAATATTTCCACGGTTAATAACTTGTAAGTCGATACCTTGGTTACGCATCTTTGCAACGTTAACAGCAGGAGCTGCTGCAGAGTTACCTACAACCGCAGGAAGAGGTACGTTGAATAACAAATCACGTGTATCTTTTCTCCAAACGTCTAAAGCGATTTCCCACTTACCATTTAAGAGTGTTGCATCCATACCAATGTTAGCTGTTTCTGAAGTCTCCCACTTAGCAGCAGGGTTACCGATACGTGAACGGAAGTATCCTTCGTTAGCACCTGACGATTGACCATCAATTGGATAGAATGAATTACCACGATCTGCAGCAAATAATGAGAACTGGTTAGCTGGGTTTACGTTATTCGAGTTACCCATTAAACCCCAACCAAGACGTAATTTCAAATCAGAAATTGCTGGAAGGTCTTTCATGAATTCCTCAGACGTAATTCTCCACGCTGCAGAAACCGCAGGGAAGATACCATAACGATTTTGAGAACCGAAACGAGATGATCCGTCACGACGAATAACCCCAGTTAAGTAATACTTCTCATCAAAGTTGTAATCTAACTTAGAGAATAAAGAGTAGAAATTAACTCCAGAGAATAAGTTAGAGTTAACTACTGGTGATTGAACCGCATTTAAAGTTACGAAATCTAAGTCCATAGAGAATGGATTGATACCTGAACCTGAAATACTACGTCCAGCACCTGTATTCAATGCCTCCATACCTGCTAATACATTCACACCATGCTTTCTCCACTTGTATTTGTACGCTACTGTGTTAGTAAGCACATAAGAGAATACATAGCTAGATCCTTCAGAGAATGAATCCGATGCTTCTGGCTCAGAATCCCCTAAATATCTGTAGTTGTAGTTTTTGAATGATGAATTGTTAAACTGACCACCTAAAGATGATCTAACAATTAAATCCTTCATTGGCTCATACTCAACATAAATGTTACCGAATGCATTTGCATTGTAGTTATTGTCATTTAAGTTGTTACGCATGATCTGACGAACTGGGTTACGTGGGTTGTTAAAACCACCTGCTTTTGTAGAAGCATAGCTACCGAAATCATCGAATACTGGAATAGCTGTAGGCATACGGTAAGCAGATAAGATTACTGACTCATCACCAGCAATACCTAAACCACCATTACCACCTGCTTGTCCACGAACTGAACGATACGTAAATTGTAAGTTTTCACCAATACGTACTTTCTTACCTAAATCCCACTCAGAATTGAAACGACCTGAATAACGCTTGAAATCGTTCTCTAACAAGATACCTTGTTGCTCTTGGCCAGATAAACCTAAATAGAAACGACCTCTGTCTGTTCCACCTTGTATACCTAAAGAGTGACGTTGTGTGTTACCGAAACGAGTAATTTCATCATACCAGTTCGTACCGGCTCTGTTTGTTCTGATTACGAAAGTATTCAATGGATTAGCTGCAAAAGCTGCTTGAGCTGCTGCCATATCACCAGTGTTCACACCATTCGCGCCATTGAAGTGCAAATAAGTAGGTAAAACTGCTTGAGCAGACGAACCATATTGAGGGTGAGTATAAGCTACTGCTGTTCCGTTAGCTGCCGCATTGTTACGGTATGCAATGTGAGTCCAGTCTGCTTGCTCTTGTGGAGTTAACATCTTAGGAGCACCACCTACGTTAGGGTCTGTACCACCGTACAATCCATCATAAGTAACAGTAAGTCCTTTATTACGAGAACCAGACTTAGTAGTGTAAACGATTACACCATTCGCTGCACGAGCACCATAGATAGAAGCTGCTGCCGCATCCTTCAATACAGTAGATGACTCGATATCGTCTGGAGATAAGAAATCAGTAGAACCTACTGGAACCCCATCCACAACGTATAATGGCTCATTACCACCAAATGCACCGAAACCACGTACACGGATGATACTGTTCGTACCTGGTTGTCCGTTTGTGATCAAAGTAACACCGGCTACACGACCTTGTAATTGCTGCTCAACGTTACCTGAAGGTGCAATTTGCAAATCCTTCGCTTTAACGATAGAAGCAGCGGCTGTAGACGCTTTCTTGTTAGTAACTGAGTAACCTGTTACGATTACCTCGTCTAACTGACTGTTATCTTCTGCTAAAGTAACATTAATAGAAGATTGTGATCCTACTGTAATTGATTGTGACTTGTAGCCAACAGCTGAAATGTTTAAAACAGCTGCGTCAGACTTAACAGTTACTGAGAATGAACCGTTAACATCTGTTGTTGCTCCTGTATTGGTACCTTTAACTAAGATACTAACACCTGGAATACCCTGAGAATCTGTCCCAGAGACTTTACCTGAAACCTTGCGGTCTTGGGCAAATGACGAAAAGCTTCCTAGCATCACTATCGCTAGCAAAAGAAAGCCTCGTAGACTTTGGTAAAAATTGTTTTTCATAATAAAGATTAAGTTAGTTATTAAATTAAATTTTCGGTTTCGTGTTTTTTTACTGGTTCAATTGCCCTCCTTTCTGATGATGGTTAATAAATACATTGCGTTTTTTAATTAGGTTTAGTAGTCAAACAAATCTTTAAATAGTACAACAGGCGCTTGTAAGTGAATCGGTAAAACGATACCACCCATAACTATGCTACACTATTACATACAGCCAAATATGTTCAATACTTACAACCTACACAAGTTTTTTTCTGATATTTTTTCATTTTTTTTATTTTAAATAGCAGTATTCTCTTAATGCGCTCTAAGGAGGCCTATTTCATCATTTTTATACAATCTATCTAATGGCTTTGGTCGACAGAAATGAGGTTTTTATCGCGATTTAACCGTTACATAATCCACACATAATACAGTGATAATCCGGGCTCAACTTAAAAAGTGTCACCTTAGATAATTACAAAAAATACAAAGAAGAGATTTTTGCTTAATTTTGGCCTATGTCCACCTTTAACCCTAAATCTATCCTTCCCACCTTACCCGAAGATCCCGGGGTCTACCGTTATTTCGATGAGGGCGGCACTATTATTTATATAGGAAAGGCGAAGAATTTGAAAAATCGGGTAAGTTCGTATTTTACGAATACGAAGGGTAAGGACAATAAGACGAGGCGACTAGTCGCTCAGATACGGAATTTAGAATTTACGATTGTGCACTCGGAATTCGATGCCTTGCTCTTAGAGAATACGCTAATAAAGCAGTTTCAACCGAAATACAACATCTTGTTAAGGGACGACAAGACCTACCCCTTTATTTGTTTGACCCGTGAACGATTTCCTCGACTGATTACGGAACGGAGAATCAACCATTCGATGGGGACGTTTTTTGGACCCTATGCGAACCCAAAATTAATGAATGCCTTGCTAGAGATGTTGCACCAGTTGTATCCGTTGCGGACATGCGCGCTAAATTTAAAGGAAGCGAATGTAGAGGCAGGGAAATACAAGGTCTGTTTAGAATACCATATTGGGAATTGCAAAGGGCCTTGTGAGGGCTTGGAGAAGGAGGCGCGTTATATGGAATACATCGAACAGGTGTCACAGATTTTGAAAGGAAATTACCAGAAGGCGAAAAGTTTCTTTATTACTCAAATGCAGGAGGCCTCCACGCGGATGGCGTTCGAACAGGCACAGGAATGGAAAGAGAAGTGGCAGCTATTGGAAAACTTCCAAGCGAAGTCGACCGTGGTGAATCCGTCGATCCACGATGTGGATGTGTTTTCGATAGTGTCGGATGAGTCTTTGGCCTACATTAATTTCATGAAGGTCATTAATGGGACGATTTTGCAGTCACAGACCTGGGAAGTGAAGAAAAAGCTGGAGGAAGATGAAGCGGAGCTTTTAACGATGTTGATTTGGGAGAAGCGGGATCAGTTTCAGAGTAAGGCCAAAGAAATTATTACCAACATCCCCATGTCGATCGAATTCGAAGGGGCGAAGAATACCTTGCCTAGTCAGGGCGACAAGCGGAAGCTGTTAGATATGTCTTTGAAGAACGTCTTGTACTTTAGAAAAGAGAAGGCGGATCGCAAGGCGGCGGAAGAAAGTGGCGGCGATCGCAAGATGCGTGTGATGATTAAATTGAAAAATGATTTACGCCTGAATGATTTGCCTAAACACATCGAATGTTTCGATAACTCGAACTTGCAAGGTACGAATCCCGTCTCCGCGATGGTGTGTTTCAAGAATTCACTCCCTTCCAAAAAGGATTACCGCACGTTTACTCCTAAAACGGTGGAAGGTCCGGATGATTTTGCCACGATGTATGAGGTGATTACGCGCAGGTATACACGTCTGTTAGAGGAAGAAGCGGAATTACCGAATCTGATTATCGTCGATGGAGGAAAAGGCCAGTTGAGTTCTGCCTGTGACGCTTTGAAGGCCATCGGATTGTATGGGAAAATACCTATCATCGGCATTGCGAAACGTTTAGAAGAGATTTATTTCCCCGAGGACAGCCTACCCTTATATATAGATAAGAAATCGGAGTCGTTAAAGCTGATTCAGCAGTTGCGGGATGAGGCGCACCGGTTTGGGATTACGGCGCATAGAAACAAGCGGAGCAAAAACTTCATTGTATCGCAATTAGAGACCATGGATGGGATCGGGAAGCTGACGGCAGCGAAATTGTTGAAGACTTTTGGGACGGTGGCACAACTGAAGGAGGCGTCGGAAGAGGATTTGGCCAAAGTCCTAGGCAAAATGAAAGCCCTCAAATTCAAAAAGCAATTAGAAAACCTCTAGTATTCCGATTTAAATTGATCCACTTCGATAGCGCGGTAGTTTCGATACACTTGCAATATAATGGCTAACGCAATCGCCATCTCGCAAACTCCTACCACTAAAACGAAAATACTCAGATACAAACCCTGTAACGAAGGATCATTTTTAGAGAAGGCAACTAAGTTCAAGTTTGCCGCATTCAAAATAAGTTCGATTCCCATCAAAACAAAAATCGTATTCTTCTTCAACAGCAAAATAGCTAATCCCGTTGCAAAAAGAAATGCAGACACCCACATGAAATAAATTACCGGAATATCAGTCATGGTTCTTCGCGACAAAAGTGGCGCCTATCAAGGCAATCAACAGAAATACTCCGGCTAATTCGAATGGAAAGGCATATTCAGTCAATAAGCCTAAACCTACCTCCCGTAATTTAGATTCGCCTGTCACCGGCAAACTATGGACCCAAGGTCCTTTGATAAATAACCAGAGAAGACCTAGAAAAAAGGATAATCCCACGGAGATAGGTAATAAACGACCCGATTCTCGCGTGATTAGGTGATTCTTTCCGGTGCTAGGATCAGTCTGATTCGTCAGCATAATCCCGAACAAAATCAAGATTAATACGCCGCCCACATAGACCAAGAGGTGCGCGACGGCTAAAACGTCCGCATAGGCTAAGACGTACAAGCCAGCTAAACCGAGCATGGTAAGGAACATTGCTAATGCTGCGTGCAACAAATTCTTCGTCCACAGCATCGACAGCGCACTTCCACACGTTAAAAAGGCTAACACCAAGAATGCGAGAACTAGGGGACTCATTCGGCGTCTGGTTTTGGCTTAGGTTTAAAGCTGGGTTTGAAGGCAGGCTTGAAGGCTGGTTTAGACACGGGTTTTTCCTCCGTAGAGACCGGTGCTGGTTCCGCCGTTTTCGCTGCTTCTTTTAACGCCTCTTTCTCTGCAACGAATTGCTCATACAACGCACGTTTTTCAGCAGCTTGCTCAGGCGTTAAATTCGCGAATTCAAAGTTGTGTTCTTTCACATCGAAAACAGAGAAATCATATTCCGAAGTCATCGTCAAACATTCCGTCGGACAAACCGTGGTACAAAGGCCGCAGAAACAGCATTTTGACATATCTATGTCAAATTTTGCCGCATACAAACGAATAGGCGAACCGTCTGAAGCGGTTCCTACTAGTCCTGTTGCTTTAATCGGATCGATTTCAATGCAGTCCACCGGACACACTTTCACACATTTATCGCAGACGATGCAATCGTCCATCTCGTTATGTAATTGATAGCGTCCGTTAACGGGAGTGGGTATTTGTTGTTGCGGATATTGTAAGGTAGCAATACCAGCCTTATGATTAAAATAATCAGGATCTTGGATATTATGAACACTTCGCTGGTTACGCGCAGCCCACGCATGCTTCCATGTGAGAGCCATCCCCTTGCGAATGCTCTGAACTCCCTTCCATATCGACTGAAAATAGGGCTTCATCTTAAAAGTAGATTGCTGGATAGGTCGACGGATCGGATTCTCTCATGATTTCATACACGGCATCTACCACATTTTCCACATTCGGTTTAGAGAAATAGTCTCCATCCGAACTGTATGCAGGTCTATGAGCCGTCGCAGCGATACAAACCGCCGGACTTTCTAACCACGTAAATGCTCCTTGCTTATCCAGAACTTCCTGCATCATGTAAGCAGAGGCACCCCCTGGCATATCTTCATCGGCGAAGATCACTCGGTGTGTCTTTTGGATAGAGGCTAAAATACTGTGGTGACGATCAAAAGGCAATAAAGTTTGGACGTCAATTACTTCAACTGAAATACCTAATCCTGCTAAAGTTTCTGCGGCCTCTAATACGATACGACACATCGAACCATAGGTCACAATGGTAATATCTGTTCCCTCGCGCAAAATTTCAGGAATACCAAGAGGTATCGCGATTTCGGCTAAATTAGACGGCATAAGCTCTTTTTGGCGATATCCATTCAAACATTCAATCACAATGCCAGGATCATCCCCTTTCAACAAAGTATTGTACATCCCCGCTGCTTGTGTCATATTCCGAGGAACACAGAAGTGCACCCCACGCAATCCATTGATTAAAACGGCCATAGGGCTTCCAGAATGCCAAATTCCCTCCAAGCGATGTCCTCTTGTACGAAGAATCATTGGGGCTTTTTGACCTCCTGCTGTGCGGTAATGCAAACAAGCCCAATCGTCCGATAACACCGGGAATGGGTAAAATATATAATCCAAATATTGAATTTCCACAATAGGTCTCAGTCCGCGCATCGAGGCACCTATTCCTTGGCCTACAATACTCACTTCCCGAATTCCAGTATCTGTCACTTTCAATGGCCCAAACTTATCCTGTAAGCCGGCTAATGTTTGATTCACATCCCCTATTTTTCCCACATCCTCTCCTAGGATAAAGACCCGTGGATCTTCTAAAAACAGCGAAAATGCCTTGTTTAGAATCTCTCGTCCATCGACTGAATCGGCGTCCTTCTCATAGGTTGGCTTGACCCCCGTATTCAGAAGCGGGGAATCATCGGACTCACTCGTTTGATGTGAACTAAAACGTCTTCTATTCAATTTTTCGAGGTCATCTAACCACTTGCGCAGTAATTTAACCGCAGGTCCCTGGTAGAAGCGAAAAGCACGCAAAGTCTTGCGACCAGCCCGCACTAAATCACTAAAAATAGGATAAGGCAGCGCATTCAACTCATCGATGATTGGCTGCAATAAACTAGGTTCATTCGTGGATTCTAAGAGGTTCTTCGCAATGCGCAAGAAACCCTTTTTATCTAGCTCAATAGAGGCCATATACGCAGTAAAGGCTTCCTTTTGATAGGATCTTGCTAAGACAGAGGACTGTTCATCAATCGCTTCCAATTCTGATTCTGAGGCAATTTGCTGGTTGAGGATCCATTGACGAAATAATAGATTGCAATCTACCTCTTGCTCCCAAGCTAAGCGCTCTGCTGATTTATATCGTTCATGTGATCCTGAGGCGGAATGACCTTGGGGTTGCGTACATTCAATGACGTGAACCAGGCACGGAACAAAGTCTTTGCGCGCTAATTCTGCTGCCTTTTGATATGCCGCAATTAAACCTGGATAATCCCAAGCTTTTACTTGAATTATTTCTAATCCTTTCTCCTGCTCCGTACGCTGATAACCTGCTAGAGCCTTAGAAATGGACGATTTTGTCGTTTGAAATTCAATAGGAACGGAGATGCCATAACCATCATCCCAGACCGAAAAGACAATCGGAATCTGCAAAACACCTGCCGCGTTAATACACTCTAAAAACATCCCTTCAGAAGTAGAGGCATCACCAATGGTGGTAAAACAGACTTCCTGACCTTGTTTAGAGAAAAGCGTCTCATGTTCTTTTAAATCCGCTCGTTCCCGGTACATTTTAGACGCGTAGGCGATGCCTAAAGCTCGTGGTATTTGGCCGGCCGTGGACGAAACACCGGCTACCGTATTGTAACGAGAGGTTTGATCAAGCCATTTACCATTTTCATCTAACCACCGGGTCGCATGGTGGTTATTCATTTGCCTTCCACCTGAGTGTGGGTCAAATTGAATATCTGGATGTCCGTATAACTGAGCAAAATACTGAGGCCAAGTCAAATCACCGATGGCAGCACCGATGGTTTGGTCTCTATAATATCCTGAAATATAATCCCCAGGGCGCATGGAGCGCGCTAAAGCGATTTGGCAGACTTCTTTTCCATCCCCATAAATACCGAATTTCGCTCGACCCGAAAATACCTCTTTACGCACCAAAAGACTACAAGCGCGGCTGATAGCAGCCAAGCGATAGTCTTCGAGAACCGCAGCAGGATCGAAGGAAAGGTTAGGAGTAGAGAAAGTAATTGAATTCAAATGCTTGGTCTTATTAAACACGTAAAAATACAACAAATTCCTCGGCGTCCAAACAGAATCCGGACAAGAAACTTGCCGAAATCTTTTATTGTTTATAGATTTGAACCGAACAAAAAATCAATGAAATTAGATATGAAAAAATTAATCGCCCTATTTGCGCTTGTTTTAGGCTTTGCCTTCACTTCGAACGCGCAAGGTGCTTTGAAATTCAAACAAGAAAAGCACGATTTTGGAACGATCACTGAAGGAACAGTGGCAACTTACAGCTTTGAATTCACGAATACAGGCAAAACCCCTGTTGTTATTTCTAATGTTCAGCCTTCTTGTGGTTGCACAACTCCAGAGTGGACTAGAGAGCCGGTAATGCCAGGTAAAACAGGTAAAGTAACTGCTTCTTATAATTCGGCTGGACGTCCTGGAAACTTCAACAAAACGGTGACTGTCATGAATAACGGTCAAGTATCTCAAATCGTTTTATCTATCCAAGGTAGCGTAGCTGCAAAGAGATAATTGAAACTTCAATTAAAAAAAAGCTCTCTGTTCATCGCAGAGAGCTTTTTTTGTTAATCGCGGTTCTTTAGACCTTCTGTTTCCCGCAAGCCATTGATCCAGCCTGCAATCTTCAGCACATCCGCCTTAGGCACATGGCTCATAGGCGCCATTTCAGTAGCGTAATCCGGCCAATTTTGCGGATTAGGTTTGTATACTAACTCTAAAATCTTCTGGTTGGAATAATTTCTTTTCGCTATATCAGCGAAGGAAGGGCCCACTAATTTGCTGTCTTTCGCGTGGCAAGCAGAGCAAGTGTGTTTCTTTAATAATCCTGCGATGCCTAATTCATAGCTCATCGAGTTTTTGACTACCTTCTGAGTCACGATCGTTTTAATAGCTGCTTCAGGTGCCGCTGCCACTAAAGCAGGACCCGCCGGAATCTCATTCAAGGTATAGTAAGCCGTCTCATGCAATAAAGGCTCCCCTTTCTCATTCAACACCCCTTTCAAGGTAAATTCATGGATGAAAAACTGGCGAATCCCATCGATGGAGATACGGACCTTCTTGCGATCGGCTGATACTTCGACCCCTTTAATTTTCAAGTCCTTTAACTCAATAATCGGGCTACCATATTGATGCTGGTATTTATAGATATATGATCGAATGGCATAAGAAGCAGCCTTTTTAACTGAATTTACATCCACTGGCTGTGTAAAGCTAAACTCAAATCCGTCTGATTTTGCCTTAATCATATCGATCTCGAAAGGCATATTTCCGTTCCAGAAAAGGCGTTGTAATCCAAACTCATCCTTTCCTGTACTTCCCCAACCACGCGAGGTCATACCCACAAACATGCTGCCATCTAAGCCAAAGCGCTCCCGCAAAATCCCCGACTGGAATCCTTCGCGGTAGTTAATGGCAAAACCTTGGTACACGCCATTTACTTTCTCAAGACCCATACGCATCACCTTCGATTGCCCTTGATCTGCCACAAAATACTGTCCCGGGAATGGGCTAAACTTGCCTTTTGTGGTGTCTTGCAAAATGTCTGAAGTGGAAATCCCCATAATAGCATGTGGGAACCACACCGCAGGTAATTTAATCTTTGGATTTTTCTTCGCCGCCTCGAACATAGGAGACCCATTGTCCTGAATTTCTTCTAGGCTTAATTTCAAAGGACTATTCGGTTCTTTGGCCCATTTCAAACCACCTGGATTACCGGCGAATTCGCCTTTTGCCAAATGAGTTACGCGACCAGAACCTACCCAGTCCCCCTGATTTTCACCATAGAACAGGTCGCCTTCATCATTAAAGCTATAGCCTGCAGGAGAACGTAACCCCCCAGCAAATGGCTCCATTTTGCCGTCTGGAGAGATTTTAACGAACCATCCACGCCATTTGGCAAACTTACCTTCTCCAAAACCTACCCACGCTAAGTTCAAACTCACCCACATATCGCCATTCTTATCGATGACAGGCCCATAAGTATATTCGTGGTAATTCCCCGATAAATCAAACGTATAAATCGGCTCATACAAATCCGCTACGCCATCCCGATCCGTGTCGGAAATTTTGGTTAATTCCCCGCGCTGTGAGCAATAAAATGCGCCATCCTTGTAGGCAAGGCCTAAAACCTCGTGTAAACCACTGGCGAAACGACGGTAGTAGGTTTGATGACTCGATTTTTGGTAGGGATTCTCCACAATCCAAATCTCCCCTCTCCGCGTACTGACCGCTAAACGGCCATCTGGCATCGTAGCTAAACCACCTACCTCTAAATAGATCTCTTTCGGGATCGGTAGGGTCTTAATTTCGTAATAATCCTGCTCCTTTTTAGCAGTTGGTTTTGTCTGCGCAAAAGCACCTAGCGCTACGGCAAACAATAAAACAAAGGCTGTATATTTTTTCATCATTACCAAATCAAATCATAAGTGAATTGCGCCCCTGAAAAAGGCACTCGAATTTGAGACGCACCTGCAGCTGTTTTCAATAATTCAGCCGTGGCGCCCTTCCATTCCATAAAGTTTCCTGGCTGCGAAGCTAGGCCATTGTGCAAGATGGACAAGTGGTGCCCAGTAGCTAACACTGCCTCCACATCATTCTTTTGTGGGCTAGCACCTACTAAAGTTAAGGTACGCTTTAATCCATTACCTGCTGGCTGAATGCGATCTTCCACCCGCAACTTCGCCGCTGTCCATTCGTACATAAAGATGGGAAGACCCGCTTCTAAGCGATAACCTTTATAGACTAAATCCGTGGAATCTGGTTGAGTTTGATGGGCTAACACTAGGGGAAATTTACCATCCTGCACCACCGTTAAACCTAATGGCTCTGAGGTTTGTGGCTCGCCCCGGTTATCCCACATTTGGGTAGCATCTAAGAATTTACCACGCCAAACCTGGAGAATCGCTCCTTGCTTCAAATCATACGAATAATGTAATCCAGCAGGGTCCCCCACGTGAATCACGTGTGTCTTTTTCTTTCCTTGATGAAAAGCAAATGAACGCTGCAATACCGGCTCTGCATTTGCCTTTACTTCGATTAACCCCACCGCGTCTGGATCTAACAGTGAAGTTCTTTCGTGAAGTGAAACTAATCGGGCTCCGATACGCTTTACCTGCAAGCCTAATGCTTTAGGGCCCCAAGGGAAGTCTTTAATATGTACAATCTCTAGGACGTGTTTTCCCGCTTTTAAGAAAGTGGATGCTGGCACCATTTCATTAAACCAATGTGCACCTTTATTTAACACGACACCATCTACTTTTAATTCTCCTGAACCCGTCCAATAAGTTTGAAACTCATAATTATCGTCCTCAGGAATCGTTAATTCAGCTTTATAATGAATCAAATAATCATTATTTACCGGAATAACCCGATACGTTA
>JACCDG010083362.1_pt1 | contig 42966 bp, 34 predicted proteins | sample 7442471 | NCBI WGS metagenome assembly JACCDG01 (sample SAMN15323444, study PRJNA562643) | freshwater metagenome | isolation source: river surface water | place: USA:Blue River Watershed | collected 2017-08-17
AAACGGGTGTGATTTATGTTCGCGCGGGAAGCGTATTGGTAGGACAAAATTTGCCAGCAAGTCCCATCACATTGGTAGGTATATTGTCTCAATATGATCCAGCAGCTCCTTATGACGGTGGATACCAAGTTTTACCAAGAGATGAAAATGATTTTATTTTGCCTCCTGGTGTTGCCATTACAGGACAAGTTGTTCAATCGAACATTACGACGACATCTTTTGATTTGTCTTGGACAACCAACAACAGTGGTGATAGCCAAGTAAATTTTGGATTGACTACAGCTTTGGGTGATTCAGTTGAAGTAGCTGATAACGTTACGGATCATACTGTAACCGTTACAGGTTTGGAGCCAGGTACTATTTATTACTGCTCGGTGACTTCTACCAACGTAGATGGTTCTAGCACTTCAACAGTGCGTCCATATGCTACTAAGTCATTAAGCTCAGGTGATATCCGTGTTTATTTCAATCGCAGTGTAGATGTATCTTATGCAACCAACGAACAGGCTATTTCAATTGGAGCCAATTCAAATGATAGTATTGCTGCGTATATCAATCGTGCTCAGGAAAGTGTAGATATCGCCATTTATAATTTCACTGATGATCCCGTTATTGCTAACGCAATAAACGCGCGCTATACTGCAGGTGTTCAAGTTCGTGTTATCGCTGATGGCAGTACAGGTCAATTGGGCTTGACTTTATTGAATCCCAACATTCCTGTTCTTGAGCGTATCAATTCTACTGGAACGGGTATCATGCACAATAAATTTATTGTCATCGATCCTGATAACGTCGACAATGCTTGGGTTTGGACAGGATCAATGAACTGGACAGACAACAACTTGTACAACGACTTCAATAACATTATCATTTTCCAGGATCAATCTTTGGCTCGTGGTTATCGTTTGGAGTTTGAAGAAATGTGGGGTGGAAGTGGTGCTTTCCCTGGAAGCGCTTCAGGAAATTTCGGAAGTCAAAAAACAAGCAATACTCCCATTCAATATGTGTTAGGTCCAAATGATATCAAGATAGAGTCTTATTTCTCACCTACGGACAATGCCAATGGTGCAATCATCAAGACCATGCAAACCACAGATGCCAATTTGGATTATGCTGTTTTGGCATTCACTCGTCAAGATATTGCTGATGCTATAATCGCGGAAGATGATTTGTTCTTGGTATTGGTTCGTGGTATCATCGAGCAAACATCTGATCCCGCTTCTGAATACTCATATTTGCAAACTGCAGGACAAGATGTACAATCACACGAAGGAATATCTTACGATTTACATCACAAATATTGCATTGTTGACCACAGCACTTTGGATTCTGATCCTACCGTATTGACTGGTTCACACAACTGGAGCAGTGCAGCGCAAACCACCAACGACGAGAACACTGTAGTTGTGCATGACCCTAGAGTAGCCAACTTGTATTTGCAAGAGTTCATGGCACGTTGGGGTGTTACTGGCGTTGAAGAGAATGGCTCATCTGAAATGAGCGTATTCCCCAATCCTGCTCCGCAAACAGCTTGGATTGGTTTGCCAAGAGGTGAAGGAAATGCAACAGTAATCATTGTGGACATGAATGGTGCTCAAGTGAAGCAATTGAATATTCAAGAAGGTATGAACCAAGTAGTATTGGATGGAATGGCTAGCGGAACTTATGTGTTCCATGTGCAATCTGCCAACAGAACTTGGAACAAGACTGTAGTTGTTCAATAAGGAATAACTCAATAGTAAAAAGGGGCCTCGGCCCCTTTTTTAATGAATCCACTTTTTAAATTTAATAACTAAATAACATCAATAGAATTTCAGAGTTTGTTCGCTATAGTTTCGGGGCATGAAGGTTCATTTGATAGCGATAGGAGGGAGCGCCATGCACAATTTGGCGATTGCCTTACATGACAAAGGTTTGCAAGTTTCAGGTAGTGATGATGAGATTTTTGAACCGAGCAAATCTCGCTTGGATAAAAGAGGACTTTTGCCGGTTAGCATGGGATGGGATGCCAATCGAATTACACCTGATTTGAACGCGGTAATCGTAGGAATGCATGCGCGTGCTGATAATCCGGAGTTGCTAAAGGCTCAAGAGTTGGGACTTAAAATCTATTCATATCCTGAATATCTCTACGAACAAACCAAGGATAAAATTAGAGTGGTCATAGGAGGTAGTCATGGCAAAACAACCATAACATCTATGTTGCTGCATGTATTGAAAGCTGCCAATGTGGATACAGATTACATGGTAGGAGCGCAATTGGCTGGTTTTGACTGTATGGTTAAGTTATCTCATGAAGCCAAGGTCGTTGTTTTGGAAGGAGATGAGTATTTGTCTAGCCCAATCGACCTTCGTCCAAAATTCCATTTGTATCACCCGCATGTCGCATTGATTAGCGGCATTGCGTGGGACCACATTAACGTTTTTCCAACCTTTGAAAAGTACGTTGAGCAATTCGATATTTTTATTGACTGCATAGAACCTGATGGCCATTTGGTGTATGCATCCGAGGACAAAGAAGTTTTGCAATTGGCAACCAAACCAAGACACCGCAAATTGAATACAGAAGGGTATGGCGTTCACCCGCACAAGGTGGAAAATGGTGTTACTTATTTAGAGACCAAGGATGGTTGGGTTCCTTTGAAAGTTTTTGGAAATCACAATTTGCAGAATTTAAACGGGGCATTGCAGATATGTAAAATATTGGGTATTTCAGATGATATTTTTTATCCAGCCATTTCAACTTTTGAGGGAGCGTCCAAACGATTGGAAATAGTTGCCAGAAGATCCCAAGGAATCGTGTTCAAGGATTTTGCACACTCTCCTTCTAAACTTAAAGCTACAAGCTCCGCCGTGAAGAAGCAGTTTCCCAACCATAGAATAGTAGCATGTATGGAGCTGCATACCTTTAGTAGTTTAAATGCAGAGTTTTTACAGCAATATGCACATTGCATGGACGAACCAGATGTTGCCATTGTCTATTTTAATCCGCATACTATCGCGCACAAAAGATTGTCTCCCATTTCGGTAGAAGATGTCAAGCATGCTTTTCAGCGAGAAGACTTGATTGTGTTGACAGACGCAGGATTGGTGGAGATGATTCTGATGGAAAGTGATTGGGAGAAAACGCACTTGTTGTGGATGACCAGTGGGAATTTTGATGGCTTGGAAATAGCAGATCTCGCGCAGCGACTTCCAATGGATTAATGATTATCTTGCCTTCATGAATAGAAAGAAGGTCATGGTTTCGGGCTGCTTTGATTTGCTTCACAGTGGTCACGTTGCTTTTCTAGAAGCCGCGGCGGAGTTGGGTGAATTGCATGTATGCCTCGGTAATGATGAGAATATTCTTCAGCTTAAAAATCGCCCTGTAGCGCAACGGCAAAATGAGCGGGCTTATATGGTTAGCGCGTTGGGATGTGTGCATGCTGTGTACATCGATAAGGGTATGGGCAAGCTTGATTTCTTGGATGAATTGGAGCAAATTTCGCCCGATATTTTTGTGGTCAATGAGGACGGGCATGATTTGGCCAAACAGGAATTGTTTGAAAGCAAAGGCATTGAATACGTCGTTTTAAAAAGAGCCCCATCACAAGGCCTACCAGTTCGTTCAACAACAGCAATTCGCAATGAAACGCAATTGCCTTATCGTTTGGATTTGGCAGGTGGTTGGTTGGATCAACCATTTGTTTCTCAGCATGCCGCAGGAAGTGTTATCACCTTGAATATATGGCCCACTCATCCGTTCAATGACAGAAGCGGGATGGCAACATCTACGCGCAAGTCTGCTGCACGGATATGGGGGCATCAGTTCCCAGTGCAAGATGAAGAATTAATAGCCAAGGTTTTGTTTGCTTTTGATAATCCACCGGGTACGGTTCAGGTTTCAGGAAGCCAAGATGCCATTGGGTTGGTATACCGTGGTGTGAATCGTTTGGATTACGAGGGCCAATATTGGCCTTGTCATATAGAACAATGCTTGGATCCAGGGATTTTAGATTGGTTAGAGTCGAAAATTCATTTGGTACCTATTGCACCTAGAAACAATTCTTTTGAAGTTTTATCCCAATACAAGGTTTTCCCTGAAGCAGTTGAACGTTTATCAAAGGCTGCATCAGAAACCTGGATGGCCATTGTTGATAGGGATGTAAGCGCTTTGGGTAAAGCGATGAAAGCTTCTTTGGATGCTCAATTGGAAATGTTTCCTTTGATGTGGAATGAGGAGGCTGATCTAGTAGTAGCGGCATTTTCGGATGCTGTAAAAGGATATAAAATTTCTGGTGCTGGTGGCGGTGGTTATATCGTTGCCATCTCAGAAGAGTGGATTCCTGGAAGTTTGAAAATTAAAATTAGATCTTCAAGATGAAAAGTCAAAGAATAGTATTTCCAGCATTGGTGACGCTCTTTTTTTTATGGGCATTTGCGCACAACCTCAACCCTGTGTTGATTGCCAAGTTAAAATCATCTTTTCAGTTGAGCGATTCACAATCCACATTGGTGGACAGCGCATTTTATATTGCGTATTTCATCATGTCTATTCCGGCGGGCTGGATGATTCAAAAATGGGGATACAAGAGGGTGATTATCATTGGGCTTTTGCTTTTTGCAATGGGGACGCTGAGTTTCGTACCTGCCGCTTTCTTAAATCAATATTATTTTTTCTTATTGGCTTTGATGTTGATTGGGTTAGGAATTACGATTCTTGAAGCCGCTGCTAATCCATTGGTGACAGAAATATCAGCACCTAATGAAAGAACGTTCAAGTTGAATTTGGCACAGAGCTTTAATGGATTGGGCGCGGGCGTAGCAGCCGCATTGGGCGGATTCTTGTTGCTTGGAGATGATAATGCGGGAACTGAAGTGGTGATCATCCCATTTCTATGCTTAGGAGGCTTCATTCTCATGTTGGCTTTAATTTTTCGATTTCTTCCCATTCCAGATGTTGTCAATAATGACATTGCCGTGTCAAAGGTTGGAAGCCCATGGCATTCAGGTAAGTTCATGGGGGCTGTTGTAGCACAGTTTTTTTATGTCGGTGCGCAAATTGGTGTTGCAAGTTTCTTCATTCGATATGTTCAGGTCTATCAGGGGATAGGACAGCAAGATGCGGCTTATTGGTTATCCATTGGTTTGATATTATTCATGTCGGGTCGTTTTATCGGAACGGCATTGATGAGGAGAATAAAATCTTACAAGCTTCTTTTGATTTTTTCTATAGGAGCCATGCTATCTACACTAGGTGTTATCGCTGTGAATGAGGCTTCTATTTACTTTTTATTGATGGTTCAATTTTTCATGTCCATCATGTTTCCAACGATTTTCTCACTTGGAGTTGAACCTTTGGGAGCTCTAAAAGCAAAGGGCGCTGGATGGATTGTGATGACCATTTCAGGAGGCGCTTTGTTCCCTTTTTTGATGGGAAAGGTTAGTGACCAAATCGCATTAAACGCGGCTTATGTCATCCCTCTTTTCTCTTTTTGGGTGGTTGCACTGTTTGCTTTTTACTACAATAAGGTAAAGTCATGAAACGATATGTTTTTTTCTTGGATTTGAAACCAAACGAGGACTTGATCTTGGAATACGAAAAATACCACAAGGAAGTTTGGCCTGAGATCGAACAACAAATTTTGGCATCAGGCGTTGAACATTGTGAAATATATAGATGTTCCAATCGTTTGGTTTTAATTGTGGAATCTGAAATGGAAATGGATTGGGAAAGGAAGTCTAGATTGGATGCGGAGCATCAGCATACCCAAGAATGGGAAAATTTGATGTGGAAATACCAACAAGCACTTCCTGGGTTTGAAGGACAAGGGAAATGGCAAATGGCAAAAAAAATATATGAGCTGTATAATAAAAAATAAAATAGGACTATCCATCATTGGTTTTTTAATGCTTGCATTGCAAGTCAGTGGCCAAATGAAGATATGGGAAGCGTCGGAGTCGGCTTATTTGGCCAAGCGCGGAGTGAAAGAGTTTTATCTCAACTCCTCTGATTCCGTGCATGATCTTTCAAAACCCAATTCCAATTATGTCACTCATGGCTTTTGCTCACTCAATGGAAAGCCCAAGTTGTTGTTGCTGCACGGAATTACGGGAACGGCATTGTTGCATTACTCATATACCATGGATTATCTCAGAAAAGATTTCGATGTGATAGCCCTTGATTTGAGAGGGCATGGACAAACCGTGAATGATACCGTAGATTTTTCAATAGACGCCCAAGTAGAATTTGTTGCTGATGCTTTGTACGAACTATCTCGACAGTTCAATGATCCGGGTTTTGAGAGTGTGATAGTAGTTGGTCATTCTTACGGTGGGGTGGTTGCTGCTTCTCTGGCAGAAAAGCATCCAGATATGGTAAGAAAATTAATCATTTATGATTCTCCAGTTGGTCAATACAGCAGCAAATCGCTAGATAGTTTGGCAATCGCCAATGGCTTGCCCAATGGCGAAGCGATATTGTCCCCCAAGGATTACAAAGATTACTGTGTGCGAATGAAAGTGGGACAGTATCGACTAAAATGGGTGCCCAAGATTTCGGCGGCCAACAATGCCATCGAACGATACTTTGAACCCAGAAGAAAGGAGCAAATGGGAATGATTGCTTATCTCAGAGACAAAGAGGCATATTTATATGATCACAAATACAATTGGAAATGCAGGGTTTTGCTTTTGTGGGGAGCCAACGATCAGATTGTTCCTTTATCTACAGCTCTCGCAATTCAGAAGGTATACTCGGATTACTATGGCAAGGAAATGGAGCTATTTGTTTATCCCAAGACAGGCCATGTGATGTCATTAGAGCGTCCAAGGAAATTTGCAAAGTTTTTAAAGGAGCATGCTTCTGTAAAGACATATCGCACTGTGGGAACTCCTAGCTTTTGAGTAACTTTGCAAAATGATTAACATCGCAGAAATTGGATCGTGTTTCATGGTATTGTTTGCCGTGATTGACATCATTGGTAGCATTCCAATTATCATTGATATAAAAACCAAAACCGGAAATATTCAGCCCATTACCACCACTTTGGTATCGATGGTTTTGATGATCGTTTTTTTAATTGGTGGTGAAACTGTCCTTGGTTTATTTGGAGTCGATGTTTACAGCTTTGCCGTTGCAGGGGCATTCATTCTTTTCTTCATTGCACTGGAAATGATTTTGGGCATCCAATTGTTCAAGCAAAAGGAAGGATTGACGCATGTCGCGAGTATAGTTCCACTGGCTTTTCCAACTATCGCCGGAGCTGGAACGATTTCTACGCTCATTTCCTTGCGCGCTGAATACCAGATGGTGAATATCATCATCGCGATACTATTAAATGTGCCGATTATTTACATAGTGCTTCGATTATCTGGCCGTCTTCAGAAGGCGCTGGGTCCGGGTGGTATAGCGGTTATTGAAAAGGCTTTCGGTATTATTTTGTTGGCCATAGCGATCAAGTTATTTTCCAAAAACCTTGGAGTACTGATTCAATGAGTTCGCCTACTGTTTATTTATATGCCGATGGGGCCGCAAGTGGCAATCCAGGACCAGGCGGTTTTGGAACGCTTTTGCGAAGTGGTAAACACGAAAAAGAAATGTCCGGTGGATTCAGGAGAACCACAAACAATAGAATGGAACTCTTGGCTGTCATTACCGGTTTAGAAGCACTCACGACTAAACCTTGTCATGTAACGGTAGTCTCTGATTCACGATATGTAGTGGATGCATTTGAGAAGAACTGGATTGGGGGTTGGCAAAAAAGACAATGGAGGAACGTAAAGAATCCCGACCTATGGAAGAGATTAATCGCAGTCGTCGCTAAGCACAAAGTTGATTGGAAGTGGATAAAAGGTCACGCGGGTCACGCAGAGAACGAACGTTGCGATCAATTGGCGGTTCAAGCCAGATTAAAGGGCGGTCTTCCTCCTGATACTTTTTTTGAAGCACAAGAGAAAGAGGGTTTATTTGATAAGTAAGGTTAAAGTTCCCTGATCTTCAAACTGAACACCTCCAAACAACTTGCCTTCAACTTTCCAAACGTAAACATCTTCGCGGCACATTTCACCTTGATAGTATCCATCCCACCCCAATTTGGGATCTTCGGAACGGAATATCATTTCTCCCCATTTATTGAAAATTTCAAGCGAGTATTCACTTACTGATCTGTAATGAGGGTGGAAGTTGTTGTTGTCAAACGAATACTTGTTGTAGCTGCCATCTGTAGGTCCATCTGTCTGTGGAGTGAAGGCTGTTGGCATTTCTATAAATCCATCAGTAGTTACAGTGAGTCCATCAGCAATGGTAAAAGTGCTCACACAACCTTGATTGCTCGTGCCAGTTAGCGTTATGGTATACGTTCCTACCAAATCGAAATAAGGCAATGGCTCAAAAAGTGAACTGGTTTCACCATTCCCGAAATTCCATTGGTAAGACGCCGCTCCTTGTGACAAGTTGTTGAATACAGCGGAATCAATTACTGCCGAAATGGGGTTGTCAATAATGACAAAAGATACATTGGGGTTGGAATATATTGTGATAATATTTTCCAATGTGAGCGTATCGTTTGTGCCGTCAAATCCATGAGCGATGCAGCTCACACTGTACAATCCACTTTCTAGATAGGAGTGCTGGATAATTTCGCCCGTGCCTGAATTTCCATCACCAAAAAGCCAAGTGACGCTTTGAGCGTACTCACTGTTGCTAACGAATTCAACTTGTAATCCAGGACAACCATCAGCCTCTTGCTCAAAAAACGCAACTGGAGGAGGTGGAGTAATATTGATTTCTACAATTGCAGTGTCAGAGCACCATTCATTAGATACAGCCAATGCAATAGGGAATTCACCCCAAGTAGTAAAGTCATGCGCTACATTGGACCAAGCGTTGTAATGTACATTTTCAAATTGCCAATCAGCGGTCAATGTACCACTTCCTGTCGAAGAATTGCTTACCGCGACATTCACGCTTGGGAAAAGCTGCGTCATCGGCGTTGCGGTGAAACTTGCCACAATAGGTTCCATAACATGAATGGCAAAATATGATGTAGTGGTGCAGCCGGATCCATTGGTCATGTTCAATACGACTTGGTAAGTTGTATCACCACTTGTCGCAGCATCAAAAGTATGTTGCGGTGATTCGAATATCGAAGTCCCACCATCACCAAAATTCCAAGCGAAGTTTAAAATTTCAGGATTGTTGTCCGTGAATTGCACAGCCAAAGGTCCGCATCCTTGAAGAGTAGAGATATTGATTTGAGGCGTGGGAACGGGTAACATATTCACCTGTATAGTTGTGTTGCAACCGAAAGGATTGCTAACTATGTACAAGGAGTTGATAATGGGCGAAACATTGGCTTGACTTCCATTTGGAGTTGTAATCACAACTCCGTTGAGGGTGTTCCAGGTGTAATTGGTATTGTTGGGGAATATTTGAACCGGCACACTTTGTCCAGGACAAATATTAACATTGGATACATTGCTCGTAGGGTTGGCAATAACATTGATAAAAACAGAATCTGTATTTGTAGGACAAATACCATTGGATCCTGTGATGATATAAAGTCCTGACATGCTGAATTGAGCAGCTCCCAAATCAATGTTGTTCCCATTTAATGTTCCTCCATTGGGCGCTGTCCATTGAATATTTCCTGCACCCACAACGTTGGCTTGTAAAACAAAAGGGCTGTTCAAACAAATATTGGCATCGGTTAGTATATCAACTTGTGGACTGGAATTGGCAATGACACTTAATTCTGAAGTTGTAACGCCACATTCATTTTCGGATGATGCCGTAACCATAAAATCGCTGTTTGCGATGAAATAAGCTGTATCTGCAATTGTAGTGAATGGCAATGGTGAAATCCAACTGAAAGTGGTATCACTTTCCCCCCATACAGCCACAGTATCTCCAGTGCATAAAACATTGTTATTGGAATGAAGCGTGAGAAGGGGCAGGGGACCATCCTCGATCATTTCAAAATTGATGGTTTGTGGTTCCGAACAAGGAATGCCCAAATCTTGAATAGTGACGGAGTAATTGCCAGGGCCAAGGTTTGCAGCATTACTTGCATTTAAACTGCTGTTGTGCGACCAGTCATAGTGAAATGGTCCAATTCCACCATCCACCTGAACAGTGGCACTGCCGTTGTTTAAATTACAACCTGAAGGCACGGTGTTAAGCGAAGCTTCAAATGCATTGGTACATGTAATAAAGTCAATCAATACACCTGAATCATAGGTTCCATCTCCACCATCTCCGATAATAAGTTTGAAATGATAAGTTTGACAGGGAACAACCCTGATTTTTGGTGAAAGTACCACAGTATGGCCATCGTATTGAAGAGAGGTGCCGCCCATGTTGTTGACGAAGTAGGAGTTGTTCTCACCAGCATTTACGTTATTGATACTTACAGGAACATTGTTGGGCAATCTTGCAATGTTGTAATTGTTGTAGCTTCCTCCTGACGCTGTTGGTCCACTTACAAAGAATCCAAAAGCATCGTTGAATCCATCATTCACATATTCAGGATATTCCTCGGAGCCAAAAACAAATCGAATCGTTAATGTGTCGCATTGAGGGATCACGTCCAATTCAAAAATGCACACATCGTGGGTCGCGGTGGGTTCAATGCCGGTTAACTGAGGATCATTAAATGAAACACCATTATTGGTGGATAATCCAGGAGAGTTATTAGGTCCAGCTGCACCTGTCGCGTTACCAGTTGTAAGGAGCACCCCATTGGTGATTCCTAGGTTGGTGGTTTGACCATTGCTAAACGAACCATAAGCATTGGGACTGCAATTGATAACGGGGTTCCCAACAATTGTCACTCCATTTCCTGCCAAAGAATTGCCCATTTCAAAAGTGCTTCCTCCGCTCAAGATTTGTATTTGTGACCAACCAGGAAGCACAAAGCAAATGAGCATGAAGACTATCGTAACGACCTTGAAATTTCTGTAATGCATATGCCAATCTTTTGTTCCCGCAATTTACGTTAATTCAGTGAGTTTTGTTCCAATGTCTTATCCACCTACTTTTGCACCATGGCCAAATTTCTTTTACTGCTGGGTTGTATTTTACAGCTTACATCGCTCATACGAGCCCAAGATTCCTGGAAAGGAGCTGTATTCACGGAATATAACTATTTCTTTTCTGATGAACGCCCCAAGGTAATGGTTCAGCACAGCGGTGAATCGGGCGAACTCTCAATTTTCTTGAATGGAGGACGCGTTGTTTTTAAAGAAAAAGTGGACAATGGCAAACAATACCATTGGGATGTATTGCCCATTGAAAAACATGAGATGTCGTTGATGCGTGACGGACAAATCGATATTCCCATTCATATTCTTTGGAATGGAAAAATTCTCCGTGATACAATAGAGATTAGGACATTGACTCGAAAGGACAACGCGGTTCGAATTCATTTTCCCTCAGGAAACCTAGAAACGTCACTGTCCACTCAGCCGCATTTTCCCCAAGGGGATAAAAGAGTTCACTTTTTCCCTTTCGGATTTTATGCCAGAGAAAGAGATGATTTTGAATGGATATTGAGAACAGAAGCCATGAATGGGTTCAATTTGTATTCGCCATATCAGGCCATAGAAGATTCTACATTGCCAAGAAGAAAAGCATACATGGATTTGTGTGCTGAATTGGGCATGAGGGTTAATTACAACTTGCAACAAGTTTGCGCATTGAAGAAAAGTGACAGTCCAGAATTGAGAAAAAGCAAGTTGAGAAGAATCGAGCAAGAAGTAAGAACCTTCAGAGACCATCCGGCCTTGCTGAGTTGGTATGTGAGCGATGAGCCCGATGGACAATTCATCGCACCAGACGAATTGGCTGAAGCTGTTGCGTTGATTAGAAAGTTGGACCCACATCATCCCATTTCCATGGTTTTTGTCGATCCCAAACCAAGTTTGCCTTATCAAGATTTGCTCGATATTGTAATGACCGATCCTTATCCGATTCCTGGAAACTCTGTTGTTAATGCAGGGGAATATTTGCAAAAACTCAAAGAATTTTATCAATTTAAAAAGCACATTTGGATTGTCCCACAAGCTTTTGGAGGGCAAGAGTATTGGAGCCGTGAGCCAACACCCAATGAACTAAAGGCCATGGTTTATCTTGGGGTAATACATGGAGCCCGAGCTTCTCAAGCATTTATACGTCATGTCGGAGAAAGTTTCCCAAAGAATCCGGCCATGTGGTCAGCTTACCATGAGTCGGCCCGCGAGTTGCAGTATTTGACAAAGGACATTCAATACCAAAATGAAATCAAAGACTTTCCTAGTAGAGATTGGTGGAGTAAAATGAAGGTCGACGCAGCTTGCTTTAAAGGGGAAAATCCCAATCGAAAAACTTTCATTTTGGTCAATTATGAAAACGAACACAAGATCTTGAATCTGCCAATGGATGGTGAATTCGCAGGTCCAGGAGAATGGAATTTTGTTTTTGAAAACAGAACAAAGAAGGCAGGTGAAGTTTTTGAAATTGTGATGAATCCATTCGAAGTGAAAGTAATTCAGTTTGAAATGCCCGTTGTAAATATCAATCTCATCAAGGAAATTGAATGGAAAGGAAACCTCATCAAGGATTACAGCTTTGAAAATTGGACGGGTGTCGGTATTCCTACTGCATGTTATTTGCACATGAGCAAAGACCATGGGGCCTCAGCATTTTTAGATAGAAGCATTGCGCATCATGGCGAAGTGAGTTTAAGACTGAACAACTTGGGAGGAAATAATGCCCAAGATCAATCCCAGGAGATTAGCTTTTTTCAATTCCCAACAGTTGCCAATCATGCGTATGTTCTGAGTTTTTGGGCTTTTGCTGAGCAATCAAGTAACCGGAAAGTCACTGAGAATAAAATTGCTTTGCGCATTGAAAAACCATGGGGTAAATTTATTTGGATGGATACAGTGGAGGTTCGATCTGGATGGAATCGATACGACATTCCCTATGTGCCCATGGAAGGTGAAGATCGTAACATGCTTGAGTTACGCATTCTTCAAAAAGGTTTTGTTTGGATTGATCAAGTGCAATGGGTAGAAAGTCCAACGATCTCAATTCAAGGGGAGATTTTTGATGCGGCGCAAACCATGCACGCTGAGGTTGTAGGCGATATGTATCCATTAAATAATATCCAATACTTGTATTATCCCGCGGGTGCTGATACGGTATTGATTGCAAATGGCGCAAAAGATCTTTTGATGGAATATCCCGGTTCATGTCAAGTGCAATATCCTTTGCCCAATGGTGAAATGCAACAGTTGGTGTTCCCTGTCCGCACCAAGTACAAAAGAATAAATCAACTGGAATACCATATTGAAAATAGCCTCAAGTATCCCGCAGGCGGGAAGAATGCACTTATCGACGGAGTGCTTGGTGAGTTCGTATGGGATGGGAAATGGCAAGGATTTGAAGGTGCCGATTTTGAAGTGGATTTTGAAGTAAGCGATGTCACCGCAAGAGATATCGAAATAAGAAGTCTTTCCAAAAAAAGTGCGTGGGTATATTGGCCTTCACAAGTTGAGCTTTTGTGGTCAACAGATGGGGTGAACTTTGAATCTATTGAAAAGGTACTCGTTCCCAACCAAGAATTATCAGGCCCTGAAGGGGTGAAGAGTTTTGGATTTGTCCTGCCCACCAAGTGCTATGCGCAAATCAACCGACCTTCTCATTTCAAAATCAAAGCAACGAATATTCAAAAATTACCCGCGGATCACCCATTTGTTGGTGAAAAGTCGTGGTTATTTATTGATGAGATTTTGGTTCATTAACGTTACCTTTGGGCAACATTTTATATTATGTCATCAGCCACTCAAATTGCTACTTTAGAACAAGCTCGAGATATGGGTTTGTTGCCAGAAGAATTTCAAAAGATTTCTGAAATTTTGGGCAGAACGCCGAACTTTACTGAAATGTGCGTTTACTCGGTCATGTGGAGCGAGCACTGCTCATACAAAAACTCCATCAAATGGTTGAAGACCCTCCCAAAAGATGGTCCTCACATGTTGGTTAAGGCCGGCGAGGAAAATGCCGGATTGGTAGATATAGGGGATGGAATTGGATGTGCTTTTAAAATTGAATCACACAATCATCCTTCTGCAATTGAGCCCTATCAGGGTGCTGCAACGGGTGTTGGTGGAATCAATCGAGATATTTTTACCATGGGCGCTCGACCCGTCGCTTTGTTAAACTCACTGCGCTTTGGCGAATTGAGCAACCCAAAAACGCAATGGTTGTTGGAAGGTGTCGTCAAGGGTATCGGTGATTACGGAAATGCATTTGGTATTCCAACAGTTGGTGGTGAGGTTCAGTTTGACGAGAGTTACCAGGTGAATCCTCTTGTCAATGCAATGTCTGCTGGATTAATTGATAGTTCAAAGATTATTTCTGCCAAAGCAAGCGGGGTGGGTAACCCTGTATTTATTGTAGGTTCGGCAACTGGAAAAGATGGAATCAAGGGTGCTTCATTTGCATCAAAAGATATTACTGAAGAGTCGGCCAAGGATTTACCAAGTGTTCAAGTTGGGGATCCATTCCAAGAGAAATTGCTTTTAGAAGCGACAATGGAATTGGCGGAAACCAATGCCATTCGTGGTATGCAAGATATGGGTGCAGCAGGTATCACTTGCTCTACCTCTGAAATGAGTGCAGGTGGAAAAGTGGGAATGGATATTTATTTGGACAAAGTGCCCACACGTCAAGAGGGAATGTTGCCTTTTGAGATTCTTCTTTCAGAATCCCAAGAGCGCATGTTGGTGGTGATTCAAAAAGGTGAAGAGGAAAAAGTAAAGGCCATTTTTGACAAATGGGATTTGCATGCGGCGGAGATTGGAATTGTTACAGAAGGACCAATGGTGCGTTATTATATGCATGGCGAATTGGTAAGTGAAATTCCTGCTGAGAGTTTGGTATTAGGTGGAGGAGCTCCTCAATACGAAAGAGAGTACAAAGAGCCTGCATATTTTGCGGAATCAAAGAAATTCAACATCGATGAGGTACCAATTCCAGCGGATTGTGTGGCCATAGCAAAACAATTGATTTCATTGCCGAACATCGCCAGTAAGCGATGGGTGTATGAGCAGTATGATAGCATGGTAGGTACTGCAACAATGACCACCAATCGCCCTAGCGACGCTGGTGTTGTCAACATCAAGGGTACCAACAAGGCTTTAGTTTTAACGGTGGATTGCAATGGACGCTATGTCAATGCTGATCCTGAAGTAGGTACAATGATCGCCGTTTCAGAGGCGGCAAGAAATATCGTGTGCGCAGGTGGTGTTCCTTCTGCCATTACGAATTGTTTGAATTTCGGTAATCCATATATTCCTGAAGTGTACTGGCAGTTCGTTGGTGCAATCAAAGGAATGTCTGCGGCATGTCGTCGTTTTGAAACGCCGGTTACTGGTGGTAACGTAAGTTTTTACAACCAAACAGTAAACGAAGATGGAACAACAAGACCAGTGTTCCCAACACCTACTATTGGAATGTTGGGGGTAATGGAAGACAAAAGTTACCACATGACACTAGATTTTAAATACAAAGGAGATTTGATTTATTTGTTGGGTGAACCCACCAATGATATCGCGTCATCAGAGTATTTGTACAATATCGTTGGGGTGAAGAATTCACCAGCGCCAGCTTTTGAAATTGAAAAAGAGTTTGCTCTTCAAGCAGCCATCAGGACTTTGATCAGAAAGCATTTGATCAATGCTGCACATGACGTTTCTGATGGTGGTCTTTGGGTGGCGCTTGCAGAGATGGCCATGCCAAGCCAATTGGGCTTTGATATTGAAACGCCTTTGGAATTTAGAAAAGATGCATTCTTGTTTGGTGAAAGTCAAAGCAGAGTGGTTGTTACCGTTTCTGAAGATGATAAAGATGCATTCTTGGATTTTGTTGCTGAAAGCAATGTACCATTGATGCTTTTGGGTCATGTAACCAAAGGAAGAATGACAATTGACGAAGAAGAATATGGAAGTGTTGAGGAGATAGCGTCAATTTACAACAATGTGATTGGCAACGTAATGAAAAAGAAATAAGATGACTTTTTTTCAATATCTCAAAACTAAGGGGGCGTGGAGAATCATGGGCTATGTTGCCTTGGGTTACCTGGGATTTATTTTGCTCAGTTGGTTTTTGCTTTCTTGGTACACCAATCACGGAGAGTTTGTTTCCATTCCAGAGGTAAAGGGCAAATCTGTAGAAGAGGCAATCGAGATATTGGAGGATTTGGATCTTGAGCCAGTCGTCATTGACAGCATTTGGTCGGATACAGCAGCAAAGGGAAGTGTCAATTACATCATGCCTCCAGCTGGATCTACAATTAAGGATGGTCGACAAGTGTACTTGACCATTTTCAGCAAGACACCCCCAATGGAAACCATCAACATCAAGACGGGTGAGTTTGCTGCAGTGGCGATGGTCAAGTTAAAGAACAAGGGTATCGATTATGAATTGGTTTACCAACCCAATAACAATTTCTTGGGTAGTGTCATTGCCATTCGTTATCAAGGAAGAGACATTGAATACAATGGCACACTGCCACGTGGTTGTAAAGTGCACTTGGTCGTGGGAACTGGAGATAGCAAAAAAATGCCAGTTCCAGATTTGCATGGTTTAAGTTATTGGGAAGCGCAGAATCTTCTGAAATCGCTGGGTTTGATTCCTCAGATTTTCTTTGATGAAACTCCGACTAGTACTGATTCACTTGAATTCAAGGTGTGTACCCAAGAGCCACCTTATTCCCCGGCAGCCGTGGATATATCTTCTGGTACAATCGTCGATATTTATTTGACAAAAAAGCCTTGTGAACGCGATACTACCGAAATTCCCGTTACACCATAATGAAGCAAATCTTTTTACTTGTTTTGTTCTTTGCTTGCGCCTCTAGGATGCAGGCGCAAGAGTTGGAACGTCCATTGTCTAGAGTTCCTTTCAAATCATCGGCCCAAATGGGATATCGAACTTTGTTGGAGATTCCTTTTTTTGATGATTTCTCATCCGGCAAAGGAATCATTCATTCCCCTCAGTCGAACAGATGGATCAACAGCGGAGTATATACCTCTCATCAAATGCCCATTACGCCGTTGACTTTGGGAGTGGCCGTTTTTGATGGCTTGAACGCACAAGGGATGCCTTATGATTTTACAGATGAGTTTGCACAAGGACCAGCGGATACATTGACCAGTATGCCATTGAATTTGGCGTCATTGGATAGTGCAGACAATGTTTACTTGTTTTTCTACTTACAAGCTGCGGGACACGGGAATATGCCAGATGACGTAGATTCTATGTACATCGATTTTTATTCTCCGATTACTGGAGAATGGTCCCAGGTGAAGTCAATATCTTCAGACAACACAAACAATTGGAATCGTCATGATCTCCATATCAAAAAAGCACAGTATCTGCAATCTGGTTTTTCTTTTCGTTTTAGAAATGATGCCACATTGAGTGGTGCCTATGACCAGTGGAACTTGGATTATGTGAATGTCCAAGAGGGTTTTGATACGGCCAATTATCAATTCAATGAAGTGGCCATGCAATTCACTCCTTCCAATTTATTGGTGAACGGTTATACGGCGATGCCCTGGCGTCACTTTGTAGTGAGCCCAGAGATTTATTTGGCTGATAGTCTTAAGGCTTTTGAACAAAATCTAGGACCTACCGAGAATATCGTCACAGGATACTCAATTGCTGTTGATGGCAATAAGCAAGTTTTTAATACCCAAAATTTAAACACCTTTAATAACGATTTCCGTCAAATAACAGCAACTATGTTATGGGACAACAGCGCAATACTGGGTGCAAGTGCATTGGATAGTTTGGTTTTAGTAGATGTCTGTACGTTTATCAATCAAGCAGATCCACATTTGGAAAATGATACAGCTTGCTACACCATGGAATTGGCCAATTTCTATGCTTATGATGATGGCGGTGCAGAGCGGTCTTGGACAGTTCAAGGCGCCGGTGCATCCGTTGCAATGAAGTTCTACAACCACGAGGCGGATACCTTGGTGGGGATTGCTGTGAATTGGATTCCTTATGGATTGAATCACGAGGACCAAAATTTTTTCTTGAGGGTTTGGAACGATGACGGAGGTCAACCGGGTGATGTTATCTCAGAAAATTTTAATTATCAAAGTCCAGCATACGACACAGATGGATACACGCAGTTTCATTTTCATGCATTAGATGCTTCTTTGGCCCTACCAGCAGGAACATATTATGTTGGTTGGGTGCAGTCCGATCCTGAAACTTATGATGTGGGCAATGACAAAAATACCAATAACAATCCGGCCAAGTTGTTTTATTCATTGGGTTCAGGACAAAGTTGGTTGCAAAGTGAAACAACTGGAAGTGTCATGATTCGTCCATACATGAAGGCTGGTGAAGATGAGGTCTGGGAGGGTGTTGAAGAAGGAGATAACGAACCGTTTGTTTTGTTTCCCAATCCAGCTTCGGACAATATACAATTACAAAACTTAGGTGGTCAAAATGTTACTTGGAAAATGTGGAGCAGCACAGGAATGCTTTTGGATCAGGGATTTTCAAGAGATGAGATGATTCATTGGGACGTAGAACAATATCCATCAGGTTTGTATTTTATATCAATTGAGAGTGCGCGTGGACACCAAACCTTACGCTGGGTAAAACAATGAGAGAAGACATAGAGGATTTTAGTGGGGAAGAGGAAGAAGATTCTCTTTTTGAGCACCACCGTATTGTAGCGGACAAAGGGCAGGGACTTGTACGCATTGACAAATTCTTGGTGGATCGCCTAGAGAAGACCTCAAGGTCCAGAATCCAAGATGCCCATGACGCGGGTTATGTGAAGGTGAATGGTATTTCGGTCAAGTCGAGTTACAAGGTAAAACCTTTGGATATCATTACAATTGAATTGCCCTATCCTGTCAGGGAGTTCGAGATTGTCCCTGAAAATATCCCATTGGATATCATTTATGAGGACGAGGATGTTTTGGTTTTAAATAAACCAATGAACATGGTCGTTCATCCTGGACATGGAAATTACACGGGAACTTTGGTCAATGCTGTGTTATTTCATTTGCAAAGAAATCCAGGAGGCGAAAAGCATCGTCCAGGATTGGTTCATCGACTCGATAAGCATACAACAGGCGTCATGGTCATGGCAAAGAATGATCATGCGCTGAATCACCTGGGAAAGCAGTTTTTTGATCGTACCACTGAACGCAGATACCAGGCCATTGTATGGGGAGATGTATTGGCCGATGGAACTGTAATTGGCAATACAGGACGTAGTTTACATGATCGAAAAGTTTTCACAGTATTCCCAAAAGGAGATTTTGGAAAACACGCAGTAACGCACTATAGGGTATTGGAACGATTGCATTACGTGACTTTGGTCGAATGCAAATTGGAGACGGGTAGAACGCACCAAATCAGGGTGCACATGAAATACATTGGTCATACTTTATTTGGTGATTTGGAGTACGGAGGAGATCGAATTCTAAAAGGAACCACCTTCCCCAAGTACAATCAATTCATCCAAAATTGTTTTAAAATCTTACCTCGTCAAGCCCTGCACGCAAAGTCATTGGCTTTTGATCATCCTGTCACAGGAGAGCGCATGAGTTTTGAATCGGAACTTCCTCAGGATATGCAGGAGATACTTAGTCGATTCAGAGGGATTCATGCCCAAGGCATCTAATTTTTAAGGAGTCAATCTGAATTTCTCTCCTGGTCGGTAGAAAGTTGTTGTTGATTGGAAATGGGAGGGCGTTGCTGAAGAGTCAATCTTTAGGGGGGCAAAATAAATAACGTAACTCTGACCCACTACTTCAACGGAGTCCTGATAGAAAACAGCAGCCGTAGATTCATCAATCCCCAATCCCCAGAGCAAGGGGAAATCCAATTGGGCGGATAACAAACGGTTGTAACGCGACCGGACAATAAAATGTTGATCGATGATACCTTCTTTGATAAAACCCAATCCTTGTGAGTATATGCCATTGTCTTTTTGAACAACAACATATGTGGCAGAATATGCGGTGTCGGTATTTTGATTTCCAGTAATCATTTTTTCACTCATCACCGCGGCACCAGCACTTGTCCCGGCAATGGTAGCGCCGTTCATGTAAATTTCTGTCAATATGGGTTGTAGATTAAAACGAGTAATCACTTCCATGAATCGCAATTGATCGCCACCACAAATGAAAATGGTATTGGATTGTCGCAATGTTGATTTCAAATTTTCAATGTCCGCTTTGGGGTCGGCAAAATTGAGATTCACACATTTTACTCCCCATTGCTGCGGAATATCTTTTTGAAAATAGTAAAAGCTTGAGTCAGGCTCTTCGCCGGCCATAGTGAGCACGGCGATAACACTTCCATTCTCTAGATGAGCAATTCTCTTGAAGTTGTCCATCAGTTCAGGCGTTCGATCACCGCCACCGATAATGAATAGTTTCCCTTTACTTGAAATAGAAACGGGTTGTGATTCCTCACAACCCGTCAATATCGTAATCAGTGCAAACGCAAGAATGAAACGCATATACTTTTCATTAAAGTCGGTTGTCAACCATTTCAACTTTTGGATATTTTCCTTTTTGAAAGCCAAAGTCTGCATCTTGCAATGGAGGATTGGGTTTCAAATTTTTAATGCGGTAGCTGATTTCCCCACCATCTCGGGTCTTTACAACAGCTTTAATCAATTCGTTTTTGGATTTGTCTACATACATCAAAATGGTATGGTACGACTTCCCTTTGGGGTTGTTGGGATAAAGGGCAATTTCATAACATCCAATTCCATCTACAGTGGCATTGGCGTTTTTCATTTCATTTTTAAAATCCTTTTCCCAAATGGTAAAGATTTCAGAGGGGTCAAATGCGCCATCTTTTACATCCTTCAAATTGTCGATTGTACAAGTATTGGATTTCTTATCGTATGTCCAAATAGTTGTTCCATCGGTAAAGATTTGATAATCGCTTAAGGAGATGGTGTATTTCTTTCCTTTGATTTTAATGTTTCCATCTTGCTTGATGTTTTTGTTGTTCTTTTTGTCAACGAGTGACGAACTGAAATCAGCAGATAGGGTTGACCAAGTTTTGGCTTTGGCGGACAATTTATCCAATACTTCTTTGGACGATTGAGCAAATGACAAAACTGAGCAGCCAATAGCAATGGCAAATAATGCGATTTTTTTCATGGTATTTTTTTCTTAAAGACCGTTTTTCAAGAACTGTTCCAAACTCGTTTCATCTTGAAATAAAACTTTTCTCGCCTTGCTTCCTTCGAATGGACCAATGATGCCCGCGGCCTCAAGTTGATCGACAATTCTACCAGCGCGGTTGAACCCAAGTTTTAATTTCCTTTGAAGCATGGATGCAGAACCTTGTTGTGTTTGCACAACAATTCTTGCCGCGTCCTCAAACAATTCGTCACGATCTCCGGCGGCTAAATTACTCAATTCAGTGCTTCCTGCCTCATCCGGAACTTCGGGTAATAAAAATGCATTGGTATATCCTTGCTGGTTTCCAATGAACTCGGTTATTTCTTCCACCTCTGGAGTGTCAACAAAACCGCATTGCACGCGAATAAGGTCGTTTCCTGTCGAATAGAGTAAATCCCCTCGTCCAATCAATTGATCAGCACCACCGGCATCTAAAATGGTTCTAGAGTCTATTTTAGAGGTGACGCGGAATGCTATTCGTGCTGGGAAGTTGGCCTTGATCGTTCCAGTGATGATATTTACAGATGGACGTTGTGTAGCAATGATCAAGTGAATACCAATGGCACGGGCCAATTGAGCAAGTCGGGCAATGGGTGTCTCTACTTCACGACCTGCGGTCATGATCAAATCCGCAAATTCATCGACAACCAAAACGATGTAAGGCAAATAGCGGTGCCCATTTTCAGGATTTAATCTTCGTTTTATGAAACGCTCATTGTATTCTTTGATATTTCTGCAACCTGCTGTTTTCAATAAATCATAGCGTTGGTCCATTTCAATGCACAAGCTGTTCAATGTGCGCACAACTTTGCTCGTGTCGGTAATAATCGGGTCGTCGCTATCTGGGAGTTTTGCTAAAAAGTGTCGCTCTATTTTATTGAACAGAGTGAGCTCTACTTTTTTAGGGTCGACCAAAACAAATTTGATTTGTGAAGGATGCTTTTTGTACAATAAGCTAACGAGTATTGCATTTAATCCAACAGATTTCCCCTGTCCGGTTGAGCCTGCCATCAACAAGTGGGGCATCTTGGCCAAGTCAACGCAGAAGATTTCATTGGAAATGGTTTTACCCAAGACAACGGGCAATTCCATTTCAGCGCTCTGGAATTTTTCAGAAGCAATCAAACTTCGCATGCTCACAATTTCAGGCTGAGAATTGGGCACTTCAATACCGATGGTGCCTTTGCCAGGAATAGGAGCTATGATACGGATACCTAGTGCGGCCAAGCTTAAGGCAATATCATCTTCTAAATTTTTAATTTTTGAAATACGAACGCCTGGTGCAGGATTGATTTCATACAAAGTCACGGTCGGTCCAATCGTGGCTTTGATTTTTTCAATCTCAATTTTGTAGTGATTTAGTGTTTCAATGATTTTGTTTTTGTTGGCCTCCAACTCCTCTTTGGTGATCTTGATTCCTCCTGTTGTGTGGTTCTTCAACAACTCGATTGAAGGAGCTTCATAGCGCGACAAGTCGAGCTTGGGATCATAGTCACCAAAGTCAGCCAAACGTTCGTCAACTTCTTCAGAGCTCAGAATTTCTTCATTTGCAGGACCTTGAACTTCCATACCTAGGTCACTTTCCAAGTTAGTCAAATCAACAGTCTCCATCTCGGTTGGTCCAATCTCAGGTTCTGTTTCTCTTTCCGTTTCTTCTTCTTCTTCTTCTTCTTCAACGGGGGAGATGATTTCAATTTGACTTAGCAAATCTTCATCAGTAGGTTCAGGAGCGATAAATGTGTTGGTGATGGTGGTTACCTCTTCTGGCAGGGGGACAGCTGGAACCGGGATAATTTCGGGTTCTGGTGATACTTCAACTTCGGCTAAGGCCACCTCTTCAGCATGATCGATTACAGCCTGAGCTGCAGCTTCTTTTTGAAGGAGCCTACGCTCTTTCATGCGTTGAATGGATTGATCCACCCAACTTCCAAAATGCAAAAGGAATGAGGTTGCCGCGATACCAAATAATACGACACCGGTGCCAATTTTACCCATCGTAAAAGTGAACCATTGCGTGATCCAAAGTCCATATGCACCAACAAATCGATCGTTGATGTCCAATACGATATGAGGAAACGGATCTTCCTCTCGGTGGTGAAACAGAAAACCCAAGATCAATGGAATGAATAGCATGCCATAGGTCATCCATCTAAAACTCTTGAAAAATGGTGTGGGAGTGGCTTGAACGACCAACTGACTACCCAGCATGATGAGCACGTAGCATATAAAAAAAGCGCCTACGCCAAACCCTTTGAACATGAGCAAATAGGCTGCCCAAGCCCCCATTTTTCCCATCCAGTTTTCATATTGCGGGGCATCGGCAATACGTGTAGATGCATCTCCTCCGAGGATGAGATGCAGATCGTTGTCACCGCTAAATAGAAAAGATGTGCAGGCGAGCAACAAGTAAAAAGTGCCCAAAAGCAAGCCTGTTCCTAAAATGAGCTGACTCTTTCTACCAAAAACTTTTTGAGAGAACGATTTTTTTTCATTTGCCCATGGAATTTCTTCCTCATGATCCGAATCTGATGTAATTTTGCTCTTAGCCACGATATTCAACGTTTAATCCTCAAAAGTAACAGCGATTTGACGAGCGGTATTGTTGGTTTGGATTCCGTTTTCAACACAAGAAAGTGAACGTAATTTTAAAAAATTATCGATTTAGAAAAAAAGTGTTGCGTAATCCAAAATTCATTATATATTTGCAATCCATTTTTAAGACACAATGGCAAAGAAAGGAAATAGAGTTCAAGTGATTATGGAATGTACCGAGCACAAAGAGTCGGGCAAACCAGGAACAAGCAGATACATCACAACCAAAAACAGAAAGAACACCCCAGATCGATTGGAGATGAAAAAGTACAATTCGATCTTGAAGCGTATGACTGTTCATAAAGAGATTAAATAATTTAAGCCATGGCAAAGAAGGTAGTTGCAACATTGCAAACAGGTGGTGGTAAGAACCACACCAAGGTGATTAAAATGGTGAAGTCGCCAAAATCAGGTTCGTACTCTTTCAAGGAAGAGATCGTACACAATGACAAAATCGCTGACTGGTTTACAAAAGCCTAATCAGTTATTGATATTATTTGAAAGGCTTTTTCGAAAGAAAAGGCCTTTTTTTGTTCTAATACAAATAGTATGAATTTTTTTAAACGCCTTTTCTCTTCTGAGAAAAAAGAAACGCTCAATCAGGGATTAGAGAAAACCAGAACAGGTCTTTTTTCTAAGCTTGCTCGCATTGTCGTGGGTAAGTCTTCTATCGATGATGAAGTGTTGGACAATCTGGAGGAAGTGCTAATTACTTCCGATGTCGGCGTTAGCACCACAATAAAAATTATTGGAAAGATTCAGGAACGTGTGACCAAAGACAAGTACATGGGCACCTCGGAATTGAATAGGATTTTGCGCGAAGAGATTTCTTTGCTTTTGGCTTCATACGAAGGAGAAGATTCGGAAGATGTTTTTATTCCCAAAGTTCAAGGTCCTTATGTAATCATGGTAGTTGGGGTAAATGGTGTAGGTAAAACGACCACCATTGGCAAACTGGCTTATCAGCTACAAAAGCAAGGTAAGAAAGTTGTTTTGGGTGCTGCAGATACCTTCCGTGCTGCAGCCATCGACCAGTTGAAAGTTTGGGGTGAACGTGCACAAGCCACGGTAATTGCGCAGAATATGGGTTCAGATCCCGCCTCTGTAGCTTTTGATACGCTTCAACATGCAGTAGCCAGTAATGCAGATGTTGTGATTATTGATACTGCCGGACGATTGCACAACAAGGTGGGTTTGATGAATGAGTTGACCAAAATCAAACGTGTGATGGACAAGATTGTTCCCAATGCACCGCACGAGGTGCTTTTGGTTTTGGACGGATCTACCGGGCAGAATGCATTTGAACAAGCCAAACAATTTACAGCAGCTACTGATGTCAATGCCTTGGCGATTACTAAAATCGATGGGACAGCTAAAGGTGGTGTTGTTATTGGAATTTCCGATCAATTTAGTATTCCTGTGAAGTATATCGGAGTTGGCGAGAAACCCGAACAGTTACAAATCTTTAATCGATTTGAATTTGTAGACTCATTATTCACTGACGGTAACGAAGGATGAAAACCAAAACATTAAAGAAGAACAAAGTCAATGTCGTAACCTTGGGTTGCGCCAAAAATATTTTCGATTCTGAAGTCATGATGGCGCAATTAAAGGCCAATGACTATCAAGTCGAACATGAATCCGAAGATCAAGATGCCTCTATTGTCATCATCAACACTTGCGGATTCATTGACAATGCCAAAGAGGAAAGTATCAATACCATTTTGGCTTGGGCAAAGGAGAAGGAAAAAGGTAACGTCGACAAGGTGCTTGTGACGGGATGTTTGGGAGAACGATACAGAGATGTACTTGAAAAAGATATTCCAGAAGTGGATGGCATCTTTGGGACAAGAGAATTGCCTCGACTTTTAAAAACTTTAAAAGCAGATTACAAGCATGAATTGGTAGGTGAGCGTTTGTTGACTACTCCAAGTCACTACGCCTACTTCAAAATAGCTGAGGGTTGTGATCGCCCATGTTCTTTCTGTGCCATCCCTTTGATGCGCGGAAAGCACACTTCCACACCCATGGAGGACTTGGTGAATCAAGCCAAAGGTTTGGCCAAGAACGGAGTCAAAGAATTGATTTTGATTGCACAAGATTTGACTTTTTATGGGTTGGACTTGTACAAAGACAGAAAGCTTTCAGATTTGTTGAAACACCTATCAGATGTTGAAGGCATTGATTGGATTCGTCTACAGTACGCATACCCCAGTGGATTTCCATTGGATGTATTGGATGTCATGAATGAGCGCGACAATATCTGTAAGTATTTGGATATGCCTTTGCAACATGGTACAACCAAAATGTTGCAAGCCATGCGTCGCGGTATCACACGTGAAAAGACGGATGATCTCATTGCGACTATCCGTGACAGGGTAAATAACATCGCGCTGCGTACAACTTTGATTACAGGATTCCCAGGTGAGACTGAGGATGATTTCCAAGAGTTAAAGGATTGGGTGAAAAAAACGGAGTTTGATCGCTTAGGTGTATTTACATACTCGCATGAAGAAAATACGCATGCCTTTACTATGAAAGACGATGTGCCTGCGAGAGTGAAGAAGAAACGCGCAAATGAGATCATGGAAATTCAATCTGAAATTTCCTTGAAAAAGAACCAGGCCAAAGTAGGACAGGAGGTGAAGGTGCTCATTGATAGAGCAGAAGGGGAGTACTTCATTGGAAGAACGCAATATGACTCTCCGGAAGTGGACAACGAGGTGATCATTCATTCTCCAGATAATTATTTGCGCATTGGTGACTTTGTTCAGGCTGTTGTAACAGACGCCGAGATGTACGATTTGTTTGCAGAATTGAAATCCTAATTCATGGAAAGTTTACCGGTCATGGAACAATTTTATACGCTCCAAGGTGAAGGGGTGTATACAGGTTGTCCTGCCTATTTTATTCGTTTGGCCGGTTGTGATGTAGGATGTGTTTGGTGTGATGTGAAAGAGTCTTGGAATGCATCGGATCATCCCAAAAAAGAGATTTCAGTATTGGTCGAAGAAGTAATTGAAAGTGGTGCAAATCGTGTGATCATTACTGGTGGCGAACCCCTGATGCACAATTTGGATACTTTAACCCGCTTGCTTAGAGCAAAGGGAATCAAAACCCATATTGAGACAAGTGGCACCCATCCGCTATCAGGTGAATGGGATTGGATCACATTTTCTCCGAAGAAGTTTAAAAAGCCAACGGAAGAAATATTTCAGGTTGCCGACGAAATGAAGGTTATCGTTTTTCATCCATCCGATATTCAATGGGCTGTTGAGCTTTCAGCGCGTGTTGCCCCAGGATGTCAAAACCTTTTGCAACCAGAATGGGAAAGACAAGATGATGTTTTGCCAATCATCATGGCACATTTGACACAAAACCCAAGTTGGCGTTTGAGTCTTCAAACGCACAAGTTTATTGGTGTTCGTTAGAATCAGCTGGTTTAGCGGTCTTCATTTTTTTCTTGGGGTTGATATTGAAGCTATAGTCCAAATTGGCCAACCAATAGTCTGTTTTGTTATTCTGAAAATCTCGATACGCCGCACTTATTTGCAATTTATTTCTATCGTTAATTTTATAAGAAATACCACCAGTCCATCGCCATTCCCTTGCTGCTCCTTGCACCATTAATTGATCATCAATCCAATATTGATTGGCATTGAAACGATAAAAGAACTCAGCCGAAACAAAGGGGTTCCATTTTTTTCCTCGGATGTCGGGTTTTAAAAGCAATCGATGTCTTAAAATGTTTTTGTCTCGCTTAAATAGTGCAGTTTCTGATTGGAGAAGCACACGGTAATTCAATTGATCCGATGTGTTATTAATGAAAGTCTTGAAGATTTTCCATTCCGCGCCAATACCCAATCGGTTAGCGCTGGCCCATTGCTCTTGATTGATTTCGCTGTGGCTGTTCGGGAATCGCGACCAACGATAATTGGCCAATAAATCTATTTTTTTGATGCCCCCAAATTCAATCTCCCCAGAGAAGCTTTGTTGGGCGACAAGTTTTTTAGAAAAGTCCCACCTATTTTGAAAGCCGCATTCGAAATTCCAATTTTTTCCGGCTTTATATTGAGCACTTGCACCAGTCCATAGCATCAGGGGTTGCTGAGCCCGGACATTCGCAAAGCAAAATAATAAAGCCAATAATCCAAACTTTCTGCGCATCAATGTTCAATGAAAAAAGTTGATGTTTCAACGATACTTTCTTCAGATGTGATAGAAACCTTTTCTAAGATTTGCTTGGTCATCTCTCCTGTTAGAGGATCCTTTGACATGACATAAACTTGGTATTCCCCAACTTGAAGATTGTCAAATTGGAAATCTCCAAATGCACCTGTTCTTGCGGATTCGTTGTAGAAAGATCCATCTCCATAGATCAGATAAACGCGTTCATTGGCCATCGGCAAATTTTCTCCGATGATATCCGATTCGCCCTGTTGGGCAATATCTATAACAAAAGAAGTGGTCACATCATCTGGATCTGGAATTTCGGTATTGCTATTGGCATTTAAGTACAACATATCACCACTTCTTGAAATCTCAAATGAATTGCTCAACACAGAGTCAAGGGCTTCTTTTACTTTTCGAGCAATCGTAGTATCGGCGTCATTGTACGTGTATGATATGGCTACACCCGATCTTCCAGTTAAAGATGGATCCCCATTACTTACCCATGCTTCATTGTCAAACCAGAAATAGTAGTTTTGTCCATTGGGTTGGTTTAATATGAAATAATCGCCATGTTCCAATTCTATTCCACGGGTTACAGTTATTTCAATTTTTTCATTTTTTCCGGAGGTGGTATTGCTACCCTCAACATAGCCTCTGATAGCAGATGAGCCACCTGGGCCAGCCATTTTTTCGCAAGAAGCAAATACCAATGATAAGGCAAGGAAAGAAAGTGCGGTTGTCGTTTTCATCGTTCTATTATGAATTTTGTTTGTCTGATTTTTGATTGTGCATCTGTCACTTTCAGCAAGTAAATTCCTGATGGGAGTGATGCGATATTCAGTTGAATTTGATTTCTAGGGGCTTCAGTCATCGACAGCACTTGTTGACCAATCATATCAAACACAACGATAGAGGATAGGCCATGGCTTGATGATTTTAAGTTGATGAAAATCTGATCCTGTGCAGGGTTGGGATAGATGGATAAAGACGCATCAAGGTTCTCAAGTGGAACGGATAAATCAATCTGACAAGAATCACCCCACATGTTCGCATCCATCCATGTTACACGATCAATCAACCACGTTTTCAAATAGTCCATTTCCTCGAGATAAGTATCACCAATAAAAAAGTTGGGCCAAACATATGTGCTGAGAATGGGCCAACGCGTGAAGTGTCTTTCAGCAGGCACGGTCAATTGGTTGTACAAAGTATCAATCTTCGCTATCAAGGATTCATTGCTAAAGGAATTGCTTCTCAAATATTCCCAACGACATCTTACTTTTTGTTGATAGGCGGAATCTTCCAAAAGTCGATTCCACCAAAAGGGAACATTAAGTCCACCAGGGCAATATTCGTTGAAATCACTGGCCCAACCATCGGTGTATTGTCCGTAACAATAGTTGGCATTGCCCAATGCGATATTAAAATCCCACAAAGGACCCGCTACGATTTTTCCTCCTTCGCTATACCGCTCTTTGTATAAAAAAGAAGAAATGCGGTAGCCATCAACGTTTCGGGTGATTTCATTCATGAGGTAGAAATCTATGAATGATTCAATATCGATATAAGGTGCGTAACCTGAATCGGGATCGGCAAAATTGGGACCTGCAAGGCTCGTTTCCCAAGCTGTGAAATGTTGTTGAATATAATCGAGTTGAGCGGGATGAAGTTCTGTAATTTCAGGATCATGCAATTGAATGGGCACTACAGAAGTACTTGGTGCTGCAGCAAGGAAAGGGGAGTCCCATGCAACCACACCTCCGGCTGTTGTCTTATCTACTTTTAAAACATATCCTCCTGTGATTTCATTATCTAAAGTATCAGCAGGTAGGAGTGGATCAATGTTTACGCGTCCAGGATTTACTTTGATTCTTTCCATGAAAACATAGACTCCTATATAATCACCATTCAATACGACTTCACACATTTGGGTGCGTGGTGCCCACCTTCCCATATCATCACCCAAATCATAGGTAAGAACATTTCGAATTAAACTCTTGTCTGTATAGGGTGCATAAAGAATCCAATCGTTATCAATGGGCCAATTGAATACGGAAACATTGTAATTGACGCTGTCGGGGCCACGCGTTTCTAATCCATAAGATTTAGCAGGAAATCCATTGGAAGAAGAGCCTCTTCGTTCAATAGAAATCAATCCATCGAATTCATCGAACTCATCGTTAATGGTGTTCATGGTGCCATCGTCGTGATGAATAATCCCCATGTAGGCATCAATTTTGGGTTCGTCCGGAATAGTAACGCCATAGGTGTTGATAACAACAATGGGTAAATTGGATTCGTAGAATTCGAAGGGTGGCGTAAACCAACTGGGGATTGGGGAGTAAATGGAATCCACTTGATTGATTCCCGCAAGCAAGAAATACCGGGCAGTAAGGTCGGTGGAAGTGGCATTTACATTGTGCGTTTGCACCGACAATACATTGTCACCCGAAACCAGAAGGGATTGAACCGTATTGAAAGTTAGGATAAAGGTTTCTGGATTAAGGCCTTGATACAATTGTGCTTCGTGCTGTCCTTCTGCAAAATCATTGTATTGGGGATAAATACCAGCAGAGAATCCAAATCGTGCTATTTCCGTTCCGTTTAAATATGCAACAAAACCGTCATCGAAATCTGCAGCCAATATCAGTTTTTGAATATCGGATATCGAGGAAACTTGAAAGTGGATTCGTTGAAAAATAGCAGTGGTGCCACCTGGTAAAACCGTATTGTCATCTGCGTCCCCTGTGCCAAATCCACCGGCTGCTGCACTCCAGTTGGAATCGTCATAGCTCGGCAAATACCACAGGCTATCTGTCGAAGTGGTCGGAATGACGTAGTTCCATTGAGAAGAATCAAAGACAATGGTTTCCCAATGGTTTACCTGGGCTTTCGACGAAAATGCAAGCCCGATAAATATGAGGAAGAATAATAATTTGGAAAATCGTTTCATATTTCAATGTACAATATACAACCGTTAGGTAATTGTTACCGAAATATGAAGTGTTTTAATTCTCAGGATATCCAGCAGAAGCCCATTGTGAGCAAGCATCAATATCGCATTGCGAAAGTTTATTGCCTCCTTTGGGCATTGGGCTGCATCCAGATTCTTGGGCAATGGTGCAATTCAAAAGCCCGCTGATATCTGCGTCTTTTGCATTTAAATAATTATCTACGGCAATGCCAGCAGACGGACTGGCACCTGCATGACAAGAAGAGCAATTGTTATCCAGTATAGATTTGATTCTTCCATTATAGGAGATTACAGTATTGTCACATGGTGTTGTACCATACAAAACGGATTCTACATCATAGTAGCAAGAGGCGGTCAAGATGACACATATAATACCAAGTGAATAAATTAACTTTTTCATACGATTAATTATTTGGGGCGCCTGCTTCGAACCAGTTTCTTATGACCTTGATTTTGCAATCATCTAAACCTGACGAATTTTTTGGCATTAATGAATAACCATTATTGCCCAATATGCTATTCCAAAATGCGCTGGAGTCATTTACAATGTCTTGGTAATTATTAAATACATGATTGCCATTTTGGGTAGTTGATGAACTGTGACAACCTTGACAATTGTCTCTGACTATCGGCCAAACGCCCATTGAAAAAGATGATAGGGTACTATCACATTCCATACATTGGTTGTTTATGGCACCTTGGCTGATCCATTTTTCAATTTTTGAAATCATGTCAGAACTCAAAGCATTATAGGGCGATGGCGGCATTAAGTCTTCACCTGATTCCGTCAAAACTTCTACCAATTCGCTTTTATTCGGCTTTCCACGTTCAATCACATCAGAATTCATGATGGATACGTAGTCCGTTAATACAATTCCATCTTGCGCAGATTGTGAATCATGACAGCCGGACATTGCGCAATTGCTGGCAAGTATTGGTAAAATTTCATTTTGAAAATAAACCGTGTCACTTGAGCAATTCAATGATACAATGGGGTTGTTGGATATTTCAGGATAAGGCACCGCGTGTTTGCAGGCAAACAAAACGGATATACCTGCTAATCCAAATAAGAGTATAGATTTCGACATATAATGTTCAAATATAATCTCCAACGCAGAATAAAGCAATAATGTTGCTTACTCGTCCCAAGTAATGGTAACTTTATCTGATACGGGATGCGCTTGACATGTCAATATATAACCTTTCTCTACTTCTCGCGGGGTTAATGCGTGATTAACGGTCATGTGAACTTGGCCTTCTAGAACCTTGGCTCTGCATGAAGTACAAATTCCACCTTGGCAAGAATAAGGGGGATCTAATCCCAAATCAATACCAACTTCTAACAAAGATTTTCCTTCTTTGGGAACACTAGCTTCTGCTTCTGTTTTGTCAATAATGAACTTGACGATACTTTCACTCATAACTATTTTAGTTTATTCAATTCAACAATTAATTCAGGATTGCTCCAATCCAAAGGACCTTCAATTCGTTTAACTTGAAATCCCTTGGCATTGTAAATATATGTCATGGGGATGCTAAACACATTTAAGTCATTCAAAGATTCCGTACGCTCAATGGGGAGATTGTAATTGTCTTTTATTCGATTAACAATGGAAGGCGAATCATCGGTGATGCAAACTACCTGAAATCCTTCGGCTCTCAATTCTTTTAGATGATCAACCCACTCTGGAAGTTCTTTCATGCATGGTCCGCACCAAGAGGCGAAATAATGAACCACCAACGCGCTGTCTCCTCTCAAGGTAACGGGAATTAATTTCCCTTCTTTTTCAATTTGAATTTCGGAAATGGAAATTTCATGTGGCCATTTGCGATAGCCCCAATAGCCTGCGAGGGCAATTAGGAAAATCCAAAATCCATATTTTTTAATGAAGGCCATTAAAAATTCAAAAGGGATGTGATTGCTTCTTTCACTTTTTCAGGGTTGGGCAAATAGGCTTGTTCCAAAATTGAATTCAATGGGATAGCTGGTGTGCAGACACTTCCAACTGTTTTAATGGGTGCATCCAATTGGGTGAAACAATGCTCGGCAATCCAACCGCCAATGGCTTGCATGAAACCATTTTCTGTTGGTTCTTCTGTAACCAAAAGGCATTTGCCCGTTTTGTCAACGGAGGCCTTAATGGTGGGATAGTCAATGGGGTTCAGTGATCGAAGATCGATGATCTCCACCTGGTCTTCCATGCCTTTGGCCGCAGCCTTCGCCCAATAAACTCCCATTCCGTAGGTGACAATCGTTACGCTATTGGCGTTACTAGAACTTTGTACGATTCTGGCCTTACCAATTGGAATCACATAATCCGAATCGGGCTCTATAGTGCGCGCTTCTTCGGTTCCCTTCACTTTGCTCCAGTACAATCCTTTGTGTTCTAAGATAACAACAGGATTGGGATCATAAAAGGCTGATTTCATCAAACCTTTTAAATCAGCACCTGTTGAAGGATAGACGACTTTGATTCCTCTAATTTGCAGCAACACACTTTCCACACTACTGCTGTGATATGGACCGCCGCTGCCATAAGCGCCAATGGGCACACGAATGACACAGCTTACGGGCCATTTTCCATTGGACAAATAATAGCTTCGCGATACTTCGGTAAACAATTGATTCAATCCTGGCCATATGTAATCCGCGAATTGAACTTCAACAAGAGGTTTCAATCCAACAGCGCTCATTCCAACGGTGCTGCCTATTATGAATGCTTCTTGAATAGGTGTGTTGAAAACGCGATTGTCTCCAAATTTTTCTGCAAGAGTAGCGGCCTCTCTAAATACACCACCCAAACGCTTACCAACATCTTGGCCGTACAAAAGAGCCTCCGGATGTTTTTGTAGAATTTCTTGAACAGCAAACAATGCACTGTCCACCATCACGGTAGCTTCTTTGCCTGCAGGTTCGCGTTGTCCCTTTTCCTCTGTGATGGGTGTCGGGGCAAAAATGTGTTCGGTCAATTGCTCAGGAGAAGGATCTTCTGCCAACAATGCACGATCATATTCGCCTTGGATATACGTGGCTGCTTGATTCCAAATGTCATCAATGGCTTCCTGTGCAAAGCCCAATTTACTTAGTTGCTTTTGAAATTTAGGAAGCGGGTCTCTTTTTTGCGCCTCTTCCAAATCATCACGGTACCATTCTCTGCGAACGCCACTGGTGTGGTGACCGAGCAATGGAACTTTGCAATGTAACAACCAAGGCCTTCTGTTTTTTCTGATGTCCGATAAGATGTCCGCGATGACATCAAAGCAATTAACGAAGTCAGTACCATCAATGCTTTTAACTTGAATACCTGGATAAGCTTTGGACAATGTTGTGGCATCACCAAATCTAATCTCTGAAGAGTGAGCGCTGATATCCCACTCATTGTCTTGAACAAAATATAAAATCGGCAATTGCTTCAATGATGCCATGTGAAGCGCTTCAGAAACTTCACCCTCTGTCATTGACGCGTCACCAAGTGAGCATACAACTAAGGGATTGTTTTCGATTTCGCTTTTGTCATGTAAGCCAACTTGCTCTTTGTACCACAATCCCATTGCAACACCTGTAGTAGGAATGGCCTGCATACCTGTGGCAGAACTTTGATGCGGAATTTTGGGTTTGTCTGGATCATTCAATGCGGGGTGAGAGTAGTAAGAACGACCACCTGTAAATGGATCGTCTTTCTTGGCCATCAACTGCATCATGAGCGAATAAGGCGTAATCCCCATCGCCAAAAGCAAACTGTCATCACGGTAATATGCACTGACAAAATCGATGGGCTTTAGTTGAAGGCCCAAAGCCAATTGACAGGCTTCATGCCCGCGTGAGGTTGCGTGTACGTATTTTGAAGTGACCTTTGCGTTGGTCTCGTATATATCTGAGAGTTGACGGGCTTGGCACATGAGCTCATAGCCGCGCATGAGTTTTTCAGCACTTAATGCTTTGGATCGAATACTTCCAATGTTCATGTTGCGAATTTAACACGAAACAGTGGCCTATTTCACGTCAAATGAGATTGTCTTACTTTTGTTTTGTGAAAGGCAAGTTCTATAAATATCAAGGTACAGGAAATGACTTTGTCGTGCTCGATGGACGGGAGTGGAAAGATCAATGGTCTGCATCAGAAGTTCAGCGGATTTGCTCAAGAAAATGGGGAGTGGGCAGTGATGGTTTGATTATCGTGCGCCTTGCTGAAAACTTTGATTTTGAGATGGTGTTTTTCAATCCGGATGGCTCTCAAAGTTTCTGCGGTAATGGTTCTCGAGTGGCTGTTCGTTTTTTTAATGATCATTTTGTTTCAAGAAACGAGTTTCGTTTTTTGGCCATCGATGGGGAGCATTCAGCGATATTAGAGGATGATAAAGTCCGGGTGAGAATGTCCGATGTCTCAGGAGCACAGCCATGGGAAAATGGGTGCTTTCTAAATACAGGAAGTCCGCATGTCGTTGTTCCAGTTCATGGTTTGAATCAAATTCAAATCATCGACGAAGGGAGTCGCATTCGTTACCACGAAGATTTCAAGGATATCAAGGGTACCAATGTCAACTTCATCGAGCAGATGAACAATGTGATCAGCGTTAGAACTTATGAGCGTGGGGTAGAAGACGAAACGCTTTCGTGCGGAACTGGAGTAACAGCGGTGGGGCTGTACATATTAGAAACATTGAAAAAAAGTGGTGCTGTTACTTTACAAACCAAAGGTGGTGAATTGGAAGTTGGTGCGGATAGAAGAGGACCATTTCAATTTGAGAATGTATATTTGAAAGGTGGCGCGGACCATGTGTTTGAAGGAACTTGGGAAAAATAAAATGAAAAAGATATTGGCATTAATCATTCTGTGTTTGGCAATCACTTCGGTGAAGGCTTCTGTACCCAGAATTTCTGTTTTGACTTGTACACCAGGTCACGAGTTATATAGTGTATTTGGACATTCTGCATTGCGTGTGCAAGACACCATCGACAATCGTGCGGTTGACTTGGTTTTCAATTACGGCACCTTTCAATTTACAGATGATTTTTATGTCAAGTTTGCGAAAGGGCGATTGGATTATTATTTGAGTGTCGCACCTTTTTATGAGTTTCAACAGCAATATCTTTTTGATGGTCGCGGCATTCGCGAGCAATATCTTTTAATGTCGGATCAAGATTTAATTCGATTAGAAAATCTATTGTTTGAAAACTCGGAAGAGAAGAATGCAACATTCCGCTACCATTTTTTTAAAGACAATTGCTCAGTTCGCGTTTGGGAGATAATAAAAAAAGCATCTTCGCAGCCTATTACGATCCATAGAGCAGAGCCTTCATCATCCTTCCGTCAAGCCATTCAAACCTATTTGAATTATATGCCATGGGGAGATTGGGGAATTGATTTGGCATTGGGTGCTCCTTGTGATGATGCCATGCAAATGGAGAACTTGGCATTTCTTCCGGATTCTTTGGAAAATTTGTTGGCGCATACCCATTATGGTCAGACACCTTTGGTTACTCGTTCCATAGAAATGATTCCCGTAGATCAGGATTTGGTTTTACCCCAATTCAATTTCCCAGTGTTGGTTAACTGGATGCTGTTTGTTTTGGTTTTGGTTGTTGGGTTTTATTTTACGAAGCAAGGAAAGCTTAGATCTTGGATGGAGACTGTAATGATAGCCATATTTGGTGTTCTGGGATTGTTTTTGATTTTCCTATGGTTCTTTACAGATCACGACACCACGCATGCCAATTGGAATTTGCTTTGGGCCAATCCCATATGGTTGTATTTGTTGTGGTATGCCCCACGCCGTTGTTCGGGATTACAACGTAAAATTTCATGGATTCAACTCTCGCTGACGATGTTGTCCTTTTTAGGTTTCGGGATTTTACCCCAATATTTTCATGGTGCAGTGGTTCCTTTGCTTTTGATTCAAGTGTTTATCCTTTTAAAAAATGTCAAGCCTTTTTGGTTCACCCAACAATTGAATGAAAAAGTATAGTGTCATATTGACAGTAGTTATCTTGATTGCATCTTTCGGATGCAAAAGAGAGGATACATTTTGGAATACAAAATGGGAGTTGCCTGTATTTGAAGATTCTCTTTTGGTGGCTGATTGGATTCCTTCCAAGAGTCTCAAGGTCGATGAAGCAGGTTGGTACAAGATCAATTGGGACACCACTTTGACCATGTCATTGGATACATTGTTAATGATTCCTGATACCACCATCTCTTTAGATTACGCGCTTCCCTTTCAGGTTAATGTGCCGGCGGGAATTACACTTCTCAACCAAACCCAAAGTCAGTCGAGTTGGATTCCAGATGGAATGGAACTGAAAAAGATTTTTATAGGGCAAGGGAATATTCATTATCACATCAAAAGTGAAGTGGATGGAGACGTTCAATTGAAATTTGAAGTGCTACGAGCATCTAAGCTAGGCGAACCTCTTTTGATCGATGTTGTTTTACCTCCTGGCCCAGTTGAGGTGGAAGGAGATTTTGATATATCCAAATATGTTTTGGATTTGAGCGGACCCAATGGAAACTTGACCAATGACTGGACCAACCAAGTGATTATTCGATCTGCAGATGCAGGTATGGGTGCTGATGTGCAAATGAATGATCTGGTTACAGTAGATCTCAATTTTAATGACGTGAAAATTGAGAAAGCAATTGGGTATTTGGGACAACAAGACTGGAGTTGGGATGAACATTTGAATTTGGGTACGGGTTGGCCAAGTGGCGAGTTCCATTTCGAAGATTTGTCGTTGACTTGGGGAATCGAAAATAGAATGGGCACTGATTGGGCAGTTAACCTAGAGCAAGTTCAAATGCGTTCAAGTCAGAATCAAGTTTGTAATTTGTCGCATCCACAAATGAATCAATGGAATTATATCACACGTGCACAGATGGATGCGGTAGGAACGATTTATCCAACGAGCTGGTCGCAAACATGGAATAGTCAAAATTCAAATATTGTTCAAGCTGCGAGCTACCTAGGAGGTGGGGTCAGTTTCAAAGGAAAAATGAAATTGAATCCTCTCGGCAATGTCAATGCTTACAATGATTATTTTATCCCTGAGCCTTTTTTATTCCATGCCAACATTGATGCGCCTTTGAGATTCAATGCCAAGAACATCGTCATAGAAAAAGATTTGGCTGTCGAGATTTCAGAAGAAATACATGGTTCAGGAAATATTCATTTGAAAATCACCAATGCATATCCACTGGATATGGAAATTGTAGCATCCGTGAATGGACTGATTTTGGGACAAGGACATGTGATGGCGGGAGCTATAGGGGCAGACGGAATTTCAATTGAGCCTGTTCAGTCGGTTATTACATTGAGTTGTTCCAAAAGTCAATTGGCGGATATAGAAGTCAAGGGAGGTGTTCATATGAAGTGGAGTCTGAGTACACCAGATTATCCGGCAATGGTGGGTTTACGCCCTGAATATTTTGCTTTGGCAAAATGCATCAGCAATGTTGAATTTGAATTGGGATTGCAATGAGAATGGGAAACAGATACAGAGGGTGTTTGATTGTAATTGTGTCGCATTTTTTACTGATGTCCCTGAATGGCTATGCCCAAGATACGTTGCTTTCTCATCCCATGTTGGTTCCTGATTCATCAGTAACCGAAGTAAAGGAATTCATGTTTACCGCGCAAACGCAGGGTGTGTTTTACAGCAATGGGATTGGTTCAAGATGGCTGAGAGATTGGGCTAGAGGTGGAGAGATTTCTCGAGGTAGTAATAAAAAGCAATTGTCGAAATTACCCATTAAGGCAAGTACGCTCGGTATTTGGGCAACGAACTTGGACATTCAAGCACCTCTATTTGCGGACTCCGTTTCTAATCAAGATATCGATAATAAAATTGGTATTCAAGTTGGCCAGAATAGCGTGTTTCGGGGCAACTATTACCCTCAAATTTTTCAGTTGATTTTTCTTGGCAACAAGGGTTTGGATGGGCAGAGGCTCTCGGGAAAAAATAATGAATTGGAGACTTTTCAATATAGAAGTATCGGGATCAATTGGAGTCATGCCAATTATAAAGAATACACGTTTTGGGACTTCGGTATCAATTGGGTGGAGTCTTCGCAATACACACGTTGGGCAATACCCCGTTATGAAATTGGATTTGCCGAAGGCATGCAAAATGTCGATTTGGATTATGTTTCCAAAAGACAAACGCTTTCTGAAGGACAAAAGGGGGTTGGATTTTCAACACAACTTCAATGGGAAGAACTCAAAGGGCCACTGCATTGGTTTGTACGTGTCAAGGATTTGGGATGGATCAAATACCACAACCTCCAAACGGATCGTTGGAATGGGAAAGGGGTGTATTCAGGATTCAACACACAGACCCTCCAAAACGCGGATTCATTATCGAATTTTTTAGCGCCTTTTTCCCAACATCGGGCCAGCACTATTGACAAGTGGGTAACTCTGCCAACATCTCTGAATATGGGTTTTGTACTTCGGGACAAATGGGCCTATAGCATGAATTATTATTTCGGAGGTCAATGGGGACACCAATCTATTGGAAGACTTTGGAGTTTAGAAAAGGGGATGCAAGTTTTCCGTTTCAGAGTGGATGCCTTGCATTCACTCCAGAATCAATGGGGTTTGCAGGGTTCGATCCATTGGATCAATTACAGAGGATTAAATATTGCAATTGCAGGAAGTAATTGGTTGCGAACTGCCGCCGGTGATGCTTCTTTTTTTAGTGGAAGATTGATGTTGAATATGGCTTTTTAAAATAAGAAAATGAGAACAGAATTAGATAATCAAGTATTGAATGCACTTCCTCAATTGAAGGGAGATCGCTTTTTTTTAATCGCAGGACCTTGTGTCGTTGAGGGCGAAGAGATGTTGTATGAAATTGGCACAGAAGTCAAAGCCATTTGTGAGCGTTTGAGCATTCCATTTATTTTCAAAGCATCCTACCGCAAGGCCAATCGCTCCAGATCCGATTCTTTTACCGGTGTAGGAGATGAACAAGGTTTGAAATGGATCAATGAAGTTGGAAAGAAGTTGGGCGTTCCAACAACTACAGATATACATGCCGCAGACGAAGCAGCTATGGCTGCTGAGTATGTCGATGTTTTGCAAATCCCAGCTTTTTTATGTAGACAAACGGATTTGTTACAAGCAGCAGCGCAAACGGGTAAGGTGGTGAACATCAAAAAAGGTCAATTCCTTTCAGGTGAATCCATGGGACATGCTGTGAGAAAAGTGATTGAAGAAGGAAACAACAAAGTGTGGTTGACCGAAAGAGGTTCAATGTTTGGCTACCAAGACTTGGTTGTAGATTATCGCAACATTCCGGCCATGCAAAATTTTGCTCCGGTCATCATGGACTGCACGCACAGCTTACAACAGCCCAATCAGTCTTCTGGTGTTACGGGCGGGAAACCTGAGTTAATTGCTACCATTGCCAAGGCTGCCATTGCAACGGGAGCAAATGGATTATTCATTGAAACCCATCCCAATCCGGCCATTGCCAAAAGTGATGGCGCCAACATGTTGAGATTGGATCACTTGGAAGCTTTATTGACTGATTTGTGTAAAATCTACGACGCTGTACGTGCATAGAATTGTTCTCTATATCGCCCTTCTCTCAAGTACTTTTTGCATGGCCCAAGCAGATTCTGTTTGGTCGTATACAGTGGGTTGGGGAGATTTTGAAGAATTGTCTAAAATAACAAAAGACTCCTCAGGAAGCATTTGGTCCGTAGGGACAACGTGGAGTGCCTCGGGCATGGGTAGCCAAGTGCTGGTAGTTCATACAGACTCCATGTTGAATTGCATTGAAAGTTTTGATCTTGGAGATGAAGGTGTGCAATCCGGTAAGGATGTTTGGATTGCGCCCGACCAATCCATTTGGATTCTGACTTCTTCGTCAGGACCCACAACCAATGGATATGACCCGAGTATTTTTCAATTGTCCTCAACCGGGAGCCCAATTCAAGAGAAAGTTCTTGTGACAGAGGGCTGGCAGGATGCGGAGAGCTTCCATTGGCACCAAGATCAATTCGCGATTGGCGGTTATTCTTGGAATGCCGATTTGTTGAATCAAGCTGAAGTGTGGATTTGGGACCCCATTGCGCCCAATCATTTACAGATAAGTTTGCCCATTGTTGGTTATGACATGCATGCGCCATTGATAGCTTGGGATTCTACTGCACAGGCCTGGATGGCGGTTTTCAATTATTGGACAACGACGGATAGCTTGCCCAATACTGCAGTTTTTTGGTTAGACCAAAGTGGAACAATTGTTCAAAGTATTGTCAATGTTCCTCTTTGTAAAGGAATACAAATGTGGGATGCTGTTCCTCACAACGGAAATTGGACAGCCGCCGGTGGATACTTGGAGAATGGTGTTTTTCGCGGTCACTTGATGTATTGGAATGCCAATGGAAATATCAGCAACGCTGCAGCTTTTCCGGCAACCCCGACAGAAAGTATTTTGCGTAGCATTGAATTAAAGGGTGAAGGCGATGGTTATGTAGTGGCTGGCTGGACCTTTTATTTCGGAGCTGGATTTGCAGATGCATACATTCACGGATTGGATTTTAACATGACCTGGTTGGGTGGCGGAGCCATCGGTGGGATTGGAGTGGATAAGGTAAAGGATGTATTTGCTTTCAGTAGAAATACGTTGATGATGGTGGGCGAAAATGCCAGTCAGGATGCTTCCAATCAAATGCAAGGTTGGATTTTAAAATTCAATGATGATTATATCACAACTTCTGATTTGCCCATCGTATTGGGTCAAGTCGATTGCTTGGATTTGAATGTGACAGAGCCAATGAAGCAAAACGATTTGGCCATTTTCTTTGATGGACATGCCTGGAATTTTTCTCAGCCTGTAATCGAGGTAAAATTGTACAATGTACAAGGCCAAATGGTAGAGCAGGAGCGAGGATTATTGTACAATTGGAACCCTGCAAATCATACGCAAGGTGTGTATGTTTTGACTTTAAAAGATGCGTTCGGTTTTCAGAAGACAATGAAGATCCTCATTGACTAAGGCAAATTGGGTTGACCCGCGTTGATCCACGCGGTGTACCAAAAATCTCCAATACAAGCTACCGCAGATTTCATTCGACGCTCAACTTGACCATCAAGCAGTTGGTGGTATTCTTTGCTGAGTGATTGCGAGTATTGAAAAGCAGCATCTTCACCGCGCAGTTGATAGTCATACCAATATTGTTCTCCCATCATGGATTTAGCCTTGGTCTCCATTTGAAAGACACTATCCAAGGCCAAATGACTCTCCCAAATTTTGTCCCAAATGACTTTGTGTGGTTCTTCAATCAATTGTGCTTGGTGAAAGTCTACCTTGTATCCATCGTAGTAAAGTTCGGGTAGTCGAGATTCCCAGAATCCGTGCAAGCCTTTTTGATTGGTCAATTGACCATTGTAGTTGGATGTGGTGTGCAATGGAACGTGGGCATCTCCAATGTAATGTCCCAATTCGGCGCTAATCTGTAGAATTTTCTTTTTGTCTTTGGAGACAAATGCCTCTGTCAGCTGAAACAGTTTCTTTTGAACCTGCCACGGCACAATTCCATGTGCATGTAAACTGTCTATTTCAAATTGACAAATGGCTTGACTCCAAGTGGCAGGCATGGGACGGGGAGTATGCGCATTGGGATAATAGTGGTCCAAATCGATATAGTGACATTCAGCTTCGCCTTTTACACTGTATCGGCGTTTGTCTGGATCCACACTGTGCTCGATCAAATAGGACAAGTTCTTTTTGTAAAATGAAAAAAGAGGAGAAGGCAATGTATGCACTGCCAATTCATTCAATTTCTTGTGGCCAAAAAATCCCCAATCGTCTTGGCATAAGCGGGATTCGGGTACAGTGAATCCAAGACTAAGAAGAAGTAAAACGGATAAGAGGTATCTACACATCGAGCTTTACGAGGGCTCCGTCCTTCAGAATGGGAATGCAAGGAACGGTATTCAGCGTAAGGCAATATTTGACGTCTTTTTGGATTTTTAAATGAATCAATCTTCGACGATGCGATGATGCGCGCAGA
>JACCDG010140111.1_pt1 | contig 42962 bp, 25 predicted proteins | sample 7442471 | NCBI WGS metagenome assembly JACCDG01 (sample SAMN15323444, study PRJNA562643) | freshwater metagenome | isolation source: river surface water | place: USA:Blue River Watershed | collected 2017-08-17
CGGCGGCGGCGGTCAGGCCGGTGATCGGACCGGACGTGGCGGCGGCGTAGCTCGTGAAGCCGCCGACCGTGGCGGCCGACGCGAAGCTGACGGCGCCCGCGCCGGCGGAAAGCGCCAGCGACGAACCTCCGCCCAGCGGCGAAGCGAAGGAGATCGCGCCGCCGGAGGTGGTGATCGTGCTGCCCGTCGACTTCACGGCGACCGGCGCATTGAAGCCGAGCGTCAGCGGGGCCGTGACCGAGGCCAGCGAGGCCGGCAGCTGGATGAAGCCCTGCCGGTTGCCGGCGGCGGTATCGACGGCTAGCTGCAGCGAGCCGGCGACGGAACCGAGATAGGAGAGGTCGGTATCAAAGACGATGCTGCCCTTCGAGGAGATCGTCAGCGGAGTCCCGCTGGCGAGCGCGGCGAGGAGCGTGTTGATGTTGATCGTGCCCGAACCGCTATCCAGGCGGAAAAGCCCTCCCGTCCAGGCCTCGGAGTCGGGCGCCGTCGAGATCGTGAGCACGGACGGCGTGAACAGCAACGAATGGGAATCGGGATCGAAGGCGGCACGGCCGACGGTCGGCACCGCCACGATTCGGGTGACCGGATTCGCGGTGACCTGGACCGAAGGGGTGAAGACGAGGCTCGTGAAGGTCGCCGGCTGCACGGTCGGGGCGGACACCGAGGCGACGGCCCCGGGGAAGACGGTCGGGTTCGTTCCGCTGACGGAGAAGCCGGTGGCCACGGCGCCAGTCAGGGCCGGATACGCGACGTTCTGGTTAAGCCAGCCTTGGGAGGCATAGACCGTGCCGGTCGAACCGGCCGACCGGACCAAGGTGCCGGAGGAAGAGTTGAACAGGGGGACGAGCAGGCTGAAATTCAAATTGCCGGTAAACCTGAGTTCGCCCTCGTTGACGACCGACCCGGCGCTGCCGACGTTGGCGATGTAGCCGGCGCTGGTTTGGCTCGAGAGCACCAAGACGCCCCGGTTGACCCACTGGGCGGCCAACGAAGGACCATAGGTGGCGCCCGACCCGAACGTGAAGGTGCTGCCTGCCTCGTTGACGACGATTCGCGAGATCTTGCGCGGAGAATTCGTGTTCGAGATGCCGACCTGCCCCGAAAGCAAGTAGAGCTTGCCCGGACCCGAGAGATCGGTGTTGGCGTCGATCCTGAGCTGCTCCGTGATCCAGATGTCGCCGGAGCCGGTGATCGTGCCGTTGGTCTGGATAAGCCCGTCGATCACCAGGCCGGACGAACCGATGGTCAAGGTGCCCGTGCTATGGGCGAGCGAGAAGTTGCCCGTACCATCCGCCGAGGTAACCGACCCGGAGATGGTATTCGAAAGGGAGGACTCGAAGCGGATGCCCGCGTCGAGCTGCGTGATGCCCGTAACCTCGTGGGCGACATTGCCCGCGAACCTCACGGATCCGGTCGCGCCGGTCCGCATGACCGCGTTGCGCGCGATCAACTGAGGATTGTAATTCGCGTTGACCCCGTCGGCACCTTCCAGCGTGCCGCCAAAAAGCTCCAGTCGCCCGCCAGGTCCGGCGAGGCCGGCGGCGCCCGCCTCGACCAGGATGTAGGACCCGCTCGCGCCGGGGCGGAAAGACAAGGAACCCTCGACGCGGAGGATTCCTGACGTGCCCTGGTAGAAGAAGTAATTGAAGTTATCCCTCGCCTCGATGGCCATCGCCGCCCCGGAGGACACCACCAAGGTGCGGTTCAAAGTCGGCGCGTCCGAGTTATTGGTATACGTCGTGACCGTGGCGCTGGAGCCCGTGGAGAGAAGCATCCGCCCCCCCGTCGCGGTGGTCAGGGTTCCCTTCGTCCAGTTGAAGCCCGAGGTGATGTTGAGATCGCCGCCGGTGACGGTGCCGCCTGCGAGACCCATGGAATCCACCTCCAGCCCGGCCGCCCCGATGGTCAAGGTTCGGGAATAATGGGTCAGGCCTTGGGTGCCAGGTCCATCGGCGGAAAGGGCGCGGCCGGTGATGGTCATCGTACCGGTCGACTCCATGCTCACGCCGGGGTCGAACTGGTTGAAACCGGAAATGCTGAAGTTTTGGACCCCGCCGAACTTAATGCTGCTCAGGGCGTCGGTCCGGAGGACGCCGTCCAGGACCTCGAGGGCGACGTCCGACACAAGCCACACCTTGGTGGAAGCGGTCTGCCCGACTGCGGTCAACGTCCCTCCGGCCACGATCAACTTGCCGCCTTGGCGGCCGAGATTCAACGGGTTGCCCGCACGGAACTCCATGTAATCCCTGAGCCCGTTCGAGGAACGCAGGAGACGGACGTCGCCCTCGACGCGCAGCCTCGCGTTCTGGTCCAGGTGGAGGGCATAATAGTCGACGCCCAGCCCGTTGACCTGGATGTCCATGGTGGCGCCCGGGGCGACGACCAATTCTCGGTTCAGCACCATCTGGGAGGTGGTGTGCTGGGTGGTCACCAGAGAGGAGGCGCCGGGCATGAGCATCAGCCTGCCGGTGCCGGCGAGGACGCCGCCACGCCAGTCGAGGGAACGAGTCACCCATAGGTCGCCGCCGAGGATGTTGGCACCGGTATTGAAGCTCACTGAATCGACGACCAAGCCCTCGGGGGCGACGGTCACGGTTCCGGTGGCCTGAGACCAGGCCACGCTGGTCACGCCGTCCGCGGCGTTGAAGCGACCGCCCAGGGTATTGGACCCGCTTGAACGGAAGGCGACGCCCTGGTCGATGCTCGTGATGCCTGAGACCGAATGCGCCTGAGAGCCCGTGAAGGCCAGCGTCGCGCCGGCGTCGGTGATCAAAGTGGCGTTACGGGCATCGAGTTTGACCTGGTTGTCGACGTTGACCGTGCCGCGCCCGACGATGGTGCCGCCGAAGGCCTGGATCACGCCTCCGTAGGCGATCCCGTTGGAGTTGCCGGGCAGCAAGGTGAAGTATTTGGGCGAGACGACGTCCACGAAGGCGAGCGTGCCCTCGACGCGCAGGATGGCGGAGGGCCGGAAATAGATCGTGCCGTTGTTGACGCTGGAGTGACGTTGAATGTTGAGCGTGGCGCCCTCAGGAACGACGAACTCGCGGTTCAACGTCGGCGCGGAGTTGTCCGGATACCAGGTGGTGATGGAGTTGGTCAGACCTGTGTTGTCCAAGGAAGTGCACCCGGTGCCGGCCAGCTCACCCCTGAGCCAATCCATGCTCTCCGTGATGTGGAGAACCCCGGGGCCGGTCACCTGGCCGTTCGGGGCGTCGAAGGTGAAGACGCCCGCAGAGACGTTCTGAGCGAAAGGCGCGGAAGCGGCGTCTCCCACGTAGACGGTACCTCCGACGACCTTCAAGTTGCTCACGGACGCGCCGTCGGAGAAAGTGACCGTGCCGCTCCGATGCTCGATGGCCACGGCCCCCGCCCCGCCCGCGGCGGTCACCTGCCCGGTCACACGGACCGAATGCAGGAGCACGCCAGGACTGAGCTGGACCGAGCCGCTGACGGTGGTCGAGGTGTTGCCGAATTCGACCGTGCTGGTGGGCTGGCCGACGGTGACCACGCCCCCCTGGATGTTCATCGCGGTGAGATTCCGGAAATAGGACTGAGCGTACGGGGTATTGGCCCCCCCCGAGACGATGGTCCCTCCCGGAAGGTTGTTGAAGGTTCCGTTCACGTTGCTGACGCCGCCCACGTACTGATACCAGGACTGCTGGTTGTAGCCCAGCATCTCGAAGACGCCGTGGTTGTTGAGCGTCGCGCCAGCGGTGAAAGCGAAATGACTGCCGGCGCTATAGCCCCCGGTGTCCCGCAGGACCAGGCGGGCGTCGGCGAGCACGTCCAACCGACGATCCAGGACCGGCGGATTCGCCCCGCTTCCCTTGGTCTGCACGAGGAAGCTGCCGGAGCCGCCCAGTTCCGTACGACCGAGGCCGGTCATGGTGCCGCCTGACCAATCCAGTCCGCCCAAGGTGAGCACGCCGGCCCCGTTGAGGATGGCGCCGAAATGCGACATCCTGAGGAGTCCGATGCTGGAGGCGCCGGGGACGCTGAAAGTGCCCCCAGCCAGAGTGATCACACTGATCGAGGCGCCCGGCTGGAGCGTGGCGGTTCCGCCGACCAGGCTGACATTGGCATGACCGACGCCGGCCCCGGAAAGGGAAAGGTTGGCGTTGTCGATGTCCAACGACGCGGTCGCCGCGCCGACGGTCAAGGTGCCGCCCTGGTTGTTGAACGCGGTGAGGTTGCGGATCACGCCGCGGACGTTGGCGCTCGTGACGCTGCCGACGGAAATCACGCCGGTGGACAGATTGTTGACGGCCCCCGCAACGCCGGAGGTGGCGCCGATGAACTGCTGATAGCTCTGCCCGACGCGGCCCAGCATGCGGATGTCGCCCGCGTTGTTGATGACGGCTCCTGCCGCCAGCACCAAGTGGCTCCCGTTGGCATACCCGGCCGTGTCCTCCAGGCGGAGCGAGGCGCCCGCGAGCACGTCAAGACGACGCTCAAGCCTGGGCGGAGAGGCGTTCGCATCCTTGGTCTGGATGAAGAACGGCCCGGCCCCTGCGAGTTCAGTGATGCCTGCGCCCGACATCGTGCCGGCGTTCCAGGTGAGCGAAGAAAGGGTCAGCGTACCGGAGCCCGTGAGCGTCGCCGCCGCCTGGTCCATGCCGAGCTGTCCGATGGAGACGGCGCCCGTCACCGTGGTGGTGCCGCCGGACAACGTGATCGCGGTGAGCGAAGATCCGTCGACGAAAGCGGCGGTCCCCCCGACGAGCGAGACGCGCGCATGGCCGGTTCCGGCGCCCGAGAAGGCGAGGGATGCGTTGTCGATTTCCAGGGACGCGGTCGCCGCGCCGACGGTCAAGGTGCCGCCCTGGTTATTGAAGGCGGCGAGGTTCCTCAGCGCCGGCCTGGCCAAGGTGCTCGTTCCGCTGCCCGCCCGGACGGTGCCGGTGGCGATGTTGTTGAAGACCCCGACGGCAGCCGTGCTTCCCCCGACGAACTGCTGCCAGCTCTGACCCACGAAACCCAGGAGCTCGACCGTTCCGGCGTTGTTCAGGACGGCGCCGGTCGCGAAGACGAAGTTGCTTCCTGTGGAATAGCCGGCGGTGTCCCTCACGGTCAACGTGGCCCCGGCCGCCACGTCGAGCTGCCGCTGCAGGATAGGCGGATTGGCGGCGGTCGGCCTGGTCCTCACCAGGAAGGAACCGGCGCCCTCGGCCCGAGTCACGCCGTCGCCGGCCATCGAGCCGGAGGTCCAATCAAGCGAAGACAAGGTGAGGGTTCCGGTTCCATTGAGCGTGGAGGACCCGGAGGTCAGGCCGAGATAATCCAGGGATGCGTCACCCGAAGTGGTGAAAGTCGCGGCTCCGAGCGTCAGCCGGGCAAGCCCGGTGAACTGAGCTGAACTCCAGGAGCCTGCGTTCAAGGTGACATCGGCGGCGCCCAGCGCCTGGACCAGACCGCCTCTCAGGGTCGGGGCCGTGTTGAAGGTGGTCACGCCGTTGACGGTCAGGTTCAGGGCCGCGACCGAGGAGGCGATCGCCGCGCCGACGGTGATCGTGCCCGCATGGACCGCGCCGGTGCCGGCGTCCAAGGTCAGCGTGGCGGCGCGCGTGCCCGAGTAATTGATGGCGCTGGAGACCGTGATGCTGTTGTCCGCCTGCACGACGTAATCGGTCGTGGCCAGGTTGCTCACGATCGAGGCCGCCAACGTGGCGTCGATGGTCACGGCCAGAGGATCGAGCAAAAAAGTGCCGCTTCGTCCGATGACCGCGCGGGTGTCGACGCGCGCGCCGGCGACGTCCGCCGAATCGCGGCCGGAAAGTTCGACGAAGCCGCCGTCGCCGCCAAGGGCGCCCGCGCGGGCGGAGAAATCACCCTCGGCCGTGAGGGTGTCGGAAGCCTTGGCGACGAAACGGCCCCCGCCGGCCTCGCCGGAAACGTCCGCCTTGGATTTCGCCATGATCACGACACCGCCGGAAAGGTCGATGTCGCCGCCGCGGGCCGTGCCGGAAGTCGCGATGAGTTCACCGCTGACCCGCGCCGTCCCGCCAGCCGCGGAAAGCGTGATCCGTCCGCCTTGCGCGACCAAAGAAGAGGCTTCGACAAGCCCGTCGACGTTCACCACGCCGGAGAGGGCGCCGGCCGCGGCGTCGGCCGAGATGAGCACCCGGCCGCCCTCGGCGCGGACGATGCCCGACTGCTCGACGCTGCCTCCGTCACCGAGGGCGAGCTGGAGAAAGCCGTCACCGGCGAGATCGAGGGTGGCACGGGAACCGCCCGAAAGCTGCACCCGACCGAGGCGGGCGGAGATCAGCCCTGAATTGGTCACGCGGGGACCGACGAGGGCGGCAAGCCCTACGTCAGCGACGGTGATGCGACCGGCATTGATGACCTGGGCTCCGGCCGCACCGTCAGAAAACAAGACCTCGCCCAAGCCCAGGCGCGACACGTCGGCATCCAGGGCGACCGCGACAAAGCTGCCGGCCTCGATGACCCCGGCAGGACCGATGAGGATGCCGTGCGGGTTGGCCACGACCAAGGAGCCGTTGGCCTGGACATGTCCGTCCAGACGCGTGGGCAGCCCGCCCGTCACACGGGCTAGCAACAGTGAGGAGGACGAAGGCTGCAGCACGCTGAGACGCTCCCCGTGGCCGACGTCGAATGACGTGAATTCGGCGGCGGCCTGCGCCGTCAGCTGGCGGACGGTCATGGCGTGGCCGGCGCGCTCGACGGACAGAGATCCCGTCAGCAAGGCGGGATCGGACGGCAAGGCGACCGCATTCGCGGCCACGAGCAACGTCGCAAGAGAGAGGATGGGAAGACGACGCTTGCGCATGGAGAAGGATTCAGAAACGGGTCTGCAAGGAGACGAAATAGTTGACATGCGAAGCGCCGGTCGCGGAGGGGGTCTGGTCGTTGCGCCAAGGCAGAGCGGCGCCGAACTCGAACGTCAAGGGCGCCCCGACGGCCGCCGACTCACGCCTGAACCCGACACCGTAGGAGCCGAAACGCTGGCAGAGACCGGTCAAGTCGGACTGCGTGACCGCATGGTCCACGAACACGAACGGGGACACCCCGCGGAACTGCCGGCTTGAGGCAAGATCCAGACCCGCACCCAGACCACGGTCGCCATAAGCGGAGGCGGAGCGGAAGGACCTCACCAGGGTGGCTCCGCCCACGGCGAACTGCTCGGGAACCGGAAGGCTTTCGGAGGACCAACCGGCATCGGCACGGACAGTCGTCAGCCACGCGTCCGCCAGAAGACGACGGTCGACGAAGGATGCCCGCAAGTGACGGAAATCGGCCGGAGCCGAAGGATTGCTGGAAGGTCCTTGGACGGAGCCGGCCAGCGATGAAGTCGCCTGAAGACTGGCCACCGTCGAGGACCCCGGAGCGGCGCGCACGGATTCGACTCGGAGACGCAGGAGCCTGAGCCGGTCGCTTGATATGAGGGTTGATGCGCCCGCCGAAGAATCAAGTTCACTCGATGAGTCCTGAAGCTCAAGCGAGACGGTGGCGAAGACCGAGAAGGAACGTGAGCGCACCAGGGGGTAGGCGGCGGCGCAGTTCACGCTCCTGCTGGTGCCGTCCACGCGCCCCGTGTTCCCGCCGCCGATGTCGGAGGGTTCGGTCAAAGTGTCGGCACGGGAGGCTCCGATCGTGACCGTCCAGCCTTCGTCACCGATGGGCTGACGCAGGCCGGCGGCGAAATAGGCCAGCCCTTCGGACCGGGGAAGCGCGAGGGAACCGGAGAAGTACCATTGACGGACGGAACGCTCGAATTCGTTGAGCCTCACGTCGAGGAAGGCGCGGCACTCCCCCAGCGACCTTTGCAGATAGTTGTCCACGCCGAAGGTCGACTCCATCGCGCGCGTCTCAGCCGACACGGTCAGCCGGCTGGAGCCGAGCACCGTGCCCTTGCTGAGCACGCTCTCCAGGGAGATTCCGGAAATGTCCTCCGCAAGCAGGAGCTGCCTCTCTATGAGGTCGGCACGAAGCGGTCGCTGCGCAAGCACAGGGCCCACGTAGCCTTCGATCCGTCCCAAGAGGGCCTTCGGAACCGGGTCCGGCCCGACCTCCGACTCCCCGACAAAACCCTCGACCACCACGAGGGTCACGACACCGTCCGTGACTTCCTGTTCAGGCAGGATCGCGCGGCAAAGGAGAAATCCTCGGCGACGGTAGAGCGCCTCGATTTCGGAGGCAGCCCTGCGCAATTCGGCGTAGCTGACCTTGCGACCCAGCAGCGGATCGATGATCGGCTGGATTTCCGCGACGGCGACCGTCTTGTTTCCTAGCAGACGGACGCCCTCCAGCTGCAACATGGCCGAGGATTCGGCGGCGGCGTCCTGCTCGGCAGGCATCCGGAGCCTCAGCTGCGGCCCGGCCTTTGGCGCGGCCTTCAGGTTCTGCTCACGTTGCACCACACCCGGGTTCGGCGCGCTCTGGGCCGTCATCGAGGCCCACAGTCCACAGCCGGCGACGATGAGCAAGGCACGGGGCATCACACGTTCAAGACGACTGCGCATTTGAATGGAGCATAGTTCGCAAACACCGATTGAAATGAAGCGCACTTGTGACCACCAGGATTGGTCAGAATCGAAGCGGAGAGGACGGGCGCCTAAGTTGACGCACGGTCGGGGGCGGGTCCCGTTGAGCCACCCGCCTGCCAGGTCCGCCGGAAAACGGAAGTGAACACCTCGCGGTCCATGCCACCGGTGCGTATCCAGATCATTATCTGCTGGGCGATCGTCTCCGGCAGGTTGAGACAGCAGCCTATGGCCGGCACGAGCTCGAATGCCGACGGAGTGCCGACCAGCACGACCACCGAGACATCCCTGGGGTAAAGGATGCCGCGTTGCGCGAAGTAACCGATGGCAGGCAGAAACTCGTCCCAGAGCGGAAAAAGCAGGGCGGTGCAGCCGGCAGCCCGGGCCCTGTCCAAGGAGGCCGCCAGCCTGTCCGGAGTGAGCGCGGCGGCGGAGTACTCGACGTCAATCGTGACCCCTTGCTCCTTGGCCACTTTCGAGATGTTAAACAATGACGTCTTGAGCCTGACCTTGCGGCCCAGGAAAGGTATGAAAAAACGCCGATGGCCCAAGGGCTTGAGGTGTGTGACCGCGATTTCAACCAAAGGGCCATACTGGATGCCAAGTCGCTGCACACGCTTGGAACGGAGGTTTCCGAACATTGAGGCGATCTTGGCCGGATGACGGGAAACGCCCTGATAGAGATGCGTGTCCGGAGACATCAGGATGCAGTGCGAAGGACGGCTACGGGCCATTTCAGCGTGGGCCGCCCTGCGTCGGGCGGCCCCCGACACGCCGCTGAGATCCACGAACCGATAGCCCTCACCTTGGCTTTCCATCTCGCCCGCCAACTGAAGCATGCCCATCGCAATGGTGGAATCGAACAGAGTCAGCGGCTTGGTCGATAGCACCAGAACTTCCGCCTTGCCGGAAGGACGAAGGGAACGAGAGACGCCGGGAGCGACCTCGAGACGTCGCTTGCCGCCTCGACTGACCAAGACTTGGCGTTTGATCAGGAGCGCAATGGCCTTTTGGACCGTCGGCAGGCTGACCTTGTGCTGATTGGCCAAGTCTCTTCCCGACGGCACGAGGCCCTTCCAACCTTCCTGACGTATTTGAGCCTCTATTCCATCAGCCAAAAACTCAAATAAGGCCTTTTTATGGAATTTTTCGCCAGACATATCACTTTATAAGGGCGAATGCTTTCATTTGTTCTGCTAAAATCCATTGTCATTTTGATAATTTTTATTGGTCAGATTTAAGTGTTAAAGGAATGCTCAGGTTTTACTGCTGAATGGAGCGATTCTTTCATGCAATCCGCCGCAGCCTCGTCGCGATCTGGAGCTTCCCGAGCGGCTTACTCAGCCGCTCGGACGCCGGACCCAGGGCCGACCACCCGACCGTCTCTAACCGCCCCTAGGGATGCTGCATCTAACTGCTATGGAAGCAGGTGAACTGTTCCTGTTAATCAAGCATCCAGCCTAAGAAATCAGGCTTAAAAGCTCAATTTAGGGCTTTCCCACTTGCCGACCACCAAGGCTTGGCCTTCTTCAAAGGCACCTTTGCCGAGCATGGTCACAGACAACAAGCCCTCCCTGGTAGCCATCAACGTGGACGGGGTGGAGCATCTGGTGCCGGCGGGGGCCAACCTGGTCGACGTGCTGGGCCGGATCGGCCGCGAGGTGCCCCACTATTGCTACCACCCGAAGCTGCCGGTGGCGGGCAACTGCCGCATGTGCCTGGTCGAGCTCGGCTCGCCGATGCGCGACCGCGCCACCAACGAAGTCATCCTGGAGAACGGGAAGCCCAAGATCGGCTGGCAGCCCAAGCCGGCCATCGCCTGCGCGACCACGGTCTCGCCGGGGCTGCACGTGAAGCTCGATTCGCCGGTGGTGAAGTCGTGCCGCGAGGGCGTGACGGAGATGCTCCTGGTCAACCATCCGCTCGACTGCCCGATCTGTGACCAGGCGGGCGAATGCAAGCTGCAGGAATACTCGGCCGAATACGGTCGCGGCGCCTCGCGCTACGACCACGAGAAGAACGCGAAGCCCAAGCGCTCGCGCCTCGGGCCGCGCGTCACGCTCGACGACGAGCGCTGCATCCTCTGCTCACGCTGCGTGCGCTTCACCTCGGAGATCGCCAAGGACCCCGTGCTGGGCTTCGTCAACCGCGGCTCGTTCAACACCCTGACCTGCTTCCCCGGACGCGAGCTCGACCACAACTACTCGCTCAACACGGTCGACATCTGCCCGGTGGGCGCGCTCACGAGCACCGACTTCCGCTTCAAGATGCGGGTGTGGTTCCTCAAGCAGACGCCGAGCGTCGACACGGAGTCCTCGGCCGGCGCCAACACGACCGTCTGGTCGCGCGAAGGCGTGATCCATCGCATCACGCCGCGCCGCAATGACGCGGTGAACGACACCTGGATGGCCGATTCGGGCCGCGAACTCTACAAGCAGGTCACGGCGGAGAACCGCCTGCGCCACGCGACCATACGCGGGGTGCGCGCGACCGCGGAGGAGGCCCTCGCCGCCGCCTCGGCGGCGCTCGCTTCGGGACCGCTCGCCGTGGTGGGGTCCGGACGGCTCTCCGTCGAGGAGCAGCGGCTGCTGGCCCGGCTCGTCTCGGCGCGCGGCTCGACCGCCTACGTCCCCTCCCACGTCGGCAAGGGAGACGGCCTGCTGGTCTCCGAGGACCGCACGCCCAACTTCCGCGGCGCACTCGTGACCGGCCTCACCGCCCGCGAGGCCGACGCCGACCTGCGCGCGCTCGCCGCCGACATCGAGTCCGGCAAGGTGCGCGCGCTGCTCATCTGTCGCGAGGACGTGACCGCCCTCGGCCTCTCCGCGGCGCTCCTCGCCAAGGTGCGCACGGTCGTCATCGGCACGCACGCCGACGCCACGACCGCCGCCGCCGAGGTCGTGCTGCCCGGCCTCACGGTCTTCGAGAAGCACGGCACGTTCATCAACTGCCAGTTCCGCCTGCAGGCCTTCGCGCAGGCCGTGCCCGGTCCCGCCGGCGTCATGCCCGACGCGCTCACGCTCGCCCGCCTCGGCGGCACGGACGCCTCCAAGGTCTGGCAGGACCTCTCCGCCCTGCCCCAGCTCGCGGGCCTGGACGGCGCGAGGCTCCCCGCCGAGGGCGTGCAGCTCGACGGCTCCGCCTGGTCGGGCCTGCGCTTCCCCGAAGGCCGTCTCCTCAAGCACGCGCCCCTGGCCTGAGACCCATGGAATCCTTCCTGCTCGACCTCCTCGCCTCTCCCTCCTGGCCCTTCGCGGCCGCACGCGGGGTGATCGTCATCGGCGTGCTCATGACCATCGCGGGCTACTCCGTGCTCCTCGAGCGCAAGGCCTCCGCCTGGATCCAGGGCCGCATCGGGCCGAACCGCACGAGCCATCCGCTCATCGCCTGGATCCCGCTGCTCGGCACCTTCCTGATGAAGGGCGGCTTCATCCAGCCCGCGGCCGACGGACTCAAGTTCCTGTTCAAGGAGGACCCGCTCCCGGGCCACGTGCGCAAGGGCTACTACGTCCTCGCGCCGATCGTCGCGCTGGCGCCCGCGCTCGCCACCGTGGTCATGCTGCCCTTCGGGCGCCTGCCGGACGGCAACGTCATCGCGCTGTGCCCGGGCGCCGACGTCGGCGTCCTGTTCATGTTCGCGGTCAGCTCCCTCGGCGTCTACGGCATCGCGCTCGCCGGCTGGTCGGCCAACTCGAAGTACCCCTTCCTCGGCGCCGTGCGCGGCTCCGCCCAGCTCATCTCCTACGAGCTGGCGATGGGCCTCTCGGTCCTCACCGTCTTCCTCGCGACCGCCGCGCCGGGCGTCGACAGCCCGCTCAGCCTGGTCGCGATCGTCGATTCGCAGAAGGGCGCCTGGAACGTGCTGTGCCATCCGCTGGCCGCGCTGATCTTCCTCATCTGCGTCTTCGCCGAGACCAACCGTCACCCCTTCGACATGCCGGAATCGGAGACCGACCTCGTGGGCGGCTTCCACACCGAATACGGGTCGTTCAAGTTCGGGCTCTTCTTCGTGGCGGAATACGGCCACATGGTCATCGGCTCGTCGCTCTTCATCCTGATGTTCCTCGGCGGGTGGCACGTGCTGCCCTGGCTGCCGACCGTGGGCACCGGCGTCGTGGCCACGCTGGCCGGACTCGCGGCCTTCTTCCTCAAGCTGGCCTTCTTCCTCTTCTTCTTCGTCTGGGTCCGCTGGACCGTGCCGCGCTTCCGCTACGACCAGGTCATGCGGATCGGCTGGCGCGTGCTGCTCCCCGCCGCCATCGTCAACCTCCTCGCGTACTTCGCCTGGTACGCCTTCAACCGATAGACCCACGCCCATGGCCGTCAAAGTCGTCGAACGCCGTCCGCTCACCCTCGCCGAGCGCACCTACCTGCCGCAGATCCTCGCCGGTCTGCGCGTGACCTGGGAGAACATGGTGCGCCCGCCGGTGACGCTCCAGTATCCCGACGAACGCCCGGCCATCCCGCAGAACTACCGCGGCGTGCCGACCCTCGTGCGCGACCCCGAGGGCCGTGAGAAATGCGTCTCCTGCCAGCTCTGCGAATTCGTCTGCCCGCCCAAGGCGATCCGCATCACGCCCGGGGAGATCCCCGCCGACGCGCCCACGGCGCACGTGGAGAAGGCCCCGAAGGAGTTTGAGATCAACATGCTCCGCTGCATCTATTGCGGGCTGTGCCAGGAGGTCTGTCCCGAGGAGGCCATCTGGCTGCAGACGCAGTATTCGATGACCGGCCTTTCCCGCGAGGCGATGGTCAACGACAAGGCGCGTCTCTACGAGCTCGGCGGCACGCTGCCCGACGCCCATCGCAAGTGGGACGTCAAGAAGGCCGAGGCCGAGCGCCAGGCCGACGGCGCCCACTGAGGCCGGACGCGCGCCGGCGAAGGCGGCGCAGCCGCCCGCCAGACTCCTTCCATGTCCAAGCTGTTCTCCCCCTGCCGTCTCGGAGCCATCGAGACGCCCCATCGCGTCCTGATGGCCCCGCTCACGCGCTGCCGCGCGGGCGCGGGCAACCTGCCGACGGACCTCATGGCGCAGTACTACGCCCAACGCGCCTCGGCGGGCCTGATCATCGCCGAAGCGACGACGGTTTCGCCGAGAGGGCACGGCTACCCGGACACGCCGGGCATCTACACCGAGGCCCAGGCGGAAGGCTGGCGCAAGGTCACCCGGGCCGTGCATGACGCGGGAGGCCGCATCCTGCTGCAGCTCTGGCACGTCGGCCGCATCTCGCATCCCTCCTTCCAGCCCGGCGGCGAAACGCCGGTCGCTCCGTCCGCCATCCGTCCCGCGGGCAAGGTCTGGACCGGCTCCGAGATGGCGGACTACGTGACGCCGCGCGCCCTGGAGACCGAGGAGATGCCCGGCATCGTGGCCGAATACGTGCGCGGCGCCCGCCTGGCCAAGGAGGCCGGCTTCGACGGGGTCGAGATCCACAACGCCAACGGCTACCTGCTCGACCAGTTCCTGCGCGACGGCACCAACCGGCGTGACGATGGCTACGGCGGATCCCTGCGCGGCCGTTGCCGCCTCTCCCTTGAGGTCGCCTCCGCCGTCTGTTCCGTCTGGGGGCCGGAGCGCGTGGGCATCCGTCTCTCGCCCGGCGGCGTCTTCAACGACATGAAGGACTCGGACCCCCTGGCGACCTTCGGACATCTCCTGCGCGAACTCTCGCCGTTCGGCCTCGCCTACGCCCACGTGACGCGCGTCACCGCCCAGGACGTCGCCCACGGCGCCAAGGACGGCGTCGGCCCGCGCGAGCTCCGTGCCTGCTTCAAGGGACCGATGGTGACCGCGGGCGGCTTCGACCGCGCGCAGGCCGAGGCCGCGATCCAGGAAGGATGGGCTGATGCGATCGCCTTCGGCGTCCCCTTCCTCGCCAATCCGGACCTGCCTCGCCGCCTCCGGGACGGCCTGCCTCTCAACGTGCCGGATGAGTCGACCTTCTACGCCCCGGGCCCGAAAGGCTACGTCGACTACCCTGCGGCCGGCTGAGGCCTGACGCCATTTCCGCTCAGGCGTCACTTCCCTCTTCCATGCGGAGCGTCCCGGGCCTACAACCGCCGGACGGCCCTGCGCGGCCGGCCCAGAAGATGTCCGTCCCGCCTCCCCTTTCCGCTCAGCCCTCGGCTCCCGCCAAGACCTACGTCATCGGTCACAAGAACCCCGACGCCGACGCGATCTGCTCCGCCATCGCCTACGCCGCCTTCAAACGGGCCTCCGGCCACGAGGGCTTCGTCGCCGCCCGCTGCGGCAACTCCAACGCCCGCATCGACGCCATCCTGAAGCGCTTCGGCGCCTCCCTGCCCGAGTTCGTCGGCGAAGTCACCCCGCGCGTCGAGGACATCATGCAGTCCTCGCCCTACACCGTGACCGCCGACGACACCTGCGCCCACGCGCTCGAGATCCTCGACCGGCACGACATCCGCGCCCTGCCCGTCATCGGCCGGGACGGCCGCGTGGCCGGCCATGTCTCCATCTTCGCGCTCGGCGACTACTTCATCCCCAAGCCGCGTCGCGCCACCTCGATGCGCAAGGTGAACAGCTCCATCCGCGCCATCATCGGATCCATCGGCACCGAGGTCGTCGCCTTCGACCCTGACGCCGTCGACGAACTCTACGTGCGCGTCGCCGCCATGGAGCTCGATTCCTTCGGCAAGTCGGCCACCGTCGAGGGCATCCCCACCTCGAAGAGCGTCATCGTCGTGGGCGACCGCACCGACGTGCACCTCCGCGCCATCGAGATGGGCGTGCGACTCATCATCGTCACCGGCGGGCACCGCATGCGGGAGGAAGTGCTGGCGAAGGCCCGCGCGGCCCGCGTCTCCGTCGCCTACGCCGACACCGACAGCGCGACCACCGCCTGGGCCGTGCGCGCCTCCACCCTCGTCGGCGGTCTGGTGCAGAAGGACGCTCCGGTCTTCCACCCCCAGGAGAAGCTCTCGGTGGTGCGCCGCCGCATCGTCCAGTCCTCCGCGCTCATCTTCCCGGTCGTGGACGAGGAAGGCCGCCTCGTCGGCGTGTTCTCCAAGACCGACATCCTGAAGCCCGTGCGCACCCGGCTCGTGCTGGTCGACCACAACGAGCTCTCCCAGGCCGTGGACGGAGCGGCCGAGGTCGAGATCGCCGAGGTCGTCGACCACCACCGCCTGGGCAACCCGCACACCGCCCAGCCCATCCTCTTCCTCAACCGCCCGCTGGGATCCACCTGCTCCATCGTGGCCGACATGTTCCGCACCGCCGGCCTCACGCCCTCGCCGCAGGTCGCCGGGCTGATGATGTGCGGCATCATCTCCGACACGCTCCTCCTGCAGAGTCCCACCAGCACCCCGCTCGACGCGGACCTGCTGCACTGGCTCGCGCGGATCGCCGACGCCGATCCTCGCGCCCTGGCCGACATGATCTTCAACGCCGGGTCGGTCCTCGCGACCGTGCCGCCCGACGCCGCGGTGCGCACGGACTGCAAGCTCTACGCCGAGGGCGAGCGCCGGTTCTCGGTGGCCCAGGTGGAGGAGCTCGGCTACGGCAACTTCTGGAAGGCCAGCGAAGGGCTGCTGGAGGCGCTCGAACGCTACCGTCGGGAGAACGGCCTCAGCTTCTCCTGCCTGCTCGTGACCGACATCGACACCCAGGGCTCGGTGCTGCTCGTGCGCGGCGAGGAGGCCGTGCTGCACGCCATCACCTACCCGCAGAAGCAGCCGCCGTACGTCTTCGACCTGCCCGGGGTCGTCAGCCGCAAGAAGCAGCTGATGCCCTTCCTCAGCGGCCTGCTCGGGGCCGCCTGAGATGAGCGCTGAACGCACGCTGCTCGAGTTCCTGGCCCGGCCGGGCTACCGGCCGATGCGCCTCGAGGCCATCGTGCACGCCCTGGGCGGAGGCAAGCGGGAGCTGGCCCAGCTGCGCAAGGTGATGCCGCGCCTGCTCAAGGCCGGCGCCGTCGTGACGCACAAGGGCGTGCTGCTCGCGCTTCCCCGCACCGACGCCAAGGACGACGGGTTGCTCGAGGGCACGATCCTCTTCCGTCCCAGCGGCTCGGCGCGCGTGATCTTCGACGCCGAGCCCGGCCAGCGCCCGCGCGACCAGCTGCACGTCGACGCCGCCGACACGCACGTCGCGCTGCATGGCGACCGCGTGCTGGTGCGCGCCAACCCGGTGCGACGCGACCGCATGGGCGAGGACTGGGGCTCCGGCACGGTGGTGCGCGTCGTGCGACGCGCGCTCACGCAGCTGCCCGGCACGCTCTTCCGCAACCGCCTCCAGTGGTACGTGCTGCCCGACGACCCCCGGATCTCGCGTGAGATCGTCGTGCGCGACCCCGCCCGGAGCGGGCTCACGCCCGTCCCCAAGGTCGAGGACAAGGTCGTGGTGCGGCTCGACGCCTGGGAACGTCGCAACCTCAGCCCGACCGGCACGGTCACCGAGGTGCTCGGCCCGACGCACACGCCGATGGCCGAATACCTCGCCATCCTGCGACGCTACGGCCTGCGCCCCGAGTTCCCGCCCGCGGTCGAGGCGGAGGCGTCGTCCTTCGGCGACACGGTGAGGCCCGCCGACCTCGCCGGCCGCGAGGACTTCCGCGCGGTCCCGACCATCACCATCGACCCTGACGACGCCAAGGACTTCGACGACGCGCTCTCCGTGGAACGTCTGCCCGACGGACGCCTGCGCGTCGGCATCCACGTGGCCGACGTCTCCCACTACGTCCGGCCCGGCTCAGCCCTCGACGTCGAGGCCCATGAACGGGGCAACTCGACCTACCTGGTCGGCACGGTCATCCCGATGCTGCCCCACGCGCTCTCCAGCGGCCTCTGCTCGCTCGTCGAGGCGGAGGACCGGCTGGTCAAGACGGTGATTTGCGAGTTCGACGCCGACGCGCGCCTGCTGCGCACGGACTTCGCCAACTCGGTCATCCGCAGCCGCAAGCGCCTCACCTACAAGCAGGCGTTCGCCTTCCTCCGCGGCGATGACAACGCGGCCGTGCGCGCCCTGCCCGCCCCGCCCCCGCACCAGACCGGCTCGCCGGGACGCCCGCTGGCCTCGCTCGGCGACGCCGAGCTCGACGAGGTGCGCGGGATGATCGCCGACCTGTGGTCGGTGGCCGCCAAGCTCCGCGCCGAACGCTTCCGCAAGGGGTCGCTGGACCTCGACATGAAGGAGATCAAGATCTACGTGGACAAGGACGGCTGGGCGGACCGCACCGAGGTGGTCGAGCACGACGCGTCGCACCAGCTCATCGAGGAGTTCATGCTCATGGCCAACGAGTGCGTGGCCAAGTCCCTCGACCAGGCCTCCGTGCCCCACGTCTCGCGCGTGCACGACGAGCCGGACCCCGAGAAGCTCGGCGCCCTGCGGGAGGAACTCGCGGCCAACGGCTTCAAGGTGGGCGACCTCACGCACCGGACCGAGATGGTCAAGCTGCTCCGCGACCTGAAGACGCGCGAGGACGGCTATGCGATCCGCATCCAGCTGCTGCGCTCGCTCAAGCAGGCCTGCTACCGTCCCTCGTCCGACGGGCACTTCGGCCTGGCCAAGCGCCACTACTCGCACTTCACCTCGCCCATCCGCCGCTACGCCGACCTCGTGGAGCACCGCATCTTCGACGCCCAGCTGGCCAAGCGGGGCGTGCGATCCGCGCCCAAGGATCCGCCCCGGTCACCCGGGCTCGGCGAGCTCACCCGCACGTGCGAGCACGTCTCGATGACGGAGCGCAACAGTTCCGAGGCCGAGCGCGACTCGGTGAAGGTGAAGCTGCTGGAGCTCTTCGAGCGCGAGGCGGGCCGCGAGAAGAAGAACGTCTTCGAGGCGACCGTGACCGAAGTCCGCGCCCACGGCCTGATGGTCGAACTGACCGCCTCGAACGCCTACGGACTGGTGCACATCTCGACGATGACGGACGACTACTACCGCCTGAACGACAGGGGCGACCAGCTCATGGGCGGACGCACGGGCCGCCGCTTCGGACCGGGATCGCAGGTGCGCGTGACGGTCGACCGGGTCGATCGCTTCAAGCGGCAGGTGGACTTCCGGCTGGCCGAAGAACCCGAGGCGCAGAAGCAAAGGGGTGACGAGCGGCGACGGGGCCGAGGCGGCAACTTCGGCGGCAGGAGCTGAATCCCGAGCGGTCTGATCGCAGTAGCTCGAGTGGGTGAAGTTCCAGAGACGGCCTAGCGACACAAGAGCATGATTGTCATGCGCTTGAACCTCTATTTGGAATGAGATGAGAATGAGACTCAATTTCAAGTTTGACGATTGAGAATCAGTCTCATCTTTTCCGAGCAATCCATGCGCCTCACCCTTTTCACACTCCTCGCGGCTGCCGCACTCGGCCAAGCCCAGACAATCGCCCCTTCTCCGACGGCGACCGCGCAACTGGCGCCGCTGACGGTGACCGGCATCGCGCCGGACGCCTTCCTGCTGCCAGGGTCGGCGACGGTGCTTTCCGCGGACGACTTCCGGCAACGCGGCTATCTCAATCTCACCCAGGTGGCCGCCCAGGCTCCCGGAGTCTTCGTGCGCGATGAGGACGGCTACGGCAACTTCCCCAACCTCTCGATCCGAGGCGTCGACGGCACGCGGAGCACGAAGGTGACGCTGATGGAGGACGGCATCCTCATGGCGCCGTCGCCCTACTCCTCGCCCAACGCCTACTTCTTCCCGAAAGTGGCGCGCATGTCGGCGGTGGAGTTCCTCAAGGGTTCCAGCCAGGTGCTCTACGGACCGCACACGACCGGAGGCGCGGTGAATTTCCTCTCCACCCCGATCCCGACCGGCGCCGCACCCTCGGTCTTTTCCCGGCTGACCTACGGGACCTTCGGCACGTTCTTCAACCAGACTTGGATCGGGGCGACCGAGTCCACCGCGTCCGGCCGCTTCGGCTATCTCGTGGAATATCACCGTCAGTACACCGACGGCTTCCGCGTGGTCGACGGCGTCGGGCGCCGCAGCGGCTACGAGCTCACGGAGCCGATGCTCAAGCTGTCGTGGGAGCCTTCGGGCGGCCTGCGCCAGAAATTCGAGTTCAAGCTGGGCGGAACGGAGTTCGGCGCCGACGAGTCCTACGCCGGCGTGGCGGAGGCGGACCTCCTGACGGACCCCGACCGCCGCTACGCCTCGAGCCAGTTCGACCGGCACGAGGCCCGGCAGCGGCGGACGCACCTGAAATGGACGGCGGAGCCGGACGCCTCGTTGAGACTCGAATCAGCACTCTACTACAACCGTTTCAACCGCGTGTGGAACCGTCTCGACGGCCTGACCACCACGACCGGAGCCGTCCTGCGCGCCAACGTGGCCGAAGCGCTCATGGATCCCGCCTCGCTGGCCGTCCTGCGGGGAGACCTCGACCCCGCCAACGACGGTTCGTTCTTCACCAATGCGGCGACGCGGGCGCACGAGGCCTACGGCTGGCAGGGCTCCCTGACCCGACGCCTCGTGACCGGGGACGTGCGTCACGAGCTGACCACGGGCCTGCGCGTGCATCGTGACACGGCGGGAGGCACCAACCGCCGCACGGACCACGCGGTCGTCGACGGCGTGATCGGAGCGGGCGTCTCAGGCCCCACGACCGGCGCGGGATTCCAGGAGACCGTCGCGGCGGCCTTCTTCGTCGAGGACTCGATGAAGTTCGGCGCCCTCACGCTGCGGCCCGGGATCCGCTACGAACGCCTCGACATGGCGAACACGACCGCCGCCGGCGCCTACCAGCCGGTCGACACGGAGCTGGTCTCCGGCGGACTGGGCTTCACCTTCGAGCTGTCACGCTCCGACGCGCTCTTCGGCGGCGTCTATCGCGGCACCGCCGCGGCCAACCCCTCGGGCTACTTCCTGGGCACGCGCACGGAAAGCAGCCTCGGCAAGGAGTTCGGATTCCGGAGGCGGGACTCGTCCTCGAGCTGGGAACTCGTGGCCTTCCACACGGACTTCGACGACCTCATCGCCCCCTTGGTGGGCATCGACGCAGGCGGCCTGCTGCCTTCGCGCAACGGAGGCGGGGCGGTGTCCTACGGGCTCGAGGCCCTCGTGCGCTACGACCATGGCAAGGCGAGAGGATGGTCGTTCGGCCTTCCGGTCCACCTCAGCGCCACGTGGACCCATGCGCGCTTCGCCGACATCGACGGAGCCCGGCTGGGCAACGGAGCGGGCGTGTTCGCCGGAGGACGGGACGGCAACGAGATGCCCTACGTCCCCGAATGGAAACTGGCGGCCGGCATCGGCTTCGAGACGGCGGACTGGAACGGCTCGGTCGACCTCTCCTACGCTTCCGCCACCTGGGGCACGGGCTATAACGGCGATGTCCGGCAGGCCGACGGCGGCGGCGTGGGCAATCCGTCGGCGATGGACGGACGCATCCCGGGCCTGCTCACGGCCGACCTCAACCTAGGACGCCGCATCACGAGGGCCTTCAGGATCGTGGGCGGCGTGCAGAACGTCTTCGACCGCCGCGAAATCATCGGCCGCGCGCCTCTCGGGCCCCGCACCAACGCCCCCCGCACGGTCTTCCTCGGGGGAGAACTCAGGTTCTGAGAGCCCTGCCGGCGTCCTGAGCATCCCCGCCTTGCCTAAGCAGGCCCCGTCCGCAATCTGACCCGCTCCCCCATGGCCCGCGACCCCGACAGCGGCTCCCCGCACCGCACCGCCGACTTCGTGGCGGCGGCGGCCTGCGCGGTGGCGCTCGTCGTGTCCGTAGCAGGCTTGGTGCGGGAAGCCCCGACGCTGCGCGAACCCCCGCCTCCGGACGTCCGCCCCAAGCCCGCCTTCGTGAAGCTCGATCCGACGAAGTTCGCCGCCGCACCGTCCGCCGTCGCGCCTGCGGACACGGCGGCGGCCGCGCCAGTTCCGGCGCCCGCCCCGCTTCCGCCGGTGGCCTCGCTCCCGGAGCTCCGCCTGCCCGACCTTCCTTCCGTTCCCGCCCGACGCGAAGCCAGTCCGCCCGCTCCGGCCGTCCGGAAGGCCGTCGCCCCCGTCTCCGCCGCCGCCACGTCCGCCGCCGTGAACGGGACGCCCGGATCGCCGGCAGTGCTCAAGGTCTCGGACGTCGCAGGCGTGCAACCCTGGCCCGAGTATCCCTACGAATGCCTGCGGCGGCGGGAAAGCGGCGTGGTGACGGTGCGCTTCCACGTCGACCAGGACGGCAGCGTGCGGCACGCCCTGGCGGCGGACTCCTCCGGCTGCGAGCGGCTCGATGACGCCGCGGTGAGCACGATCCTCCGTCGCTGGCGCTTCGCCCCCGGCGAGACACGCCATTACGAGATTTCCATCCGATTCCAGCTCCAGTGAACACGCTCCTCGCCAACGCCGCCGTCGAGACCTTCGTCAAGGGAGGCCCGATCATGTGGCCCCTCCTGGCCTGCCTCATCCTCGCCGTCGCCACCGTGGCTGAACGCGTCCTCTGGTGGCGCCGCGTCAACCGCCTGCGGGATGACCCGGAATTCTCCCGCGCCCTCTGGGACGTGCGGCTCGGCAACTTCGGTCCGGCCTGGGAGCTGACGTCGGCCGGGCGCTCGCCCTTCCTCACCGCGCTCCGCTCGGGACTGGCCAACGGCCGGACCGATCCCGTGGCCGCCATGCAGCTGCGGGCCGAGGAATCGATGGAGGAGGCGGCCGCGCGCCAGTGGCTGCTCAGCACCCTCGTGACGCTCTCGCCCCTGCTCGGCCTGCTGGGCACCGTCGTCGGCATCATGGGCAGCTTCTCGTTCATCGGCACGGAGCAGCTCGCGGTGGCGAAGGTCAGCGGCGGCGTCGGCGAGGCGCTGATCGCGACCGCGGCCGGACTCGGCATCGCCATCCTCTGCCTGCTGCCGCACAACTACTTCCACCGCCGCCAGCAGTCCCTCCGGCATGACCTCGAGCAGGCGGTGAACCAGGCGGAGATCGCCCTGCGCGCGGCCGCGGCCGCGGGCCGGCCGGTCGCCGACTTCCAACCTGCGCCCGAGACGGGGCGCCGCGGCTGACATGGCGGTCAGGCTGCGCAGGCCGCGCGAAGAGCATGAGGGAGGACGCATCGAGATCGTCCCGCTCATCGACATCATGTTCTTCCTGCTGGCCACCTTCATCCTGGCCACGCTCGGCATGACGCAGAGCCAGGCCCTCGCGCCGGTGCGCCTGCCGGCCTCCTCCAAGGGGACCGCCTCGCCCGAACGCTCGCTCGTGGTGGCCGTCGACGCCGCGGGCACCCTGCTGCTCGACGGGCGGGCCCTCGGGCGCAACGAGCTCGTGACCGAACTGCGGCGTCGCGCCGAGGCCTCGCCCGGCCGGCCCGCCCTCGTGCAAGGCGACGCGCGCACGCCCTTCGCGGCGATGACCCGCGCGCTCGAGGCCGTCGGCGAGGCGGGCATCACCGAGGTGCGCTTCGCCTCGGAGCCGTCGTCCGAAGCGCGATGACCCTCCGCTCGGTCCAGTTCGCGCTCGTCGCCGCGCTGCTCGCGGCCTCCGCGCTGCTGTGGCGGCGCGACCTCGAAGCGCGCCGCGACTTCGAGGCCGGGAGCGAGCGGCTGGACGGACTTTCGGCGGCGCTCGCCGCCGAGAAGGCGCGCGCGGAGGGCCTGCGCGAGGACCTCGCGGAGCTGCGCACGCAGCTGGACCGGACGCGGCGCCTGCGCGACGAGGCCCAGGCCGAGGCGCTCCGCGAGCGCCAGGCCTACGCGGATCGCACGAAGGAATGGTCCCGCGCGATCACCGGCTGGGAGCAGGCGGTGAAGGCGCGGGACGCCCGGCTCGCCGAGATGTCGGCGCGGGAGAAGCGGCTTTCCGACCGGCTCGACGAGGCGACGAAGCACGCCGAGGACGCGGTGCGTCGCGCCGAGGAGATGCGGCGCAGGATCGAGGAGGCCGACAAGGCCGCGCGCTGATCAGGCGCGGCGCCAACCCTCGAGGGCCGCGGCGAGCATGGCCTCGGGAGACAGGCCGTGCGTGGCGCGCAGCGTGGCGACGTCCGAGGCGTGGCCGACGAAACGGTCGGGCCAGCCCAGACGCACGACCTGCGCACGGCGTCCGGCGGCCGAAAGTTCCTCCAGCACCGCGGAGCCGAATCCGCCGGTGACCGCTCCGTCCTCCAGCGTGACGAAGAGACGCGCGCCGGCGTCGGCCTGCCTGAGCAGGAGCGCGCGGTCGAGCGGCTTGACGAAGCGGGCGTTGACCACCCCGACGCGGACCCCCGCGGACGCGGCGAGGCCGTCGGCGAGGCGGAGCGCGTCCGGCAGGCAGGACCCCAGCGCCCAGACCTGGATTTCGGCGCCCTCGCGGAGGACCTCGGCCTCGCCCAGCGTGAGCCTGCGGGGACGTTCCTTGACCGCGACGCCGGCGGCCGGACCGCGGGGGTAGCGGATGAACATCGGCGCGCCCGATTCCAGAGCCGTGTGCAGCATGTCGGCGAGCTCATCCTCGTCCTTGGGCTGCATCAGCGTGACGTTCGGGACGCAGCGCAGGTAGGCGACGTCGAAGAGCCCGTGGTGCGTCGCGCCGTCCTGCGGCGAGAGACCGGCGCGGTCCATGCAGAACGTGACCGGCAGCCGCTGCAGGCAGACGTCATGGATGACCATGTCGTAGGCGCGCTGCAGGAAGGTCGAATAGATGGCGCAGACCGGGCGCAGACCGCGCGCGGCGAGGCCGGCGGCGAACAGCGCGGCGTGCTCCTCGGCGATGCCGACGTCGTGATACTGCGAGGGGACCTCCTTGCGCAGCTGGGAGAGGCCCGTGCCCGAGGGCATCGCGGCGGTCACGCCCACCACGCGCGTGTCGGAACGGGCCTCGCGGACCAGCAGCGAGCCGAACACGTCCTGCCAGGCGCGCGGGGCGCCGGGCGCGCCCGAGGCGAGGCTGTCCCCCGTCTCGGGGTCGAAGGCGCCGGTGCCGTGGAACTTCTCCGGATTGCGCAGCGCGGCGGGCAGGCCCCGCCCCTTCTCCGTGCGGATGTGCAGGATGACCGGACCGGGGGCGTCCTTGCAGAAGGCGAGGTATCGCTCGAGCGAGGGCAGGTCATGGCCGTCGACGGGCCCGACGTACCGGATGCCGTACTGCTCGAAGAGCGAGGAGCTGTGCGTGAACCAGTTCTTCACGTGCCGCTTGAAGCTGCGGCCGAAGTCCAGGAACTTCCTGCCCGCGCGGGTCCTGCCGAGCAGGCGTTTCAGGCCCTGCTGGGAGTCGTTGTAAGGACGCGTGACGATCAGGCGGCTCAGGATGTCGGCGACCGCGCCGACGTTGCGGTCGATCGACCACTCGTTGTCGTTGAGCACGATGACCAGGCGCTTCGTCGATTTCGCGGCGTTGTTGAGCGCCTCCATCGTGACGCCGCAGGTGAGGGCCGCGTCTCCGATGACCGCGACCACGTGCGAGTCCTCGCCCAGCCGGTCGCGCGCGTTGGCCAGGCCCACGGCCGCCGAGAGCGCGGTGCCCGCGTGACCGGCGCCGAAGACGTCATGCGGGCCCTCCTCGCGCGTGAGGAAGCCGCTGAGTCCGCCCGTCTGCCGGATGCGGTCGAAGCCCTCGCCGCCGCGGCCGGTGAGCAGCTTGTGCACGTAGCCCTGGTGGGCGACGTCGAAGACGAAGCGGTCCCGCGGCGAGTCGAACACGCGGTGGAGCGCAAGGGTGAGCTCCACCACGCCGAGGTTGGGTCCGACATGGCCGCCGTTGCGGGCGGTGACCGCGACGACGCGTTCGCGGAGCTCGGCGGCGAGCTGCGGCAGCAGCGCGGGCGGCAGGGCGCGGACGTCCGCGGGCCCGCGGATGGAGCCGAGCAGGGACATCAGTCCCGGCTCTCCTCGCGGCGGCCGAGCTCGGAGATGCGCAGTTCGGCGGCCTTGAGGCCCTCCTGGCAGGAACGGAGCAGGCGCATCCCCTCCTCGTACTTGGCCACGAGCTCGTCGAGCGGCACCTCGCCCTCCTCGAGCGACTCCACCAGCTTCTCGAGACGGGCGAGCTCGGCCTCGAAGCCGGGCCGGCGTGCGTCCTTGTCATTGGCCTTCTTGTCCGCGCTCATGGGGAGGGCTTCACATTCGCCCGAGACGGGCGGCCGAACAAGCGGATAGTGCGGGCCGGTCAGAGGAACTTCGTGAGCCCGGCCACGGCGCCGGGGCCGAGCCTCCGGGCGAGCGCCACGGCCAGCGTGACACAGTCCCGCAGGTCGGCGGCGTCGATCACGGACTGGTGCGTGTGGATGCCCCGGGCGGGCACGCCGAGCACGATGACCGGCACGCCCTGGCCGAAGGCCTGGAAGGCGCGCGCGTCGGTGCCGCCGGTGCGGCGCACCGCGAGCTGGACCGGGACGCCCGCATCCGCCGCGACGTCGAGCGCGAGGTCGACGAGGCGCGGGCTCATGATCGCGGTGGGATCGTAGGCGCGCACCTGGACGCCGCCGCCCAGCACGCCCTGCGAATCCGCCCCGCGCAGGCCGGGCACGTCGTCGGCGGGCGGGCCCTCGAGCACGATGGCGACGTCGGGACGGGAGAGACGCGCCGCCGCGGCCGCGCCGCGGCAGCCGACCTCCTCCTGCGCAGTGGCGACCGCGATGATGTCCGCGGCGCAGGCGGGGCCGGCGTCGAGCTCACGCACCGCGAGGGTGAGCGCCGTCATGCCGGCGCGGTTGTCGAAGGCCTTGGAGACGTAGCGGCCGGGCTCGGAGAGCGGCGAGAAAGGACCGTCGGGCGCGACGGGGTCGCCGGGACGGATGCCGAGCGCGGCGACCGATTCGGCGGAGCGCGCGCCGACGTCCACGAGCATGCGCTCCACGGAGCCGGCCTGGGCGCCGCCCTGGTGCGGGGGCAGCGCGGCGACGATCCCGAGGTGCTCGCGGCCGGTCGCGCGGCAGAGCACGCGGAGGCGCTGGGCGGCGAGCACGCCGTCGGGCCAGCCGCCCACCGGCACCAGACGGAGGAAGCCGTCGGGCGTCACCGACTGCACGAGGAAGCCGATCTCGTCCATGTGCGCGGTGAGCACGACGCGCGGCCCCCGCCCTTCCTGCGCCGGCGAGGCGGTCACGCCGCCGAGGCCGTCGCAGGCATGGACGCGACCGGGCGTCTCTCGGACGAAGATCGCGCGCACCGCGTCCTCATGGCCGGAGACCCCGTGGGCCTGCGCGTAGCACTCGAGGAGTCGGATCATTTCACGGTCGGAGGCTTCCATGGGGACGTTCAACGTTCGGGGCGGGTGAGCAGACGGGCGGAGAGACCGGCACGGCCGGCGGCGTCGAGGGCGCGCACCGCGGCGCCGGTCTGCGACCGCTCGTCGGCGACGACGACCACCTCGGTTCCGGGCCGCGTGCGGGCCATTTCGGCCAGCGCGGCCACGAGCGCCGCGGGCGCGACCTCCCGGCCCTCGAGGAACGTCCGGCCCTCGCGGTCGACCGCGACCACCGCGGCGGCGGAGGCCGAGCCCGAGGCGCCGGAGACGGCGGCGGGCGGGACGACGCCGAGCATGCGCGCGTCCTCCAGACGTGAGCTGAGGAGCAGGAAGAACACCAGCACCACCATGACGTCCACGAGCGGGACGACGTTGATGTCCGCCCGACGGCGGCGCGGGACGGCGACGCTCATCGGCGGGCGGAATCGAGCGACTCGACCAGCACCTCGAGCCGCGAGCTGAGCACCTCGAGCCGGCGGTGGAGCCAGTTGGACGCCACCAGGGAGGGGATCGCGATGAAGAGGCCGATCATGGTGGTGCTCAGCGCGAGGCCCACGCCGCGCGTCAGCGTCGTCTGGTCAGGCATGCCCTGCGCCGGAAACAGCGAGGCGAGTCCGGCGACCGTGCCGAGAAGGCCGAGGAGCGGCGCCGCGGCCACCACGCTGTCGAGCAGGTGGAGCCCGCGCTGGAGCCGGACCACTTCGGCGCGCGCAAGCGCCTTGAGCGCCTCGCCCGAGACGCCGCCGCGCCAGGACGCCACGAGACGCGCGGCCGCGGAATCGCCGCCGACCGATCCGCCGACGGCTTCACCGCGCATCGCCGCGGCGAAGACTTCCGGCGGAATCACCCGGTCCGTGCGGAGCGCGAGGAAACGTTCCACGACGAGGAAAACGGCAAGCAAGGAGCAGGCCCCCAGAGGCCAGATGAAAGTACCCGCACCGGTCAGTAAAGTTTCCACGACTCTACCCTTCCGCCTGTCAACAAACCTGCAAGCCCTCCGTATTATATGATTTTAAATGACTGATAAACGACTTTTTGAAGTTTTAAATGATTGGTTTTTACAGATGTGAGTAACCAATCCTTTGACATCGCATATAGGGGAGATACCTTAATCAGACCCCCATTTACCGATGAAGTCCAAGCGTTCCGGTTTCTCCTTGGTGCTGTCCCTGACGGTCATGTCCGGGATGGTCCTCATGGTCATCGTCCTCGCCTCGTTCCTGCAGATCGAGAGCCGTCTCGCGCAGAGCCAGGCGGGGCACCAACGGGCGCGCCTGAACGCCCTCGCCGCGGCGAAGATGGCGATCGGGCAGCTGCAGTTCATGATGGGGCCTGACCAGCGCGTTTCGATGCGCGCGGACATGTACGTCAACGACTTCTCACCGGCGGGACAGTCCGAACAGGCGGGCGTCGGACGCACCGGCGTGACCGCGGACAAGATCCCCAACCCCAACGCGCCGGTCGGTCCGGGCGGCTCGACCTCCGTCTCGCACAGCAAGCGCTACTGGACGGGCGTCTGGGCGACCGGCGGCGTGGACAGCCGTCGCGTGCGCGACTGGAACGTCAACGCGCCTCACGACACGCGGCTGTTTCTCGGCTGGATGGTCTCGCCGACGCGTCCCAGCGCGACTTACCCGGACGAGATCAACGACCTCTCCGCGGACACGTCCGCGGCCGCCCCCCAGAACATCAGCATCCAGAACTACGCGCCCAACCGGACGTACTTCGACCCCACGACCGGCTTCGCGAACATGAACGAGGGCCAGGCGCTCATCAACGGACTGACCTCGACCTTCCTCTCGCCCGCCACCGGAACCCCGATCGGCACGGTCCTCGCCATGACCCAGACGACCGTTCCGCTGGTCTCGCGCGGCACCGCCGCCTGGCCGGCCGCGGTCAACAGCCACCGTTTCTGGCAGCAGTATTACGGGGCGGTGGACGCGATTCCGCTGCCGATGCCCGGCGCCTACCGCGACGCGGCTTCCCGCACGACCTCGGCGCCCAACGGCCGCTTCGCCTTCTGGATCGGCGACGAAGGCATCAAGGCCAAGGCCAACCTGCCCGACGCCTACGCGCACACCACGGCGGGAGCCCCGATGCCGGGCCTGACCGACTGGGAGCGCGGGCTGACCGCCAGCGCCGCCCAGCGGACGGCGCTTGAGCTCGTCTTCCCCGTGACCGGGTTCGCGACGGCCCAGGACACCCGCTTGACGCTCGCCGGACTGCCCGCGGGCTTCGCCGCCGACTTCCGCAACTGGCGCAACACCGACGTGACGACGGCCGCCGGACCCGCCGCGCTGCAGCTCCCCCGCGCCTACACGCCCGCCGAGGTGAGCCTCTGGGCGCAGCTCATGGGAGGCGGTTCCGCCGCCGCGGGCACCGCCATGCGCGACGCGCTGCGCGCGCTCTGGCCCGACGTCACCACCTACTCCTATTCCACCCTGACCGACGTCCACAGCGGAGGAGCCAAGACCGACCTCTCGACGGCCTTCGAGCTTCCCTACTCGATCTACCGCACGGTCGAGATGTTCCCCGGCCAGAAGGCGCTCCCGACGGTCTCGCAGCGGTCACAGTCGTTCTTCCACGGCGCGCAGGGTCCGACGGACCTCGACTTCAACCGTCCGAACCTCGTCGACAAGCTCGGCACCGCCGCCGAGCTCCTCCGCGCCTCCCCGCGCGCCTCCGAATGGGCCGCCCGCTACGTCGGCGCCTCCGCCTTCAGCGGCCTCCTCACGCAGATCCGCAACCGCAACGGCGGCGAGACGCCCGAGCGGCTCGGCTTCGCCTACGAGGTGCCGCTGTCACCCGCCTTCTTCAACCAGACCCGCCTGGACTCCACCCGCGTGAGCGCGACCGGCACGCCGCAGTACGACGCGCTGCCTTGGCGAGGCCTGACGCCGACCGACCCGGACAACCTCACGGGGCGCATCATCCGAGGCCCGACCTGGGACCTCTACCGCAACTACTACCGCACCTACAAGCGCGAGCTCGAGACGGCCGCCGCGTCCAGCGGCGCCATGCGCGGGGTGGGCGGGGTCTCCGACCCCCTGGCCTTCCTCTCGCGCGGCGTCGAGCCCCTGACGTACGCGACCGGCAACCGCGCGACGCCGGTCCGGCGATCGGGTCCGGCCCAGGGTGACGAATACGACTCCGCCACGGTCCGCTCCTGGTTCCCCGACCAGTTCTACGCCGACGGCGGCAAAGTCGACGAGCAGCGCTACTTCCATCGCAACAATCTGGCGGACTCCAACGCGCAGCCCGACTTCCAGGCCGAACGGCGCCGGCAGATCCCCTTTGACTACGGACAGGTGACCCCGCCCGGGGGACCGAGCGCGGGCTTCAACTTCACCGCGGCGGGCGGCATCCAGGCGCCGACCGTGCGCACCGGAAGCACCATCAACGACGGCTCCTATGACACCCCGCAGGGACTCACGACGCGCACGCGGCCGACCTCGCCGTCCTTCATGCCCTCGGTGATCCGCTTCTCCACCATCTACTCCGCGGTACGCACCGGCACCCTGCTCGGCATCACCGTGGACCCCATCGTCGTCATCCACAACCCCTACGACGCCCCGATGGAGTTCGAAGGGCTGGCCATGGTCACCAGCGCCTCGAACAACCCCTTCCGCTTCATCTTCCGTCTCAGCAACGGCAGCTACTACACGAGCGAACGGATGTACGCGTCCTACAACACGACCAACGGGGCCCGCATCGCGCCGCTGACCTACGACAACATCGGCTCGGCCGACATCAGGACCATCACGGGCTCGTCGCCCGTGGACGTGGGCGACGTCGTCATCGGCGGCGGCGACGCCGACAACCGTTCCTTCGCGTTCCGCATCGTGGCGGGCGCGGGCGGCACGGCCTCGGGCGGCGGCCGCACCATCCGCCTGAACCCGGGCGAGGTGCGGGTGATCTCCACCGCGCCTTCGACCGACGACCTCGACAACAGCGGCAACAAGAACGTCTCCGTCCCGGGCGACAGCGGCTTCGAGCTCCTCAGCCGCGTCTTCTACAAGATGACGCCCTACGCCAACGTCCGCGCCCGGTTCGGCACGGGCCAGCGCGACGCCTTCTCCGAGCGCGTGGTCTGGAATCTGGACTTCGACGACTGCAAGAGCTTCGCCAACTACGACCCAGACGGCGGAGGCCCGCTGCCGATGATCACCTGGACGAACGTCGGGCTGGCCGACTTCACCTACGCCGAACGCCTGAGCAACCTCTGGAACGACGCCAAGAACAACCGCCGGCTGCGCGACGCGCTCACGTTCACCAACACCGCCGCGGCCTTCAATCCGGCCGACGAATTCAACACCTGGGACGGCACGATCCCCTCCCTGGAATCGAAGCTGGCGGGACGCTCCCTGCAGGTGCTCGTGCGCAACACGGGATGGCTCGCCTACAACGGACGCGTGGTCGGCACCGAAGGCGAACGCATCTCCGTCGACCGCGTGACCAAGTACCTGCCGCCGCATCCGCGCGCGGGCGAACCGTCCCTGGTCGAAACCCGCGTCCAGCTGCCCGGCTACATCGCGCCGGTGGCGCGCAGCGGCCGCGTGGGCACCCATGGCAACCAGACCTGGAACTTCTACCTCCTCGGCAAGCAGGCGATCGACGGGCGCAATCTCAACACCCACCGCCGCTGGTTCGGAACCCCGGACGACGACCCTGCCACCTACGTCGACGACCGGTCGGGCTCCCCTCCCCGCATGATCCGCCGCTACCGCGAGGGCTCCGAGACGGTCAACGGCTTCAACCTCGTCGACGAGGACCTGCTGCTGAACTTCCAGGCGATGTGCGCCGGCTGGCCCATGTACAGCAACTCCAACCATGACGACGGCTACTACGTGGCCCTCGACCGCGAGTGGACGCGCCCCTTCGGACAGAACCCGCCCACCCCGAACTATTACATCAAGGGCTCATGGACGGCCCTCGGCGGCTCCGTGCCGACGGACCCGGAGTTCAATGACGCCACGGGCAAGGCGCTGGAACTGACCCTGAACAAGGCGGACACGCTCAACAAGAGCCAGCCCTTCACGCTGGTGCCCGGCACCACGAAGGCCCCGGTGTTCATGGTCGACTTCGTGCGTCGCGCGGCCGACACGACCCGCGACACCGCGCTCTGGTACCCCAACAACGTGCTCACGCCGAACTTCGGCAACACCGGAAGCACGACCGACATGCGCGACCGGATGCAGACCCCGGCCGAGATGAAGCAGGCCCCGACCACGCCCTTCATGGTCGGCCACCGCGCCCAGCAGTCCCAGCTCTTCGGGTATGACGGCAAGGCCCACGCGCCCCTCGGCTGGATCCAGTCCCAGCGCACGCTGGACGGCACGCTCTCCCGTGCGCAGTTCCCGACCTCCACCGACTTCCGCAACGCCTACTGGGGACGCAGCATCACGGACGTGGCCAACGGCCAGGAATCCGTCATCCTCTTCCCCGTGCCCCGTCGGCCGCTGCTCTCGCTGTCCCAGCTGGGCACCGCCCCCACGGCCGAGCTCGGCACGGACGCCGACCTCACCGTCGGCTCCTCGTTCGCGCACCCCGGCATCGGCGACCTCACCCGGATCGTCGAATGGCCCGGTCCCCGTGACCTCTTCCCCGGTGAGAGCAGCCCCGAGTTCAACGCCCTGCACGGGGCGAACGTCGCGGCCGCCCGTGGTCCGATGCCCGAACTGGGCTACGTCGCCAAGGCGATGGGCACCCGGCCGGTGCGCAACCGCAGCGCGCCCCGCGTCGACCACGCCTTCGCGTCGAACCTTGCGCTCTGGGACAGCTTCTACTTCAGCGGCCTCAACCTGCCCGCCAACTCCTATTCGCCGGCGGACACCCCGAGCGCCTGGCCCGGCGGCCCCGATCTCCCGGTGGACACCAACGTCAGGACCCTGCAGGAGACCGCGCTCGCAGCCAGCGGCGTGACCGCGGCCACCTTCGCGGCGGTCAAGTCGGCCCTGGAGGCGGGAAGGAATCCGCTCGCGAACAAGCGCATGACCTTCATGCCGGACGGCAGGGCCGCGGCGAACCTCACGAATTCTCTGGCCAACGCCGCGCAGGCATTGACCGAGAGCGACTTCCCCCACCCGAAATACCTCGCCCGCAACTCCCTCTACAACGGGGGCTTCAACGTGAACTCGACGTCCAAGGCGGCCTGGAAGGCCGTCCTCGGCGCGCTGCGCGGCACGCCCCTCCCCGACCTCGCCAGCGGCACCGGCACCACCAGCGCCCTCACCAAGTTCTCCCGCGCCATCGGCGGCACGGCCACCGACGGATCGGAGCCGTGGCTCAAGCACCGTGAACTGACCGACGCGCAGGTCGACGAGCTGGCCGAGCGCGTCGTGGCCGAAATCCGCGGCCGCGGCCCGTTCATGTCGCTCTCCGACTTCATCAACCGCCGGCTGGTGAACAGCGACGTCTACGGTCTCAAGGGCGCCCTGCAGGCGGCCATCGACAAGACGGACTCCGACTCCGACGCGGGCCGCCGCATCAACCTCAACGCCATCACGCAGGCCGGCGGCGTCTTCGACGCGCCCGACGCGCCCGTGCCCGGCTCCAACTGGTACGACCTCAACAACATCAAGTCCAACGACGCGGCGGCCTCCGCCACCAGCTGGTGGCTCGAGACCTCGGCCTACCCGAAGATCGACCCCAAGCTGCGCTTCCCCGGCGTCCGATCCATGAGCCGCACCAATGCGGAGAACGCCGTCACGGCGGGGCTCGGCGCGCCCGGCCTGGTCACCCAGATGGACGTGCTCAATTCAGTGGGCCCGAACCTCACCGCCCGGTCCGACACCTTCGTCATCCGGGCCTACGGCGAGGCGCTCGACAACGGCGGACGCGTGATCGGCAAGGCCTGGGTCGAAGTCGTGGTGCAACGGGGCATGGAGTTCATGGTCCCGGGAGCCAACGGCACGACCGGGGACGAGCCCAACCGTCGCCGGCTCGACTACCGCAACGGAGGCGCCGACTACGGCACGTCCGCCGTCGTGGACCCGTATGAACGCAACTTCCCGAACGGCGTCACCACTCCCTCGGCCAATGCGGCGAACATCAACCGTCTGCTCGGTCGGCGCTTCCGCTCGACCTCCATCCGGTGGCTGGGAGCCAACGAAATCTGAGATGTCCTTTCCCCGAATCCTCGCCGCGGCCCTGGTCTGCGGCCTAACCTTGCTCGGGTCCGAAGCCGGAGCCCAGCAGCCCCCCGCCGTGCCGGGCCGCAAGGCCACCCTGCGCTTCGCCTGGTGGGTCGCGCCTGAGAACCCGCCGGAGCTCGCCCTGCTGCAGGACAAGGACCGCGTGCCCTTCGCTCCCGACGTCATGGCGCTCAGCGTCAAGACGCAGTACTTCGGACCGCCGACCGCGGTGGTCGCGCGAAAGACCTTCGGCACCGAGAAGGACAAGCAGGGCAATCCCGTGGTCGTCTGGGAGCCCTTCGCCTCCGTTCCGGTCCCGGCGGACGGAGCCGACCTGGCGGTCATCCTCTTCCCGGACGCGAGGGGCACGTCGGCCCAGGCGCAGGTCTTCGACTTCGGCGAGGAGGCCTTCCCCTACGGGACCATCCAGATCATCAACTACACCAACGCGCGGGTGGACTGCGCCGTGGGCAACACGGCCCTTCAGGTCCCCTCCCGCGGACGGGCCCGCTATCCGGGCACCTTCACCAAGCGTCAGCCGGCGAGGTTCTCCCTCGCCGTGACCGAGCCGGGGTCCGAGCCCAGGCTCATCACCTCCACCACGATGATCTTCTTCCCCAACACACGCCTGATGTACTTCGTGCTGGAGATGCCGGGCGCCAAGCCGGAGGAACGCTACCACAATTCGGTCATCATGGAGAACAAGGTCCTGGCTCCGGCCCTTCCTTCGCCTCCGCCGCCGCCCCCGGCTCCGGCGGAAGGCGGCAAGGGCAAAGGCAAGGCGAAGGGCAAGGCGGCCGACGGATCGGGACAGTGAGGGTCGGCGCCCTCATCCTGCTGGTGCTTTCGGCGAGCGGCTCGCGCGGCGAGGAGACGCTGGTGCACGTCAGCGGCATCAGCCAGGCGCCGCAGCGTGCGCTCCTCTCGCCGCGACCGGAGGCGGTGCCCGTGGAGGTGGAGATCCGCGACGGTCACCTCGGCCGGCCCCTGGCTTTGATCGGCGGAGCGGAAGCCTCGCTCACGCTGCTGGACGACGCGGGCCTGCCGACGCTTTCGCCGCTGCGTTTCCTCGTGCCGGCGGAAGGCGGACGGCACGTGCTGATCGTCTCACCGGGCCTGCCCTCGGGAGCGCGACTCAACCTCGTGCCGGCCGACTTCACCAGCCAGCCGGTCGGCTCGTCGCGATTCCTCAATCTCTCCGACAACGTGGTGCGCTGCTGGCTCGGCACGCAGTTCGTGGAGGTCGCTCCGGGTCGATCGGCCCTCCATCCCCTCGAAGGACGCGGACGCAGGAAGGTCAACCACCGGGTCGAATACCTCGACCGTCAGGGCAAGTGGACCCTGGACAGCTCCACCACGCTCATCCTGGCGGCCGATCAACGTTTCATCTTCACCCTGGGACCGGGCAGGGCGGAGGACGGGCCCTTGCTGCGGCATAACGTGACCGACCACGCCCCGGAGGCGAACGCCCTGCCCGAGACGAAAGTCAGCCCCGCAGCGCCGAAGCCGCCTCAGCGTCCGCCAGCCAAGTGACCCTGTCGGGGATTGCGCGCAGCAGCTGACCGGGGAAGCGGGCCGGATTCTCGGCGTCTTCGCAGACGGCCCTGAGCGCCTGCGCCTTGGAGGCGCCGTTCACCAGGACCAGGATCTCACCGCAGCGGGCGAGCCCGGAACGGGTGATCGTGAGACGCCAGCCCCGGCCGGGCCACTCGGTGGCGGCGAACGGCGGACCGTCGGACTTGCCGATGAGAGGGCATCCGGGCCAGAGCGAGGCGATGTGCGCGTCGTCGCCGAGACCGAGCACACAGATGTCGAAGGCCTCCCCGGCAGGACGGGAAGCGGCGTAGCGGGCGGCGGCCTCCTCCGGCGCGAGCTCCACCGGCCAGGGGAAGCGCCGGGCGGAAGGCACCCCGAGCGGATCGAGCAGCCCGCGCACGGCGTGGCCGAAGTTGGAATCATCGGACGTCAGCGGGACGCAGCGCTCATCGCTCACGTGCCAATCGGCCAGGGTGAGGACCGCGTCGGAGAGACGGCGGCCGGCGGCGGCCCAAGCGTAGAAGGCCTTGGGCGTGGAGCCGCCGCTGAGCCCCACCGTGAATCGTCCATGCGCGGCGCGAGCCTCCAGGCGGCGCACCAGTTCCGCGAAGGCCTCCTCACGGGAGAGGATGCGTACCTTGCCGGCGAGGGTGGACAGGTCGGGCATGCAGGGGAGGATAGGGGATAGGGGATGGAGGATGGAAGATGGAAGATGACGCGCACGCCCGTGCGAACGGCGGCCGGGGCGATGACCGCACCGCCCGACGCAGGAGGGGCGGCCTCTCGGCCGCCCCTCGGGTTCACGGACTCGGGATTCCTAGGGAAGGATCACTGGCAGGCTTCGCAGGTGCCGCCGTTGAGCATCGCGTCGATCGAGCAGGCGGCCTTCTCGGCCTCCGTGTACTCCTTCTTCTTCGGCTCGGCCTGCTCACGCTGCTTGATGTCGATGGTGGCCTTCTCGATGTTGGAGGCCCCGAGCGTGCGGAGGTAGTAGGTCGTCTTGAGGCCCGTGCGCCAGGCGTACTGGTACATGTGCGAGAGCGCCTTGAGGTCGGGACGCGGCAGGAACAGGTTGAGCGACTGCGCCTGGTCGATCCACTTCTGACGGCGGGCGGCGGCGTCGATGAGCCACTTGTAGTCGATGCCGAAGGCCGTGAGGTACTTGTCCTTGAGCTCCTGGGGGATGCCGGGGACGTCCTTGAGCTCGCCGTCGAAGTACTTCAGCTGCTGGGCCATCTCCGCGTTCCAGAGGCCGAGCTTCTTGAGGTCGCGGACCAGCCAGCCGTTGAGCTCGGTGAACTCACCGGACAGATTGCTCTTCACGAAGAGGTTCTTGTAGGTCGGCTCGATGCAGGGCGAGCTGCCGACGATGTTGGAGATCGTCGCGGTGGGCGCGATGGCGAGCACGTTGGAGTTGCGCATCCCCTGGCGGGCGATCTTCTCGCGGACCGGCGTCCAGTCCATGCGGCCGCCGCGGGGCACCTCGATCTTCTCGCCGCGCTCCTTCTCGAGCAGGTCGACCGTGTCCTGGGGAAGCAGCCCGCGGTCCCACTTGGAGCCCTTGTAGGAGCTGTAGGCGCCGCGTTCGGCGGCGAGGTCGGAGGAGGTCGAGTAGGCGTAGTAGGCCACGGCCTCCATGATCTCGTCGTTGAACTCGACGGCCGCCTCGGAGGCGAAGGAGATCCCCTTGCGGTAGAGGCAGTCCTGGAGCCCCATCACGCCCATGCCGATCGGGCGGTGGCGGAAGTTGGAGACCTCGGCGGCCTTGGTCGGGTAGTAGTTGATGTCGATGACGTTGTCCAGGGCGCGGACCGCGACCGCGACCGTCTCGCGGAGACGGTCGTGGTCGATCGCGCCGTCCTCGCGCAGGTGGGAGTCGAGGACCACCGAGCCGAGGTTGCAGACCGCGGTCTCCTCGGCGCTCGTGTTGAGCGTGATCTCCGTGCAGAGGTTGGAGGAATGGATGACCCCGACGTGGTCCTGGGGCGAACGGACGTTGCAGGGATCCTTGAAGGTCATCCACGGGTGGCCGGTCTCGAAGATCATGCCGAGCATCTTCTTCCAGAGGTCGAGGGCGGGGATGACCTTGCCGAAGATCTTGCCGTCGCGCGCCTGCCGCTCGTAGGCCTCGTAGCGGCGCTCGAACTCGGCGCCGAAGGTCTCATGGAGGTCGGGCACCTCGTTGGAGAGGAAGAGCGTCCATTCCTGGCGGTTCTTGAGCCGCTTCATGAACAGGTCCGGGATCCAGTTGGCCGTGTTCATGTCATGGGTGCGGCGGCGGTCGTCGCCCGTGTTGCGGCGCAGCTCGAGGAAGTCCTCGACGTCGTTGTGCCAGGTCTCGAGGTAGGCGCAGCCGGAGCCGCGGCGCTTGCCGCCCTGGTTGACGGCGACCAGCTGGTCGTTGTGGAGCTTGAGGAAGGGGATGACGCCCTGGGACTCGCCGTTGGTGCCCTTGATGTAGGAGCCCGTGCCGCGGACCGAGGTCCAGGAGCCGCCCAGGCCGCCCGCCCACTTGGAGAGGAAGGCGTTCTCCGCGATGCCGCGGAGCATGATGGACTCGATGGTGTCGTCGACCTTGTAGAGGTAGCAGGAGGACAGCTGGCTGTGGAGCGTGCCCGAGTTGAAGAGCGTCGGAGTCGAGCTGCAGAAGCGGCGCGACTTGTAGAGCCCGTGCAGGCGGACGGCCCAGCCCTCGCGGTCCTTCTCCTCGCGGAGGAAGAGGCCCATGGCGACGCGCATCCAGAAGAACTGGGGCGTCTCCAGACGGCGGGCGGGCTTCACCGTCTTGTCGATGATGAGGTAGCGGTCGTACATCGTCTGGACCCCGAGGAACTCGAACTCCATGTCGGCCGCGGGATCGAGGGCCTCGGCGAGGCGGGCCAGGTCGTACTTGCGCAGGTCGGGCGAGAGCCGGCCGATGGCGATGCCGCGCTCGACGTAGGCGGCGAACTTGGCGCGGTGGAACTCCTTGAGCTGCGCGACGCCGTCGCGGACGATGTCCCAGCCGAGGACCTCCTCGTAGATGTACGTCAGGCCGACGCGGGCGGCGAACTTGGCGAAGTCGCCGTCGGCCTCGACGAGCGTCTTGGCGTTGAGCTCGATGGTCTTGCGCAGGTCGGCCTCGCTGATCTCGTTGAAGAGCCCGCGGCGGAGGTCGGCCTCGATCTCCTTGGCGTCCTTGGAGAGCTCGAGTCCGCTGGCGGCGAAGGCGATGCGGCGGCGGAGGTCCTCGCCGTTCCAGAAGAAGGTCGAGCCGTCCGGCTGCTTGACGACGATGAGCGAGTCCTGGTGGTCGTCGACCGGGGCGGGAGCGGCGGCGGCCTGCTCGCGGATGCCGGCGCGGTAGGTGCGGTAGAGGATGTAGGATTCGGCGACCTTGAAGTGCCCCTGGCGCATGAGCTCCTCCTGGACGAGGTCCTGGACCTCCTCGATGCCGATGGCGGTGAGGCCGGATTCGGCCACCCGGCGGGTCACGGCGGCGGCGACCATCGCGGCGGGGGCGGAGTCACGGTCGAGCGAGAGGAAGGCCTTGCGGACCGCGACCTCGATCTTGGCGGGGATCCAGGGGACGAACTGTCCGTTGCGGCGGACGAGACGGGTGGCCACGGCGGGCGGCTCGTCTCCGTCGCCGGAACGGTCCTCGGAGAAGAGGATGGCCTTGGCCACCTCGTGCCGGCCGGCGCGCACCAGGGCCTCCTCGACGATCTGGCGGACGCGGGCCTCGCTGACCTGGGCGCCGAGCTGGGCGAGCCGCTGCGTGACGTCGCAGGCGATGGCGGCGACGAAGAGACGGTTCTGCTCGTTGTAGATGTCCTTCTCCTCGCGCGAGACGAGGAGGTCGGTGAGCGCCTGACCGACGAGGTCCGCGACGCGTTCACCGTGGTCGCCGAGGCCGCCGGGAAGCGATTCACGCCAGTTGAAACGGGGCTTGGACTCGGCGGGCGCGCGGACGGCGTTCTTGAGGGCGAGGTCGGTGCGGAAGAAAGGGAGTTCGGATTTCATGGAAGGAGGGGTGGGAAGGGAGGTGAAAAAGGGGAGGAATGGCGCCGCGGACGGGCGCCGGAAGGAGGGGAGAGGAGGATGGTGCGGTGGGGTGAGGACGGAAAACGTGCCGGCCTTCGACGCGGAGGGGGTGGCGTCGGAAGGCCGGCTCGGGGCGGATCAGAGCTCGTCGTCGGGGGCGGTCTCGAGGGCGGCCTGCTTCTGGTATTCGGTGACGCGGCCCTCGAAGAAGTTCTGCTCCTTCTTGAGGTCCATCATCTCGGAGAGCCAGGGGAAGGGATTGTTCGTCTCGGTCTGGAGCGGATCGAGCCCGCAGTTGCGGAGGCGGCGGTCGGCGATGTAGTCGATGTACTGCTCGAACTCCTTGGAGGAGAGGCCGAGTCCGTTGACCGGCAGGCAGTCGCGGATGAAGTCCTTCTCGAGCGACACGGCCTCGGCCATGAGCTGGCGGAGCTCCTGCTTGAAGGCGGGCGTCCAGACGTCGGGGTTCTCCTTGACGAGCTCGCCGAACAGCTGGCGGAAGAGGTCGATGTGGTTGGACTCGTCGCGCAGCGTGTAGCGGAACATCTGCCCGATGCCGGTGAACTTGTTCTGGCGGTAGAGCGAGAGCACCATGCCGAAGAGACCGTAGAACTGCGTGCCCTCCATGCACTGCCCGAAGAGGAACATGTTCTTGGCGAGGGCCTGCTTGTCCTCGGTCAGCGTGAGGTCGAGCTTGCGGCGCAGCGCACGGGAGTTGTTCACCACGAAGGCGGCCTTCTTCTCGATGGTGGGGATGTCCTCGAACATCGCCTCGCACTCGTGCGGGTTGATGCCGAGCGAGGAGATCATGTAGACGAGCGAGTCAGCGTGGATGTTCTCCTCGTGGGCGTGACGGCCGAGGACGAGCTTGAGCTCGGGCGCGGTGACGACCTCGCGGACCACGTGGATGATGTTGTCGCCGACGATGCCTTCGGCGGCGGAGAAGTAGCCGATGGCCATCTTCACGATCCAGCGGTCGATCTCGGTGATCTGTCCGGACTGGTCGCGCCACTGCTCGCAGTCCTTCTGCATCGGGATGTCCTCCGGCTCCCAATGGTTGTTCTTCATCGTGCGGTAGAGGTCATAGGCCCACTGGTATTTCAGCGGCAGGATGTTGAAGAACATCGTGTCGCGGCCGTTGATCACGCGCTTGGCCGCGAAGGCCTGCTCGGCCTTGTCGCGGTCCAGGATGAAGGATTTGTTGCCGACCTTTATGACGGTCGTGTCACGGGGAGCGGGGGCGTTTTCCATTTAGGTAGTTTGCTTTAGTAATTAGGGAGAAAGGTCCTTACAGAGGCCGGGGACCGGCCGCTAGGAAGGTGGTATGATTGAGAGTTAGGAACTAGATGTAGGGTCGGCAAACTCTTTTGGGCACTAAATGTAGGGTTGATTCGCAAGATGCTGTTGAGAAAACACTTGCAGAACATAATTATTCACAGGTCTATTTTTGACCATTTTTTAACACTCGATCTGTCGAATCCATCGGCCTGCCATCCAACAGCACGGAACCGCCCATGCAAACGGGTCTTGTTGGGATTGCTCACGCCATTCACGGCAGGGCCTGAGATTGCCGCGGCGCCGCGCCGTCCCCACGCTGAATCATGGACTCTCCCCTGCCCCGCGCCCGGCGCGCCCTGGAAGCCCTGGACGGCTGCTGGAGCCCCGCGGCCCTCTCCGAGCGGGGCTGGAGCGGCGGGCGCAAGGCCGCCTGGCGCGTGGCGGCGACCGTGTGGCACGGCCTTTGGGACAATCGTCTGCCGCAGCAGGCGGCGGCGCTGACCTATTACGCGCTGATGTCGGTCGGTCCGCTGCTCGCGCTGGCCCTCACCGTGTCCGGCTTCATCCTCACCCGCCCGGGCGCGGGCGCGGAGAATCCGGCCAAGCGGGCGATCGTGGCCGCGGTCTCGTACGTGGCGCCGCAGACGACGACGGCGGGCGGCAGGCAGGCGACGCTCGGCGAGATGAACCGCGAGCTCGACGTCCTGGTCGACCGGCTGCTGGCGAACGCCGCGAGCGGCGAGGCGGGCGTGGTCGGCCTGACGATGATCCTCGCCCTCGCGGTGCTCATGCTCAGCCGCGTCGAGGACGCGCTCAACGGCGTCTGGGGCGTGAGGAAGGGGCGCAGCTGGCGCGACCGTTTCGCGAACTACCTGCTCTTCCTCGTGCTGTTCTTCCTCGTGGGCGCGACGACGCTGATGATGCTCTCCGCCTCATCGATCGCCAAGGCCGCGGCCTCCGGCGGCGCCTGGCTCGACGCGCTGCTGCTGAAGCTGCCCGGCGGGGCCTGGCTCGCGGACTTCGTCGACGGCGGCGGGCCGACCGCGCTTTCGGTGCTGCTCCTCACCCTCGCCTTCGCCGCCTTCAACCGCATGATGCCCAACGCGTCCGTGCGCTGGTCATCCGCGGCCGTGGGCGGGCTTTGCGTCGCGCTGCTGGCGGTGGCCAACCAGCGCGCGGCGGCCTTCTACGTGGGCAAAGTGACCGAGCTGCGCAGCCTGTACGGGGAGCTCAGCATCGTGCTCGTGCTGATGTTCGGGATCTACCTGACCTGGCTGTTCATCCTGCTCGGCGGACAGACGGCCTACGCCTTCCAGAATCGGCGCGCGCTGGCGCGACACAAGGCCTGGGAGGGCTTCAGCCACCGGGCCCGCCGCACCCTGGCCTTCATCTGCGTGGCGGAGACCCTGCGGCGCTATGAACGGGGCGAACCCGGACCGGAGGCGGCCGACGTGGCCGGGGCCGCGCACGTGCCGGCGACGGTGGCGGAGAGCTGCCTGCAGCTCCTTCGCGAGGCCGGCCTGCTCTCGGCTGAAGCCGGCGGCGGCCACCGCCCGGCCAGGCCCCTCGAGCGGATGACCCTGGGCGAGCTCTGGACGGTCGTGGACGCGCACATGACGGGCGACCAGCCGGACCTCTCGTCGGATCCGGCCGCACGCGCCCTGGCGGAGGCCGAACAGGCCGTGCTGGGAGCCGGCCCGGCCACGCTCACCCTCGGCGAGATCGCCCGCCGCGGCTGAGCCGGGCCCGGCGGAAAAGAGAGGACCCCGGCCTCCTTGCGGAGACCGGGGTCCGTGAACCTGGCGACGACCTACTCTCGCACAGCAGCGTGGCTGCACTACCATCGGCGGCTGCATGCTTAACGATCGTGTTCGGGAAGGGAACGAGTGTTTCCATGCGCCCATGATCACCAGATTGGATCCTCGGGCAGCTCAGTGATGGGTGATCATGAGATGGCTTCGCCAGGGGCGAGCTGCCGTCATAGGGAAAGATAAACAGTTTGCGCACACTGAAACCACCAACCGTAACGCTATCGGCCTAGACGTCCTTTGAGACGGCTAAGAAGCCAATTGCAGATCAATCGGACATTAGTACCGCTAGGCTCAACGTATCGCTACGCTTACACCGGCGGCCTATCAACCAGGTGGTCTACCTGGGTCCTATGGGGAGATCTTATCTTGGGAAAGGCTTGGCGCTTAGATGCTTTCAGCGCTTATCCGTTCCATGCTTAGCTACCCGGCGGTGCCACTGACGTGACAACCGGAACACCAGAGGCATGTCATTTGCGGTCCTCTCGTACTAACAAATGAACCCCTCAAATCTCCTGCGCCCACAGCGGATAGAGGACCGAACTGTCTCACGACGTTCTGAACCCA
>JACCDG011353919.1_pt1 | contig 42956 bp, 40 predicted proteins | sample 7442471 | NCBI WGS metagenome assembly JACCDG01 (sample SAMN15323444, study PRJNA562643) | freshwater metagenome | isolation source: river surface water | place: USA:Blue River Watershed | collected 2017-08-17
CAGAACAGGTGGAAAAGCGACAACAAGCTCAACAACTGAAGGCCCAGGTGATGTTGTCTTTGCAAACTTATTTTGCAATGAAGTTTCCGGATTTGTTTTCTGAAAAACAAGCAGAAGAAATCCATCAGGCTTGGAAAAAACAGACATCCCAAAGCCTACAGAAGGCGACAATTTCTCAGCAACGTCGAGTCCAGCAAGCTGTTCAAGAGCAAAATCATATAGGATCAAATTATGATGACTGGTTCTATGGAAATTTCTTTTTCAGTCCTGCCTATATATTTATGCCTGGAAATATTTATGGAATGTGGCTGTTTTCTGGTGGGGATTCTTCTGTTCACGAAAGTCGAACTGGGGTGCTGGAACAAATGCCACAGCCTTCCGATCTTCCTGCTGCGGATGTGCAAATTTACCAAGAGCTGGAAAGTCAAAGACCCAGTATCGACATCCCTGCGCAGAAAGAGTCCGTCTTCACGGGTCTTGATCAAGACTTAAGTATACCTGCCTTAGATTCTCTGCTGTTGAGTGTAGAAAAAGAACTTCTCAATTTTGAAAACTCCACGTCAAGTGGTAGCTCCCTACCTGGTTTTTCAGACGTTAGCAGCATGACAATGCCGGAACCAATCAGTCTGCCTGAATTCGAGTCGACAAACAGATCCAGTGGTGCTCCAGAAAATGTTTGGATGAGTGATGGTATTCCCAATGCCAATGACTCAGGATATAGAGAATCACCGAGCACCGATACATGGAGTTCACCGAGCACCGATACCGGTAGTTCAACGGATTCCGGTGGAGGCGACTGGAACAGCAGTGGAGATTAAGCCTGTCATTGGAAAGAATAAGATCTGACGCCTTAAGATTCATGCATTTCAAGCAAGTCTTCAAAGCTGATGATTTTTGCAAAATAATTTTCAATTTCAGTTTGATGGGGCCTGTAAAGTTCACCTTGATAAATCAGAACAGGCCGAAGAGACGATCTGCGAGGTAGTCTAAGATCGTCCATTTTTTTCTGAACTTCTTTGATAATTTCTTTATCAATGCTTTGCCGACATTTTATTTCACAGAGATAAAAATTTTGACCTTGAGTGTGAATGAGTAGATCAACTTGGCAACTTTTGAGTATATGACCTCCTTTTTTTTGACGATAGGGGCCTGATGAAATGATTTGTCGATCTTCAATCTTAAGTTGTTTATGAATCATGAAACGATGATTCAAAATCAGGTTTTCAAACTGAAAGCCTTGTGTTGTTTCAAGATGAGGTAGGTCACGCAAAGAGGAAAGTTCAGCTCGAGAAGATTTCATTTTTTTTGAGATTGGTTCGATATATTTTAGGTAAAAGCGCAAATAGTTATCGCTGAGACGAATACGACTTAATTTTGAGTCTTTTCCATCTAATTTAAAGAAGTAATCTCTTTCTAAAAAACCAGAAATTTCTAAGATATCTAAGTTCTCTTTAAAATCACTATTTTGAGGTGTCTTTAACTTTTTTGCTAACTCAACAGGTTCCCAGTGACGATCAATGCATGCTCGAACAATTTTTTCGAGAGTTGCTTTCTTCCTACCAAAAATATCGGTAAATATTTTTTCATATTCATTATGTAAAAAACCGCTGGATGAAAAGCAAAGTTTGGCAAGCTGTTGCTCAAGATTCTTATTCAGAACAATTTCTTCAAGATATTTAGGAATTCCACCAGTTATAGATAGAGTCATCATTTTTTCGTTGCTGCTTATTTTCCATGGAACATTTTTAAAGAATTGGTTAGATTCATTTATAGGAAGTTCTTTCAGATGAATTTCAGCTGAAATTCTACCAACAAAATTAGCATGGTGAAGAATGTTTTCTTGAATCCATGATGAAACTGATCCGCAGACGATCAGAATGAGTTGATGATTCTTTTTAAACTCTCGATCCCAAACATCTTTTAATCTTGAAGAAAACATGGGGTCACCCTTTGCTAGCCAGGAAACTTCATCTAAGAATATAAGGTGACGGCCTTTTCTTGTTTTCTCAGCAAGAAATGTAAGGGCTTGTGTCCAGTCTTGGAATTGAACAGTTGGTCCACCAAAGTGGTTTTGGATTTGTTTCGAAAAATGATTCAGTTGAAATTTTGAATCCATTCTTGGTACTGGAGCAAGGCCTTGTATTGAAAAGAAATTCAAAAATTGCTTTGAAAACTCTTGTGTAAGGGCGCTTTTTCCCACACGTCTTCGACCTAAAATGCAAACAAGGCTTGCTGTGGATTTGTCTTTCAATGAAGTTAACAATGCTAATTCTTTATTTCGACCGTAAAACATAAACACCTCGATAGATATGATAATACACATCTATCGAGGTATTTGCAACATGTAATAAACTCCTCGATAGAAGTGTAAATACATATCTATCGAGGTATTCTATTTAGGTGACTGGTGGGTGCTATGGATTTTCTGGCCATGGATGTTTCGGGTAGCGAGCCTTCAGTTCCTTGCGGAGTTCGGGATAACTTTGTTGCCAAAATCTTTCTAAATTATCAGTGATTTGGACAGGACGATAATGGGGACCTAAGATTTGAAATCGTAAGGGAATTCCTGGAAGCAGCTGTGGAGTCTGTTTCATTCCAAATAAATCTTGAATTTTCATTTCCACAAAAGGGGCGCTGTCTGCAGAAAATTGGATTGCAAAAACTTTCCCCTTGGCTGAGGTCAAGTGCTGAGGAATTTTTTGAAACACAGAAAATACTTCTGGCCAATGCTTTTTCACAGAAGACTCCAAGTAGGGAATCAGATCTGTTTGAAAGACATCCTTTAAATTTGTTTTTTGATAACAGGCCATTTCAAAACACTCTTTCAGAACAAGATCACTGAAGATAGCTTGTCTTTCTAAGCAGAGTTCCTGTTTTTTGACTTGCAGAAGCCAGTCCCAACGAAGTAGCCAATTTTTTAAAGCAGGCTCTTCCAACATCAGCTTTTCAAAATTTTCTACGGCCACAGTTTGAAGATGCAATTCTGCTTCAGCCCCCTTGGCAATCAGGGCAGGAGCTTTGCTCAAGACAATTTCATCCAGAACCTTTTGTTTTTGCATCATCATGCGTCCCTGGTCTTCTTGCCAAAAATAATGTTCTTTGTCGCAAATTTCATTTTGAAAAAAAGATAAAACTTTGTCTTTAGGAATTCCGCAGGCCATGGATACCATGGTGTCTTTTCCTTGATCTGTTTCTATGGATTCTAAAGAAATCCAGTATTCGCTTTGGCGTACACAGCTTGTATTTTGTAATTTAACACCACGACCAGATCGCAGCTTTCCTTCAGGTTTTTCCAGGGACCGACGCTGACAAAGTCGATCTGGATAAACGGATAAAATTAAATCTTGGACATCGGAAGAACTCCACTCTTTCCAAATATCTTGGGACGACAATAAATTTAAAAATTGATGATAATTTTGCTGGACCAAACGTAAAGAGAAAGATGAGTTTTTTCCATTCAAAAAATCTTCAAACAATTGCAAGCGCAAGCTTAAATCACACTCAAGATGAAAGCTTTCCGTTGAAAAATGACGAGGTAAAAAATCTCTTTCATGCAAGATTGCAGCGGCAGCACATGCTAAGGCACTGTGCTTGTGCTCTTGTCCCCATAAAAGAATTTTTCCAAGGCGAGCCGGTACTGGAAATTTTAAAATTTGTCGCCCCAAAAGCGTGATATGATTCTTTTCATCCAAAGCTTTCAATGATCGAAGCTCTTCCACAGCACTTTGAATTTGTTGCGGCGATGGAGATTCATACCAGCTGAAACTTTGAAAATCCTGAATCCCCATGGATGCTAAAAACAGCAGGCTATCAGAAATTTCTGTGCGAAGGATTTCTGCGGGGACGAAGGCTTTCATGCTGAGTTCATCTTGCGTGGTCCACAGTCGAAAACACTGACCAGGTCCAAGTCTGGCGGCGCGACCGGCTCTTTGTTTTGCCGATTGAAGGCTGATGCGTTCGATTTCTAATCGAGGAAAGCCCGTTTTAAAATCATGATGCATTTGTCTCTCAAGCCCCGTATCTACAACCACATCCACACCTTGAATGGTCAGAGCACTTTCCGCCAAATTGGTGGAGAAAATAATTCGACGGCAGGCACTGGCTTGCAAAATTTTCTTTTGATCCTGCAAGGGGCTTTGCCCATGCAGAGGTAAACATTTTGTCTGAGTCTGGTCGATCAAAGTGGTATATTTTTCTTGAAACAGTTGAAGAGATTTTTGAATTTCGCCTTTGCCGGGTAAAAAGACCAATGTATCTTTGTTGCCACTCAGGTGGGCCTGGGCAATGGAATCCACTAAGTTGGTAAAAAAGTCAGGCGTGGTACGTAGATGTTGATTTTTTTTCTGATGATGAATGCGCATGGGATGAGAGACTCCGGGGACATCAATCCATGGAGCTTGCAGATAGCGAATCAAGGGCTCGGCATCAAGAGTTGCTGACATCACAACTAAAAGTAAATCAGGTCTTTGTAATAATTTGAGTTCAGAAATCAATCCCAAGGCTAAATCAACGTGACGACTGCGTTCGTGAAATTCATCTAAAACCACTGCTCCCACATCGGAAAGCAAGGGGTCCTTTTGCAACCAGTGATTTAAAAGAGCCTCTGTCAGAAAAATAACCTGAGTTGAGGAATTCCATTTTTTATCGAAGCGAACCTGGTAGCCCACTTCATTGCCCGCAACTTGCCATCCGTTTTCTTCACAGATAAAGGTGGCTGCGCCAATGGCTGCAATTCGACGGGGTTGTAAGACCAAGATTTTTTTCTTCGTTAAGGATCGAAGTTCGACAGGGACTCTGGTTGTTTTTCCAGATCCAGGTGCTGCTGTTAAAATGAGGGACTTCGAGGAACTGCTAGAAAGCTGGTCAGCAATCTTTGCTAAGTAAGGATCAATGGGAAGCGCCTGGCGGCTCATGAAGTAGATCCCAGAGGATAAATCAATAAAATAAATTCTGCTTTTTTATCTTGAATCCGAGGGCGAAAATCTTTCACTCGTCCTTCAAAAATTTGTTCTGTTTCTTGAGTCAGAGACAGTCCCAGCAAGACGCGACGTTGGGGCATCCATTTTTCTAAATCATCCAAGGTTTTTTGCAGACGGTAGGGAGTGTCCATCATCACGATAGCTTCTTTGTATTTTGTCAGTTGCAACCAATCCTGTTCGCGTTGAGAAGTTTCGGCGCTGATAAATCCACGGAATAAAAATTGATCCAAACGAACCGAAGACAGACTTAAGATCAACATCAGGCTGGATGGGCCGGGATAGCTATGAACTGGAATTCCCGCTTGTCGACAGCTGCGAACCAGGTGAGCTCCTGGGTCACAAAATCCAGGTGTTCCGCAGTCAGTGATCAGGGCGACGTCTTCCTTTTGGCATAACTGAGTCAGTTCGGCCAATTCGGTGGCATCTGTGTGTTCATTCAATTGAGCGTAATTTTTTCCGGTAATTCCATGAGCTCGCAGAAACTGAGTGCCTTCTTTTCTTTCCTCTAAAATAATGGTGGCGACAGACTTTAGTTTTTCTAAAGACCGAAGGCCAATATCCATGGGGTTTCCAAGGGGAGTCGCAATCAAATACAGGGCCACAGCTTCTCCTTACTTCAAATCATCCATCAAAAAGTGCAAGATGCGAGGGACATCTGTAGGTTCTGGAGCGCGGCCCGAGTGCGTGCTTTCGATGAAGACCATCTCGACCTGAGGAAAGGCTCTGCGAACCATATGAATATTTAAGGGTTCATTTTCAAAAAACCAAACCTTGGAAAACTGAGGAAGAGGCTGGGCTGCAAACCATTCCACCTTAAAGAAGGCATCATCCATTTCTTTATGAGGTTTCAACGCAGGAACCGCCTTGTCATGAACTGGGAAGCCCCACTTTTTCAAAATATGAGAAGTTCCAACTCCCATGCGCGCCACATCTCTGCCTGTAAGATAGGCAATTTGAGCGCCAGTAGCCGCGAGTTCTTGAACAAAGTTGACGGCACCATCATAGGGCAGATCGTATTCCAGATATTCGTTAGAAAAGAAACGCTGCTGCCAATAGTCTCTGAGCACATGGCCTAAGTCTTTATGATCAGCCAATCCCGCCCGATGAAGAGCTTCTTGGACTCCCCAGTCTTTGCGTTGGACTTGTATTCCATGCAAAATCTCAGAGACCTCTGGAAAGCGAGCTTGAATAGCAGGATCCTTGGCAAACTCGATCAAAATTTGCTGGACACGAGGAAGCACATCAAAAAGTGTCGAGTCCAAATCGAAAACAGCTAAAGTTTTCAGGCCTTGCTGTTGGGAGGATTTTGAGTGTTGAATGATTTCTTGAAGAAATTTGCGGACTTGCGTCATACATCCCACTTCTGGTTCGTTGGAAATACAGAAAACCCAAAGAGTTTCCTTGGCACAATCTCTCATTTTTGGTAAATCAGCGCAACCGCAAAAATTATAAGGAGAAGTGCCTATGAACTTGAAACACGTTTTTGGAGTGCTGTGTGGTCTGTTTTTGGTTGCTGGTTGTACGTCAAAAAAGGCGGAACTAGGAACTGAGAAAAATCCGATCAAGCTTTTTTTCACACCCTCTGTCGATATGAAAGTGATTGAAGATAATTCCAAAGCTTTCAAAGAATTTTTAGAAAAAAACACTCCTTACAAATTTCAAGTTGCGGTTCCTCAAAGTTTTGTTGCGGTGGTAGAGTCTTTTGGAACGAAAAAAGCTGATATCGCAGCGATCAATACTTTTGGATATGTCTTAGCCCACGACAAATATCAGGCAGAAGCTCGTTTGACAGTGATTCGTCATGGATCATCAACCTATCAGTCTCAATTCATTGCAAAAGCCGATGGGCCCATTTCAAAAATTGAAGATTTTCAAGGGAAAAAAATTGCCTTTGTTGATCCCGCATCTACGTCTGGATATTTATTGCCTTTGAAAACTTTGAAGGAAAAAAAGATCGAGCCCAAAGAAACTGTCTTTGCCAATAAACATGATAACGTCATTTCCATGATTTATCAGGGGCAGGTGGATGGCGGAGCAACATTTTACTCACCTCCAGAAGATGGTAAAATTCAAGATGCGCGTCGTTTGGTTTTAACTCAGTATCCTGATGTGGAAAAGAAAATAAAAATTATTGAACTTTCTGAACCTATTCCCAATGATCCTATTATTTTCCGCAAAGATATGCCCGAAGAAATGAAAACAAAAATCACAGAAGCTTTCTTGGGATTTGTTAAAACTCCAGAAGGAAAAGAAGCTTTTGCTCAAATTTTTGGTGTGACGGAGTTGAAAAAATCCAGCGATGCCGATTATGAGGGCGTACGAAAAATGCTTTCTGCTCTTGGAAAAGATGCTTCTGAAATGATGAAGAAATAACTGGCGAAAGCCAACTTGTTTTTCGATTTTTAACCCCCTCAAGACAAGGTCAATTGCGTGTCAACAGAGCCAATTTTAAAAGTAAAGAATCTAGTAAAAACCTATCCCAACGGGGTGCAAGCCCTGAAGGGTGTCAGTTTTGATGTGAAGAAGGGCGAATTTTTGGTCATCATTGGACTCAGTGGTTCCGGAAAATCAACTTTACTTCGTTGTGTGAATCGACTGCATGATCCTACATCGGGCGAAATCATTTTTGAGGGGGTTGATATTGCTAAGATGGAAGGACGTAAGATCAGTCAGCTTCGTAAGAAAATTGGAATGATCTTTCAGCATTTCAATTTGATTCCTCGTCATACAGTTTTGTCCAATGTTTTGATGGGACGATTAGGATCGACGGGAACTGTGAAAAGTCTATTTGGTATCTTTAAAAATGAAGATAAAGAAAAAGCATTGCGCTATTTGAAATTGGTTGGCATCGCAGACAAGGCGAAAATTCGTGCCGACCAGTTGTCAGGTGGACAGCAGCAGCGTGTGGCGATTGCTCGCGCATTGACTCAAGATCCTGCCATTTTGTTGGCCGATGAACCTGTGGCATCTTTAGATCCAGCGACTTGTCATACGGTCATGGACTATTTGAAGCGTGTGAATGAAGAGTTGGGAATTACAATCCTATGCAACCTTCATTTCTTGAGTTTGGTACGTCAGTATGCAACTCGAGTGATTGCATTGAAGTCTGGTCAGATTGTTTTTGAAGGTAGTCCCAATGATATTACCGAAGAATGGTTTGAAAAAATCTATGGTCAAGGCGCTAAAGAAGTTCACGTCAACTAAGGAAGCAGCATGAATAAAATTTTTGGAAAACAGACAATTTTTGATAGTGTGGTCTTTAGTTATTTGATGACAGTATTTCTTGCCTATTCAGGCCAGCACGATGCTTTGACTTCTGAAAGCATCGTCAAGCATGCAATTATTTTTCTTATTCTCTTTTTGTTGGGTGGAGTTTTAAGTCTTGTTTTGAATAAAATGGGAATGAAAACATGGGGAGAATTGATTTTTGAACCTGCCTATAAAAAAGCTCAGGGGACAGATCGTTCTTGGTACAAATCCTTGTGGGGTTGGCAGATTTTGATCACCTTATTTGTGACCTGCGCTGTCGGTGTAGAGCAAACACATTTTTCTTTTATTGAACTTTTAGATCAGGATGGATTTGAAGGAGCAAAAAAACTGGCGAAAGGAGTGCTGACTCCGAACTGGTCTGTCTTACCCAAAGCCATTCGAACAATGATTGAAACAATCTACATGGCATTTATGGCAACAGCTCTTGCTGTGCCCGTGGCCTTTGTTCTTTGCTTTTTTGCTTCAAAAAATATCATGAAGCACCCTTTGGCTTTTGGTGTGTATTTTCTTTTGCGTTTGCTTTTAAATTTTGCTCGATCCATCGAAGCGATGATTTGGGCGATCATTTTCTCCGTATGGGTAGGAATTGGGCCCTTTGCAGGGATGATGGCTTTGATGATTCACTCTGTGGCCTCTTTGGTGAAGCAGTATTCTGAAATTGTGGAAACTGTTTATGAAGGACCTATTGAGGGCATTCAATCAACGGGAGCCAATAAACTGCAGACAATCTGGTTTGCCATTGTTCCACAGGTATTTTTGCCTTTCATTTCTTACACAGTTTATCGATGGGATACGAATGTGCGTATGGCAACCATCGTGGGACTTGTTGGCGGTGGCGGTATTGGTAACCTTCTGAACATGTATCAAGGTCAGGCGATGTGGAGTGAATTGGGTTGTGTGATCGTTGTGATCACTTTCGTCGTTTGGGCCATGGATACAATTTCGGCTTATCTTCGAGAGGCTTTGAAATAAGATGTCAACCAACTCTATTTTTCATTACGAGTTCACTGTTGTCGAGACGCACTTGGATTTTATGGGGCATATGAACAATGCAACTTATTTGCAAGTTTTTGAAGAGGCTCGTTGGGAAATAGTGGTTCATCGCGGATACGATTACAAGATGATTCAGAAATCCAAAAAAGGACCCATCATCTTGGATGTGAAATTGAGATTTTCTCGAGAAGTAACTTTGCGAGAACGGGTTCGCATCACGACAGAATTCTTAAGCTACCGCGGAAAAATAGGAACTCTTCGCCAAACCATGTACAAACAAGATGGAACAATTGCTGCGGAAGCCGAATTTACCACGGGCTTATTTGATATGGTGGAACGCAAGTTGATTGAGCCAACGGCAGAATGGAAGATGGCTGTTGGATTAGCTGAGTAGATTTTCAGCAAAATATCATTCTGTTTTCATTTGATATACGTTCGATTTTCATTCCCCCTGTTTCTGGGGGATTTTTTTTTCAGCTTCCATTTTCTATGTCAGTATTCGCCCTTTTCAAAGGGTGATTATGAATCGTTTTTTTCTGTCATTTTTAGTTGTGGGCTTTCTTACATCTTGCAAACCAACAGAGGTCAGTTCTGAAAGTCATGCAGCTTCTTCCGAAGGTGTTTCGGTGGAAGTTCCGTCGAAGGATTCTGAGTTGCAAGCCGAAAAAGAAAAGGAACAAGAACAAGAGCAAGGACAAGAGACTCAAGAGCTGTCGTTTGAAGCCGTCGTTGAAAGAGAAAGTTTAGAAGAACTTCCAGGCGAAGCAGATGCACAGATGAAATTGTCAGAGTCAGACGGTTCCTTGCAAGAGATGCAGAAAATGATTTGGCAGTCTCTTGATTTGCCAACCAGTATCCCATCTTCTGAATCCATTCCAGCGAATGGGAAAAAGCGAGTTTTGCTGTTAGAGTCAATTATTGCCACCGGGAATACAGGATCACAGGCAACGGGTATGGGTACAAAGTCTGAACAAAGCTCAGCAAGTGCACTTTCGCAGAGCTTGGATGCGGGATCTTCCGGATCAGCCCTTGCAGCCACAGCAAGGGCCTTTGGATACGCAACTCCCATGGTGGCATCTGGGGGGGGGGATGGCTTTCAATATCATCCTTATTTATTGAGCGATTCCGGTTGGTGGCAGCAACCTCTGTTGAAGTTCCTGCCTATGTCCCAGAAAGAGATAATGATCATTTCCACCTGGGCCCCTTCGGTTCAGGATTCTGATCTGGAAAACCTCTTGCACGAGGCCCACGAGAGTTTAGAAGGAGCACATCCAATGGAATCCGGCCTTCGAGGAAAATGGAAAGAGTGGGTTCAAAATTTTAACATCCATGATTTCGTCCTGAATGGATACAGATGGATTCAAATGAAAAAAATGGATCCGCGATTTAAGAATGATGCCTTGAATGTGGCATTCTTATTTGGGGTCAGTCATGGCTTAGAAACAATGGCTGGTCCCACAGCCTTGATGTGGGCACAGCATGCTGGGGCTGGTCCTGCGGAAATGGGTTTGATAGGGACGGCGGGGTTTATGATTTCCATTCCAGGTTTTGATCCCCTGTGTATGGTTCTGGCAAGTTTTTATAAAACCAATGATCAGTTCCGTCGTGTGATCACTCAGTTGCGAGTTGTGACTGTGAAATCCGTCACAGGTTTTTCCAATTTATCCGGAGTTTCGACTGTTTTGGATCGCGCCTTTGCCCTTCGGCCTGCGAAAGAGCGCTTGAATGAATGGTTGCAACAAAGACATCTTTCTGCGGCACAGATCAAGGATCATTCTTCGGGGAACAGCTTGGAGCTTTTACCCGGAGCCAAGATCCTGTTTGAGAATCATGAAAATCAAATCCTGGTGAAGGAGTTTATTTTAGATTCATCAGTTGCGCAGGATTCAGAACTTCCCAAGAAGTTGAAGAAAGCGACTTCAGAATTGGGTTATTCATTTTCCATTTCTTTCAGTGAAACGTTGGAATACTTGAAGAACAAAAGATCAAAACCCTTTTTTATTCAGAAAAAAGAAGTGCTACAGACGCAAACTCATATTCATTTTGAAAAAGGTGCTGTTTTTATTCGACCCCAACTTGTTTTTCGAAAAAGTCCAGGTCTTGCTCGTATTGAATCCAAGTGCAATCAGCTGTTTTAATCTTTCGTTTTTTGTCAAAAAACTGAACAGTTTGTGAATTTTAAGATTTTCTTCACTTTTATCTTAAGTCCAGACTGGGACACTCCGAAAAAACAGATAGAGGAATCGATCATTTTTTGAAGAGGTCAAAATATGCAAAAGCAATTTTACATCAGTCGCGAAGGTCAGCAGCAGGGTCCTTACTTTGCTGATGAAATTTTAGAGAAACTGACAAAGCAAGAAAGTCGTTGGACAGACTTTCTGTATGATGAAGCCTCTGAGGATTGGATCCTGCTGATGGATCATCCTCTGTTCACAGATCACTTTAAAAAAATTGAAGAAGCCGCTCTTGCAGAAAATGTTATTGAAATGCATGGAAATTTTGAAGGTGAATCCAAATCTGAATCTGCAACGGATGTTGTTGCTGCGAAAAATCCAGATGAAAAAGAATGGTTTATTCTTAAAGGTGAAAATCGACATGGTCCCTTCAGTTTGGTGGAAATGATCAAGATGCTTCAAGCCAAACAGGTGTTTGAATTTGATTTTATTTGGAATGCATCGATGCCCGAGTGGTTACGACTTTCCGAAGTTCCTGATTTTTCTCCAGAGAATATTCGTAAAATGAAAGAAAAAGGAAGCGCCGATATCACAGAAGTGTTTTTCCGTCGTCGCCATGCACGTGTGATGTATGGGGCCTCTTTGCTTGTTCATAATAATAAGACCGTATGGAAAGGGCAAAGCCTGGAACTCAGCGAAGGTGGTGCTGGACTTCTTTTGGAAGCCACTCACTTGCAACCGGGACAAACCTTATTTTTGAACTTTAAAGCAGGGGATGGAGTACCTCCATTCAACGCAATTTGTGCGGTGGTCAGTAAGCAATATTTAAGAGAAGATCCTTCCGAACAAAAAGTTCGCTATGGAGTCAAATTTACAAGTATCAGTCAGGGTGTGACAGAAGCTATTCGATCCTTCACCAAGCAAAGAATGCTTGCAGCCTAGTCATACATTGAGATGCAGCTGGTAGGAAAAAATATTTCTTACCTTAAACAAAGGAATTGTTGATGAAAAAATGGATGATGTTTCCAGCATTGTTATTTTCTTGGATTCAACTGGGTTGTCAAAATCAGGTTTTCTCTTTGCCTCCCGAGCAGAAACAATATGCTCAAAGCATAACTTACAATAATAAAGTAGATGTGGTGTGGATCATTGATGATTCCAGTTCCATGAATTTTTATCAAAATAAATTAAAAGATCAGGTTCCTGTTTTACTTCAAAGCTTTTTGGATAAAAAAGTAGATTTTCGAATGACAGTTGTTTCAACAAGTATGACAGGATCTCTTCGAACAGGAGGCCAGTTTTTGGGTGGTATCTTTACGCCAACAATTGTTAATCTTGTGGATGGACTTAAACAGCAATTGATTCTTGGACAAAATGGATCGGATTTTGAACAGGGATTGGATTCTTTATCAGCAGCCTTGCATCGGGATACCTCGGGAGTTTTTTTGCGACCAGATGCTTTGCTGGCAGTTGTAACTCTTTCGGATGAAGATGATAAGAGTCAGATCAGTGTGGATAGTTTAGTGACTTATTTGGACCAATTGAAGCCCCGATGGGTCGATGGCAGTCGCAGCTGGATCTTTAATTTCATTGGTCAAATAGATGATCACTGCAAAGATATTCTTGGGAATTATGAAATCGGATTGCGATTCCAACAATTGTCTTCAGCATCAGGTGGAGTGGCTGCAAGAATTTGTGATAATAATTATTCCGAAGCCATTTCAAATATCAATAAGCGCGTCCTGAGTTTTTTAACGGACTACCATTTGGATCGCACTCCTGATCCTTCTTCCATCAAAGTGCTGATCAATGATCAAGTTGTCCCTGAAGATATCACCAATGGTTGGGAATACATTTCCAAAGGCGATTTAGTTCGATTTCATGGAACATGGATTCCTAAAGCCGATGATCGCATCTCTGTTGATTTTCAACCCATTCTTCCGAAGTAATTTTTTTCTGAATCTTACTGCTTGATCAGTATTTCACAGGCAGATTTTCCACAGGAAATTTTCCAGCGAGGAGTTGGAATTATTTTTTCATTATCTGTGCTGGTTTCTGAAATTTCCGTGGATTCAATTTTTTTATTTTTTAAAAGTCTTTGCAAAATCTGAACATCTTTTTCATTTTGAATTTGCAAAATATAGGTTGGACCAAAACCTTGTCGAAATTGATTTTCCGCAGCCATTGAATAAGTTAAGTTTTGACTAAGTATCATAAGAATTATTTTCATCATTTTCATACTCACCCCAAGGGTGGATTTGACTTGAATTTGTTTTATAGGTCCAATAAAAAAAATTAAAAAAGATAATGAAGACAACAAAAAGAAAGAAAGGCCATTTTATGAAAACAAAAATGCTATGGTCGTTTGTGGGGGTTCTTGCATTAGCTGGAGTTTCCCATGCAGCGAATATTGAAGCGGGCAAAGCAAAAGCACAAAGTTGTTTTGCTTGTCATGGTAAAGACGGAAATAGTGCGACTCCGATGTATCCATCTTTAGCGGGGCAAAAAGATCAGTATATGATCAAGCAGATGAAGGCTTTCAAGTCTGGCGATCGCAAAGATCCAGTGATGAATCCAATGGCTTCTGCTTTGTCGGATGCGGATATTGAAAATATTGCGGCCTATTTTGCTTCAGTGAAGGAGGCAGCTCCTGTTGTTGCTGGAAAAGCAGGAAAGACTGTCGCTGGAAAAAGTTATAAAGGAGAAGCTTCTGCGACAACTTCTTATGAAGGTGCTCCATCGGGTATCGATGCAAAGTTTGTCACTTCGGGTGCGTCTTTGCCACCAGCTGTGCGTTTGAAAGAAAAAGAATTTGAACTTGCTAAAAATATTTATTTTGAACGTTGTGCTGGTTGCCACGGAGTTCTTCGCAAGGGAGCAACGGGTAAGCCTTTAACAACAGAGATCACTCGTAAATTAGGTCATGAGTATCTTAAAAACTTTATCACCTATGGTTCTCCTGCGGGGATGCCAAACTGGGGAACTTCAGGTCAGTTGAGTGAAAAAGAAATTGATGTGATGGCTCGCTATTTACAGCATGATCCTCCAACTCCACCCGAGTGGGGAATGAAGGAATTGCAAGCAACTTGGAAAGTGAATATTCCTGTTGATCAACGTCCTAAGAAAAAAGAAAACGATGTGAATATCGAAAATCTTTTCTCTGTGACTTTACGTGATTCTGGGGAAGTGGCATTGATCGATGGTGATACAAAGAAAATTATCAACATTGTGAAAACAGGTTATGCCGTTCACATTTCTCGTCCTTCAAATTCAGGCCGCTATTTGTATGTGATCGGTCGTGATGCAAAAATTAACTTGATCGATCTTTGGATGAAAAAACCAGAAACAGTTGCTGAAATCAAAGTTGGTTTGGAAGCTCGTTCTGTGGAAACTTCGAAGTACAAAGGTTTTGAAGATAAGTACGCGATTGCAGGTTCTTACTGGCCACCTCAATTTGTCATGATGAATGGGGATACATTAGAGCCATTGAAATTGGTTTCTACTCGTGGAATCACAGTTGGAACTCAAGAGTATCATCCAGAACCACGCGTAGCTGCGATTGTGGCTTCTCATGAGCGTCCAGAATTTATCGTGAATGTGAAAGAGACTGGAAAAGTGATGTTGGTAGATTACAGTGATATTGCCAACTTGAAAACAACTACCATTGAAACAGCTCAGTTCTTGCACGATGGTGGTTGGGATAGCACTCATCGCTATTTCATGACTGCCGCAAATAAATCAAACAAAATTGCTGTGATCGATTCGAAAGAAGGCAAATTAACAAAACTTGTGGATGTCGGAGCGATTCCTCATCCTGGTCGTGGTGCCAATTTTGAAGATCCTAAATTTGGTCGAGTATGGGCGACTGGGCATCTTGGTGATGCAAGTATTTCTTTGATTTCAACAGATCCTAAGAAGTCTTCTGCATGGTCGGTTGTACGTACTTTGAAAGGTCAAGGCGGCGGTTCTTTGTTTATTAAAACACATCCAAAATCAAAAAATCTTTGGGTGGATACAACATTGAATCCTGATCAAAAAATCAGCCAAAGCATTGCTGTGTACGATATCAATGAAATCGATAAACCTTTAACAGCATTACCGATTGCTGATTGGGCAGAACTTGGAGAGGGACCAAAACGAGTGGTTCAACCTGAGTACAATAAAGCTGGTGATGAAGTTTGGTTTTCAGTTTGGAATGGTAAAAATCAAAAATCAGCCATCGTGGTTGTTGATGATAAAACACGTAAACTTAAAACTGTGATCAAGGACGATCGTTTGATCACTCCTACTGGAAAGTTTAACGTTTACAATACTCAGTTTGATATTTACTAAGTTTGTTTAAAGAGGCAGCCCTTTGTTGGTTCGAAGAGCTGAAAAAAAAGGAAAGCCAGGTTTTAGACCTGGCTTTTTTTTTGAAATAAGAACGACTGGTTCATGGATTTGGATAAGAAAAATTTCCTTGAATGTTCCTGATGCCTGGCTAGACTGATCTCTAGACCCTCGGAATGGAAAGTAGGTCGTTGATGAGCTTAGTTGAAGTATCAGATTTGAAACATTGGCCCGCGTCTCATTACGTTTTTTTGCAAAAAATAGGTCCTTTTATGGAGACAGCTCCTGCTTGTTGGCAAGAGTTCCATCAAAAAGCGGGCTTGTTAATGCAGTCAAAAAATATTTTAAGTGTTGCAAGTCTTTATAAAATACAACCACAGATGATCTACAGAGCCGGCGTGATGTTGTCAGAGGTACCAGCAAGTTTACCAGAGGGATTTTCCTATGAAAAATTCGAAGGTGGATTGTACACTCGATTTATATTGAAGGGATCTTACGCGCAGTTGCCAGAGGCCTGTGGTCGTGTTTTTCAGATTGTTGAACAAACAAAATTACCATTGAGAGAAGATTTTTATATTGAAAATTATGTCAATGATCCGCGCATCACTCCTGAAGATCAGTTGATCACTGAAATTCTGATTCCAACACGTGGGTAAAATTTGAACTTTCATGATGGCGTCCTTTTTATTCTAGCGTTTTTGAGTGAAGTTTTGGGAACATTGAGTGGGTTTGGATCCTCGACATTTTTTGTTCCTCTGGCAACATGGGTTGAGTCCATGCAGATGGTTTTAGTTTTAACAGGCCTTCTGCATTGCTTTGGAAATAGCGGAAAGATTTTTTTATTCCGTCAATATTTTCAATGGAAATATTTTACTCAGTTTGCTCTGCCTGCCATTATTTTTACAGGTGTTGGTGCGATTTTAAACACTCGGGTTTCTTTGCCGTGGGCTCATCGGACCTTGGGGCTTTTGTTGATCGTTTTGCCTATTTTTGTTTTTTGGATGAAACGTCAGAATCATGCCTTGCGATTTGCAGCTTGGCAGACATGGTTACTTTGTGCCTTGTCGGGATTTTTGACGGGTCTTGTGGGAACAGGGGGCGCGATTCGCGGGCTTGCCTTGGCGGCACTTGGTTTGAATAAAAATATTTTTGTGATGCTTTCCAGTTCCATGGATCTTGGTGGAGATATCTTGCGAACGGGAATATATTTAAAAAAGGGCTACATGGATTGGTCGCAGTGGTTTTATTTACCTCTTTTAGGCATTGCTGCTTTCGGAGGATCATGGATTGGACAAAGACTCTTAAATCGTGTCAGCCAGGTGCAGTTTGAAAAAATTGTGATGGTTTTTGTTTTTCTCAGTGGATGCACAATGCTGATTCAGGCCGCTGCAGAGTAAAGTGCTGTCGGCGGCCTGAACAATTCCCTTATTAAAAAACTATTGATCCAGTCCTTCGGCAAAAAGTTTTTGGAAGTCTTTCATATAGCGATTCACTATATTTGCTTCATCCGTGTAGAACTGATTTTCAGCGTTATTGGATGTCGCATTTTCTGTGTAGTTGAAAGATCCAGTTTCTAATCGGACTCCATCCACAAGTGTGTACTTGTTGTGCATGATGGCCCTTGCGTTTCCAGGGCTCATATTGCCAAACTTGACGGGAATTCCCGCTGCTTTCAAGTTGTTCACTTGAGAGTAATTTCCTGCAGCTTGGACTCGATCAACAATCACTTGAACTTGACGTCCATTGCGATGAGCATCCACAATCGCCTGCGTAATTCCCTTATGAGTCAAAGAGTAAATCGCAATTTGAAGTGTGAGCTTGGAACTAGAAATAAAGCGAATCAACTTTTGACCACAGGATTCGTTCGGAGAAAAACAAGTGTCTAGCCAAATTCCATTTTGAGGAAGAGGAGAAACTTGAGCGGCTTGTGGAGTTGCATCCAAAGCGTGTACCTGAAACATCAGAAGAAAAATCCAAGCAACAGAGAAAGCACGAAGAGATTTGTAAAGCGAACTTCCTGAACTCATTTGTTTCAACATAAAGACACCCCCTGCACGCAAGGCTAGCAAGCACAGAAGCTTGAATGCAAGTGAAGAAAAGCAGCAGACGCGCTATTTTGCGGGCAGCAGAAGAGATGAAAATGGATTTATCTCTGAAATAAAACGGGGTCGATAAGACAAAGTTAACGTGCCCATGTGTGAAGGTCCACAATACCTCCCGAAAGAACCTTGTCATGAAGTTCGGGAGTTTTTCGAGCCGTTTCGAACAAAGCTCTGCGAACTTGTTGGTAATTCCAGTTGGGATTCATTCCCCAAATGTAGGCGGCAGCCGCGGCAACATGAGGTGTTGCCATGGATGTGCCATCCCATGAAGCTTCAAACCCATAGAATTTTAAAACAATATCTGTATAGCGATTACCGGGGACTGTTGAATAAATACGAGCGCCTGGAGCTGCAATATGAACTTTGTGTGCACCAAAATTACTGAAGCGAGTCAGCTGATCTTCGCGATTCACAGCAGCAACGCTGATGATATTGTCCATGTCATAGCTGGCAGGGTAAACAGGAGTGGGATCTGTGTCATTGTTGATGCCCACTCCGTCTCGGCCATTGCCTGCCGCTGCAATAAATAAAACTCCCTGAGATCGAGCATAGGCAACAGCTTCTTGCAGAGCCTTATTTTCTTGAGAGGGCATTTCTCCTTCGTACCCCCATGAGTTCGATAGAATTTTTGCACCTTTGCTAACAGCGTAGTAGATGGATCGAATAGCACCAGCTGTTGTTCCGTTGCCATTTTCATCCAGAAAGCGCACGGGCATCACCTGAATATTCGGAGACAGAGATGATATACCTAAGGAATTGCGAAACCCAGCGGCGATGGTTCCTGCGCAATGAGTCCCATGGCCCGCATTGCCACCTTGCCGCAAGAGATCCAAGGGAATTTTGTGCATATCATAGGGAAGATTGTCGTTCGAGTAAAAATCCCAACCCATAAAATCATCGACAAGACCATTTCCATCATCATCAATTTGATTGTTGTGCTTCGAATGATTCTGGGCATCCATTCCTGTTTCATAGGGGTTCAGCCACATCTGATTTTTCAGATCTTCGTGAGTATAATCAATTCCCGAATCAATCACTGCGACGATGATGGGTTCTGTGGGGTGACGAAAGTTGAAAGGCAATATTTGTTCAAGCCCCCATTGGTCGATGGATTTGGGATCTGCACCTTGTTTCCAAACCAAAGGCGGATTCCATGGAGGATTGTCTACGGGCTTTTCTGCTTTTCCAGCTTGTTCATGGATGGGATTTTCATGATCTTGTGAAGACATCTGGATATCAGGGTGAATTGATTTTTGACGCAAAAGTTTTTCCAAGCTGGCCAGGCGGAGTCGATCTTGAATCTGGTATTTTTCAAAAAGAGAAATAACATAGTTCGGTTGAATGTATTCGACGCCCGGAATCTGAGAGAGTTCTTCCACCATGGAATTTTCAAAACGGGTATGAACTAACATCCAATCCTGGGTGATTTCTTCGGTCTTCCATTTTTTGCCTTCAAAAAAGGCACGTGCTTGAATTTGTTGAGAGGAGTCAATTTTGACCAAGAGCTGCTCATTTTCTTGGAGAGACGTTGTTGTTGAAGGTGTTGATTTTTGTGGAGCACGCGTGTGTCTTCGTGCGGCCTGAGTGCTGAAGCTCAAAGCAAATATGCAAAGAAAGAGGATGAGGTTTTTCATGTTGTATTCTCCGAGATAAACTTTCATGCTAAAGGAAATTGAATCAAAATTAAATGAAAACTATTGTCACATCGACAGTCAGACAACCAGATGCGTTGTAAAGCTTTCTTGTCGGCAGGGACGAAGTTGTGTAACAAATGGAAGTTAACTGAAAATTAAAAGGAGTGCTCATGTCGCAGATGCAAGAGACCCTGTCGGATCATGCAACGACGGAACTAGCGAAATCCTTTGCTTTTACTTCGCGTTTAGATGAGGTGATTGCCTGGGGAAGAAAAAATTCTTTGTGGCCTCTTCCCTATGGGACGGCTTGTTGCGGGATTGAATTGATGTCGGTTATGGGACCAAAATATGACTTGGCTCGTTTTGGTGCCGAGGTGGTTCGGTTTTCTCCGCGTCAATCTGATTTGCTGCTCGTCGCAGGAACTATCACAGAAAAAATGGCTCCTATTTTGCTTCGTATTTACGAACAAATGTTGGAACCTAAATACGTTTTGTCGATGGGTGCATGTGCAAGTTCGGGTGGTTTTTATCGTGCGTACCACGTGCTTCAAGGTTGCGACAAAGTGATTCCTGTGGATGTTTATGTTCCAGGTTGTCCTCCGACTCCGGAAGCTGTTTTGGATGGAGTCATGGCCTTGCAACGTATGATTGCCACAAATCAACCTCGCCCTTGGAAAGACAACTGGAAGGCTCCACGTTATGAGTAGCATTGAAGTATTAAAGGCCGATTTGGCCCAAAAATTTAAAGTTGATCAGTTTCAATTTACCCATGCCTTTGGGGATGATGTCATTGTCGTACCCAAAGAAAATATTTTGGCTGTCTTAAAGCATCTTCGAAATACAGATCGTTTTGATTTTTTGATGGATATTTGCGGTGCAGATTATCCTGCTCGTGAAAAGCGTTTTGACGTTGTTTATCACTTGTTCTCTTCGAAAAATGCGGCACGCCTTCGTTTGAAAGTGATGTTGGGTGAAGGTGAATCTATTCCATCAGCCTTGAGTGTTTGGAAGGGTGCTGATTGGTTTGAGCGGGAAGCCTATGATATGTTTGGAATTCGCTTCGAAGGTCACCCGAATTTACGCCGTATTTTAACTCATCATCAGTTTGTGGGTCATCCTTTGCGCAAGGATTACGAAGCGGATCGTCAGCAGCATTGCACATCCACAATTCCCATTCATTTTGACAATGAAAACGGAGTGGATGGATCTATTCTTAGTGATAAGTATGTCCCTTTGAATATTGGGCCTTCTCATCCAGCGATGCATGGAACTTTGCGTGTGATGGCAGAGCTTGATGGTGAAACGATTGTTCGTGCCAATTGTGAAATTGGTTATTTGCATCGTTGTTTTGAAAAAATGGCAGAAACTCATCCTTACAATCAAGTGATCCCCTACACAGATCGTTTGAATTATTGTTCTGCTCCGATGAACAACGTTGGATATTGCAAGACAGTAGAAAAGTTATTGGGGATTGAAATTCCTCCGAAAGCCCAGGCGATGCGTGTGATTCTTTGTGAGTTATCACGTGTGATTGATCATATCGTTGCTGTGGGAACAGGCGCTGTGGATTTAGGGGCTTTGACAGGATTCTTCCATTTATTTACTTACCGTGAAAAAGTTTATTCATTATTTGAAAAACTTTGTGGATCAAGATTGACCGTGGCTTTGACTCGCGTGGGAGGCATGGCTCAGGATGCTCCTGAAGGTTGGTTTGAAGATGTCTTGGCTTTCTGCAAAGAAATGCGTGAAGGTGTCGACGAAATTTCTAAGTTGATGTTGGACAATAAAATTTTCATTCAGCGAACTCGTGGTGTTGGAGCTGTTTCGGCCAGTGATGCGATTGCATGGGGATACACAGGTCCTTTGTTGCGCGCTTCGGGTGTGAGTTTGGATCTTCGCAAAGCTCAACCTTACTATGGATACGATGCTTTGAATTTTGATATTCCAGTGGGCACATCAGGTGACATCTATGATCGTTATTTGGTGCGTGTGGAAGAAATGCGCCAATCTTTGCGAATCATCGAACAAGTTGCGAAGCATGTTCCAGGCGGTGATTATACAGTTCGTGATCGAGGAATTGTTTTGCCTGAGAAAAAAGATGTTTACGGAAATATCGAAGGCCTTATGAATCACTTTATGTTGATCATGAAGGGATTGCGTCCTCCTGTTGGAGAAACCTATGATGCAACAGAAGCAGCCAATGGAGAATTGGGTTTTTATCTTGTTTCGGATGGTGGGGCGACGCCTTACCGTTTGAAAGTACGTCCACCATGTTTTGCGATTTATCAGTCTTTCCCCCATGTGGTGAAAGGATCCTTGATTGCGGATGCCATTGCAACCGTAGCAAGTATGAATGTGATCGCGGGCGAGCTGGATCGTTAAGGAGTAGGACATGTTTAAATTTTCTCAAGAAGCCTTGGGCTTAATTCAAAAAGAACTGACTCGTTATGAAAAGAAAGAGTCTGCGATCATTCCAAGTTTGTTTATCGCTCAGAAAGATAACAAGGGTTGGGTTTCTCAGGACGTTGTGGAAGAACTTTGCCGAGTGATGGATATTCCGATTTCTCGCATCGAAGAAGTTTTCAAGTTCTACACCATGTTCAATCAAAAACCTGTGGGTCGTCATCATGTGCAGGTGTGTACAAATATTTCCTGCGCTTTGAATGGTGGTCGAGAGTTGGCTCATCATTTGACCAATGAGTTGAAGGTGGGAATGGATCAGATGACGGAAGATGGAAAGTTCACCATTTCCAAAGTAGAGTGTTTAGGTTCTTGTGGAACAGCTCCAATGATGCAAGTGAATGAACAGTACTACGAAAATCTGACACCGGAATCAGCAATGAATATTTTGCGAGGTTTGAAGTGATCGAAACAAAACTACTGACAGAACATTACAATAAAGATGAGTTTCGAAACCTTCCTGGTTATTTGAAACTTGGCGGTTATGAGATGTTGAAAAAGGCTCTGACAATGCAGCCTCAGCAAATCATCGACGAAGTCAAAAACTCAGGGCTGCGTGGCCGTGGTGGCGCCGGTTTTCCGACAGGAATGAAGTGGAGCTTCTTGCCAAAAAACAATGAGCCTCGTTATTTGCTGTGCAATGCGGATGAGGGTGAACCTGGAACATTCAAAGATCGTATGATGATGGAAAAAGCGCCTCATCAATTGATCGAAGGTATGATCATTTCCGCCTTTGCAGTGAATTCTCATAAATCTTATATCTACGTGCGTGGCGAATATTATTATCCCAAAAAAGTGATCGAGACAGCTTTGCGTGAAGCTTATGATGCAGGTTTCTTAGGTAAAAATATTTTGGGCAGCGGATTTTCTCACGATATGGATTTGTACTCGGGTGCTGGTGCTTATATCTGCGGAGAAGAAACAGGATTGATTTCTTCTTTGGAAGGAAAAAAAGGTCAGCCAAAATTGAAGCCTCCATTCCCAGCGATCCAAGGGTATTTGCGTAAACCGACAATCGTGAACAATGTGGAAACATTGGCGGCAGTTGTTCCTATTTTGCGTGATGGAGCTGCGGCTTATCGTAAGTTCGGAACGGAAAAATCTCCTGGGACAAAATTATTTTCACTGAGTGGGAATGTTGTTCGCCCTGGGAATTATGAAATTCCGCTGGGCACACCTTTGATGGATTTAGTTTACAAGTTGGGTGGAGGAATGCGCCCAGGTCGTAAATTGAAAGCTGTGATTCCGGGTGGAAGTTCTGCTCCGGTTTTGACTGCGGCGGAAGTTGAAAAAGCGAATTTGGATTATGAAAGCTTAGCAGGTTTAGGATCCATGTTGGGGTCTGGAGCTGTGATCGTGATTGATGATTCTCAGTGCATGGTGGATATGTTGGGAGTGTTGATGCATTTCTATCATCATGAAAGCTGTGGTCAGTGCACTCCTTGCCGTGAAGGTACTGGATGGTTGAATAAGATCGTTCATAGTATTTTAGAAGGTCGCGGCCGTTTGCAAGATATCGACTTGCTTGAGCGTGTTGCAGACAATATGAAGGGGCGTACAATTTGCGCTCTTTCTGATGCGGCGGCATTGCCTGTATTGAGTTTTGTTTCTAGATTCCGTGATGAGTTTGAGTTTTATGTGCGTGAAGGTCGTTCTAAAGTAAAAGGGATTGCGTATGGCGAAATGCACCATTAATGGCAAGCAAGTCGAAGTAAAAGATGGAACCTCTATCATTCAAGCCATGAATGACCATGGACTCAGGATTGCCCACTATTGCTGGCATCCAGGTTTATCGGTGGCGGGCGTTTGTCGCACGTGCATGGTGGAAGTGGAAGGAAATCCTCGTTTGCAGATTGCCTGCAATACAGTCGTGACAGATGGCATGGTGATCAATAATACATCGCCAAAAGTGAAAGAGGCTGTGAAATGGGGATTGGATTTCCATTTGATCAACCATCCTTTGGATTGTCCTATTTGTGATCAGGCCGGCGAATGTGGCTTGCAAGATCAATATATGGAATATGGCAAGTACGATCCTGAAATGGCCGAGAAAAAAGTCAAAAAACACAAAGTGGTGGATTTGGGTCCAACCGTCGTTCTGGATTCCGAGCGCTGTATTTTATGTTCACGATGTGTGCGCTTCACCAAAGAAGTCAGCAAGACAGAAGAGCTTGGAATTTTTAATCGTGGAGATCGCAGTGAAATTGGAACTGTGGATGGTAAGACACTGGATAATAAGTACTCTCTGAACACAGTGGATATTTGCCCAGTGGGAGCTTTGACTTCCAAAGACTTCCGATTCCGTCAAAGGGTTTGGTATCTAAAAGATGGCAACAGTATTTGCACGGGTTGCTCCACGGGCTGCAATGTGAAAGTTTATTTCAATAAAGAAGGTGTTTTCCGTGTGAAACCTGTTTTCAATGAACAGGTGAATGGTCACTGGATGTGCGACGATGGTCGAGATATTTACAAGTTCGTCAATCGAGATTTTCGCTTTGTAAAAGGATTAAAAATCCAAAATGGAACAAGCGAAGAAATGATGCCAGGAGCGGTTGCAAAAGACGCAGCCTCTGTTTTGAAAGCATCAAAACCCGAAGAAGTAGCTTTGGTTTTGACAGCTCAATACACAGTGGAAGAATTTGAAGCGATCGTGTCGGCATTCATTCAAGAGTATAAGACAAAGAACATCTACTATTGGGTGAACAATGTGGATAGTTTCGACAGCTTTGATGGCTTGTTGATTCGTGGAGATAAAAATCCAAATACAGTGGGCCTTTTGAAAGTTCTTGAAAAGCATGGTGTGACAGCCACTTGGTCTCAACTTCAAGAGGGTTTAAAATCAGGCAAGGTGAAAACTTTGGTGGTTGCCGCTCCTGAAAATCCAGTGGTTTATCCGGATATGCAGGCTCAATTGAAAAACTTTGCGATGGCTGCTCAACTGATTTGGTTGGGTTCTGCGAAAAATGATGAGCTTTTGAAATGGAACAAGTCTGCTTGGGTGATACCGATGAAGACCTTTGTTGAAAAAGAAGGTACTTTTATCAACCACGCAGGCCTTGAACAAAAATTCAAAAAAGTAACAACCGTTGTTTCTGAAGCTCTGACTTTGTCCGAGGCAGCTCAATTGTTGACGGGTCAGCAGTTGATGGTGAAACCAGATGCCACAGATGTTTTAGTGGAAGCGCAACGACCTGCGGATCGCGTGATGTTGGAAAATCGTAAGAAGAATGAATTTGTTTTCCGTCGAGGTTCACTATGAGTGTTGTACAAAGAAATTCTGAAGCAACAAAGTGGTACTTACCAGGTATTTTTGGGGGGATGTTGATCACATTCCGCCATTTGATCAAAAATTTGTTCAACCGTAAACAAATGCCAACTTTGAATTATCCCGAGGAAAAGTATGAATACAGTCCTCGTTTCAAAGGGAATCACGTTTTGACGGTGAAAAAAGATGGATCACTTCGTTGCACAGCTTGTATGCTGTGTGCGACCAATTGTCCTGCGGAATGTATTAAGATTGTAGCTTCTGAACATGACGATCCTACAGTTGAAAAATTTCCGATTCACTATGAAATCGATGTTCTTCGATGTGTGTATTGTGGTTTTTGTGAAGAAGCTTGCCCTGTGGATGCGGTTCGTATGGGACCCGAGTGGCAAACTCCTGGTGTTGCAGGATCTAAGTTTATTTACGACATTCAACACTTGGCCTACCGTCCTTCATTGAAGGGTGGGATTCAATCCCATGTCGATGATGAAGAACGTCACCGCGCAGGTATTTAATTCAAAATCATTTTCTCTTTTGTAGAAAATTGCCTGAAAATAAAACCCCACAATGTCGACTCGACGGTGGGGTTTTTTATTGAGTTCCATGAAGAGACTAAGGTAAAAAAGAGATATGTCAAAATTAGCTCGTCTGAATCCCAAATTTAAACCAGCATTTGATGGCGTGAGTGCGGCTCGACAAGCTGTTTTGCGACTTCAGCAGCAAAGTGTTTCCATCATCGAAGCTTACTTATTCGGATCCGCAGCCGTGGGTAAAAATACTGCGGATTCAGATTTAGATATTCTTGTGGTGATTCCTCAAGATGCAGATCTAAGGACTTATTTTCAAGCCTGTCAAAAACCTGGAATTTCAGATATAGCAACAGATTGGCTTTTTAAAAAACAAGATGAGTTTTTATCCGAGATTCAAAATGGTGGTATTTCAAGGATCGCGGTGTCTGAAGGGGTGAAGGTGTTTCCTGATGGTGCATAATAAAAAAGTAAGTTTTGATCCTCAATATGCACTTGAGCTTTTAAATATCGCACGTGGTGACCTTGTGACGGCAAAGGCTCTTTTAGATGCGCAGAATCCTGGACGCTTGGAAAATATTCTATATATGATTCAACAATCAGTTGAGAAAGCTTTCAAAGCCGTTTTGATTGCGAAGCAAATCCAATTTCCTCTTGTTCATGATCTTGGAATTTTGATCGCATTATTACCTTCCCAAGACTATCCTCCTGGAGGATTTGATTGGACAGCCTTGAATCCTTTTGCAAGTATTCGTCGGTATGAAAGCGGCCCCATGCCTCTGGATCGTGAAGAGATTGTTGGGGCATATGATGCTGCTTTATTGGTGCTCGCCTGGGCAGATCAATTTGTAACTGTAAAAAAATAATCTCACTGCAGGTGTTTGGTTTGGCGTTGGCGAAGGCTGCTGGAGGCTGTCGCCGACGGGGACGTCTGATTTTTGTTTTCCTTGTGCAGTTGTGAATTTGAGATGTGATCGCTGTCACGAAGGAAGCGGGGGATATCTCTTTTTCCTCGAATCGAATAATCTTGAATCAGACATTCTTTGGCCGTGGCCAGAGTTTCCTCAGGCAGATGCAGCTGTTCTGCTTGGAAGTAGGTCCACAAACTTTCAACAAGCTTTTGTAAAGCGATGCTATGCCCTTCTCCATGACGTACGGAAAGAAACGAGCTGAGTTCGTAAAAATACCAGAAGAAGGATTTTCCAGGAGCCTGTGTGGAAAGTTGATACAAAAGCTTTGTGGTTTCTGTGAAGTTTCCACTGTTGGCAATCAAATCCCAATACTTGGCAAAGCGACTCATGATTTGCATCTCTTGAAAGCTGACATCTTTATTTTGCAAAATTTGAAAGGGAGCTTGATCACTGTAGATCATCTGAAACTCACGATCATGTCTGGCAATCGGAGTGCCCTTTAAACGTTTCAAGATTCCAACTTGAACTTCATCCGGTTTCCAAGCCCAAAGTTGATCAAAACCTTTTGCGAAACTTTCCAGGTTTTCTCCTGGAAGCCCTACGATCAAATCGGCATGACTATGAACATGGGTGTGTTCAGTAAGAAATTGAAAATTTTCCTGAACTTTTTGAAGATCATTGCGACGGCTGACATTGGCAGCGACTTTGGGGTTCAGGGTTTGAATTCCAACTTCAAATTGAAGTGCACCTGCAGGGAATCGAACAATCCATTCTCTGAGTTCCTGAGGAAGTCGATCAGGAACCATTTCAAAATGCAGGAATAATCCTAAATCCGCATAGCGATGAAAAAAAGAAAGAATCTGTGTAGAAATGGTGACGCTCAGGTTGAAGGTGCGATCAATAAATTTAAAATTGCGAGATCCACGCTGAATTAGACTTTCCATCTGCTGAAGAAACTGATCCACAGGAAAGTTGCGCACATTTTTATCCAAAGAGGACAGGCAGTACTCGCATTTGTAAGGACAACCACGGCTGGCTTCGACATAAATATGACGAAACTTCAGATCATTTTCATCGTAGAGATGATAGGGAAGCTTCAAGGTTTTGATGTCAGGCAAAGGGGATCGATAAAACTTTGGAAAGCCAGAGAGGAAATGATGACTTGAATCCGCAACAGCCTTGGCCGTTGGCTCGACAGCAGTCCCTTCGGGATTTGTGGATAACAAATGTCGACAAAGATCACGAAAGCTAAAATCAGCTTCTCCTTGCAGAACATAATCTGCCAGGCGGCAAATTTCTTGAGATTCGCTTTCGTAGGAAACTTCTGGTCCACCCAAGATCATGGGAATCGAAGGAGCGACTTTTTTTAAGATAGACACGACATCCAAGAGTTGTTTCGTATTCCAAATATACACACCAAAACCCACAATGCTTGGGTTTTTGGAAAGAATCTTTTCCACAATATCACGGGGCGAAGCTTGAATCGTCCACTCGCAAATCTCTGTTTGATCGGCAAGTTCTTCCATATTGGCGTGGATGTAGCGAAGCCCAAAAGAAGTATGCTGATAGGTGGAGTTCAGTGTGCACAAAAGAATTTTTTTCATAGTATTTCCCAATGAAGATGGGTTTAAAACACACAGCCATAAAATCCAAGGCTAAACTCGTTGATTCGAAAGAATTTCATGGGATAATCGATCTGCCGTGGAGGTTTTTATGAAGATTTTGTTTTCAGACACTCATTCTTATGAAAAAGAAGCCTTTTTAGCCTTGAATTCAGGATTGGATTTTCAGTTTTTAGATTTTCGTATTCACTCTGAAAGTGTGGCTGCCATTCCCCCATGTGAAGTCGTGGTAGGTTTTGTGAATGACCATTATGATCGTTTTTGTCTGCAGGCTTTGGCTTCGAAAGGAGTGAAGTTGATTGCTCTTCGCTGCGCAGGATTTAACAATGTGGACCTGAAGACTGCGGAAGAGTTGGGTATCAAAATTAGTCGTGTGCCTGCTTATTCGCCCCATGCTGTGGCGGAACATGCTTTGGCTCTTTTGCTGACACTGAATCGAAAAACCCATCGAGCCTATCAACGTGTACGAGAATTAAACTTTTCCTTAGAAGGTCTTGTGGGATTTGATCTGTACCATAAAACCGTGGGTGTCATTGGAACAGGAAAAATTGGAACGATCTTTGCGTCGATCATGATGGGCATGGGGTGCCGAGTTCTTGCTGTGGATTTGAATGAAAGTTCAGAGTTAAAACAAAAGGGAATCGAATATGTCACCAGGGATCAGTTGTTGAAGGAATCAGATGTGATCAGTTTGCATGTTCCATTGAATGATAAAACCTTTCATATGATGAATGACGAATCTTTTTTGAAAATGAAAAAAAACGCCATTTTAGTCAACACAGGTCGTGGTGGTCTTGTGGATACTAAGGCTTTGATTCAAGCTCTGAAGAAAGGGCAAATCGCAGGAGCTGCTTTGGATGTGTATGAGGAAGAAGAGGGTGTTTTTTTTGAAGATCGATCAGACAAAGTTTTAACAGATGATATTTTGGCCCGATTGCTGACTTTTCCTAATGTTTTGTTAACCAGCCATCAAGGTTTTTTAACTTCCGAGGCTCTTCACAACATTGCGCAAACAACAGTGCTCAATATTCGTGAATTCCAGCAGGGACGTTGGGGAAATCCCGTTCAATCCTAAGCGGGAAGATGTTGTTTGGAATTCAAAAAATCAGTCAAATAAAAAACCAGTCAGAAATTTTGCTGACTGGTTGAATAGATCCAATTTTTCAGTTTCAAAGAGTCTCAAGAAAATGGGACCCATGTTGGCAAGATGAGATTTTTTAGAAACTAAATCCTAATAAGATTTTCAAGTAACTTCCGCTCATGTCTAAATCTTTAACTCCTGTGATGGTGCCAATGGTATCTGTTAATTCTTTGTACTTTAAAGACTGATAACCAGCTTCTGCACCCACAGCGATACCCATCAGTTTTGCACCGGCTTCCAAACCTACGCTATAAGAACTTGCTTTATCAATGCTCATATTGGTGATTTCAGATCCATTGCTTGAAACCTTGATCGATCCACTATGTGATACGCCATAAGTGGCAATAGGTCCTACAAATAAAAGAGTGTTGATTAAACGGTAATTTAAAATCAGGGCCGATCGAGTCAAGCTATGGGAAATTTCCAAAGGACTTGAGGAAGCCTTGAACCCAACATTTTCATAGCGAACTCCAAAACCTAAATTGAAGAGGGGAGGACTGATAATAAAGTCAGCTCCAAATCCAAGATTAGGAACAGCGCTAGGAATAGAAGATGCTCCTGTATAGACTTGTGAAAAATCGGGGCCCGCAGCTTGAATGCCGTAAAAAATACGAGCATCGACAAGAGCATGACTGGGGACAGTAGCAAAAAGGCCAAGAGCACAAATAAGTGCAAGCAAAGATGTTTTCATGAAAGTTCCTCCTATGAACGTCAACATGGTCAACCGAGGACCGAAAGGGTCTTCTGGATCAGGATATGCAAAACTTTTTACTATGACAAAGTTTTTATTTCGTAGAAGAATGAGAATCAGTCCTTCATCATTATGGAACGGAGATTTCTGATGCAGCTTGATCTTCAAAAATCATGGTCCTGGAACGATATCAATTTGAAATTCGAAAAAGCCATGAAGCAAAAGCTTGCTACCCAGACCTTGACGGGGAAATTGCTTTTATTTCCTAGTGTGGCCAATGCTCTGTATGAATTAAGTCAGTATTGGATCAAATTAATGCCTCATAAAAAAAACATCTGCGTCCAAACAGGGGTGTCTGGGGCTTTTGAATTTTTAATTGAAAACTGGTACCGAGAAGGTTTGCATCCTTGCTTTCTGGACGCGACAAAGAGCCAGGAAGAATTGGCGAAGATTTTTCCAGAGAACCCAGTTTTATATATCCGAGCCGCTTACCATAGCATCACGGGTCAGTCCTTTGATCGACCTGAATTTTCTGAGCAATTGAATTCCCAGAGAGTTCCAGAGATGATTTATTTTTCTGAACTTCCATCTTTTCAGATGCCAAAGTCCTATCAAATATTTGTTTATCGCTTACCCTCGGGTTTGGCCCTTGCTCATCTGGGCGAACGCGTGAAGTTTCAGTCCTTTCTTGCAGGTTATGTGCAATACTTACCGGCCTTCATTCAGGAAAGCCTCCAGCAATTAGTCCCTGTGGACCAAAATGAAGAAAAAATAAAGTCTTGGGAGGCTCAGAATTTTTTAGTTCCCTACTTTTCTCAGGAAGAAAAAAATCGAATTTTTGATCGAAGTGTTTTTTTTCTTAAAAACATCCAAAGCCAAGCGGTGGTTCAAGCCATGCAAGGGAAGGGTTATCAAAACTTACAAAGCTTAAGTTTGTGTGCATGGGAAGGCGGAGGCTCTAACTTTTTGAAATGGTGGCCTTCGAAACCAGATTGGAACAGCCTTAAGGGTATGATCGTGGTTTCTGTGACGGAACTAGAAAAAGAAACTTTTCGGAAAGACTTGCTGGAATCGATAGAAATGATTAAGACTCTTCAACAAGATTTATGAAGATACATTCATTCCGCGGTATTGTCTTACGGGCCACTCAGTATTCAGATGCCGATCTCATTTTAGAAGTCCTTGGTCAGCAGGGGGATAAAATATCCTTTTTAGCAAGAGGAGCTCGCAAAAGTCGCCGACGATTTGCAGGGGGAGTTTTGCAACCCTTGAATTATGTTCAAGGACAATATCAAATTTCACGCACAGTCGGTAAGCTTTCGACGCTGACAGAAGCGCAGTTGGTTTACGGTTTTGAAGGTTTAAGAAAAGATTATGATCGATTAAGACTGGGGCTAAGTATTCTGGAATCAGGTCGATCTTTGGCTCAAGAGGGAGATGTCGGTGCCCAAAGTCTTTTCGATCTGATTGGAAATTCACTGAAGGCCTTGGAGTCTGCTCAAGATGTACAAATATTTTACCTTCACTTTTTAGTGAAAATTTTATGGCAACAAGGGGTTCTTGAGTTCGAAGAATGGATGAAAGAATTTTTAGAAAATTCTATTTTAAAATCTGTCCAAAGTCCTGCTTTGGATGGCCAGATCCATTTGATGATTCATCGTTTAGAATCAAAATTAAAATCTTTTATTCAATCGGGATCGACGGACTCGACAATTGTCTTGTCCTGAAAAATCTTTGGTGTGACCTTTCTGTGAATTGTTTTTAGAATGATCACGATAGGAGAATCACCATGATCCGCAACCTGTTTGTGAGTTTATTTGTTTTATCTAGTTTTTCGTGGGCTCAAAATGATGAGCTTTTCAAAATCAAAATCGAACCCAATAAGCCTCTTCGTCTGAATTATAAAATGCCTGCTTGGAATAAAAATCCCAATGAAGTGGATCACGCATATTTGATTTTTCGAGATGGCATCTCGGGGCGAGTGGCCACCATTGAAGTTCAAGAGACAGGAAAAAATACGGGTGAGTTTTTAGGGATGTATACGATCTCGTTTGCGACAGATGGTGAAATTAAGCCTGAAATTTATGTTCCACCTTCGAAATCTAATGTGAATGCAAAAGATCAAGATCGTTGGATACAATGGATGCAAGAAGGACGTTTACCCAGAAAGCCATTCTTTTTAAGGAAGGATCTTCGCGGAGTTCAAATCATTGCTGTTTTTGATTCTGCAGATCAAGCTCTTTCCGCCTACGATGAGTATCGAAAAACCGCCGCAGGTAAGCCCGTGGTCAATCCTGCAGCACTTGATGCACAAAGAGTTGCTGGAGTTGAAAATGAACAGAAACGATTGGCGGATTTAGCGAAACAGCAAGAATTAGATCGTATGCGATTAGAGGAATTTGAGCGTCTGAAAAAAGAAGAAATGAAAAGGCAGCAAGATCGTTTGAATGATGAAGAAAGAGCTCGCCGCAAAGTTCAGGCAGAAAAGTTGGCTTCCGTTGCGATGGGACTTTTTCAAAAAGGTGATTTTAAACTGGCGGAAGAAAGTTTTGCGAAAGCCATCGAATTTGATCCATCCGATAATCAATATTATTTTCAGTACGGGGTGGTTCTGTATCGTAATGAAAAGTACAATCAATCCATCGTGGCTTTAAATCTTGCAAAGGATGGAAATTTCACAAGTGTCGAACGAGATTATTTCTTAAGTTTAAATTTGATGAAGTTGAAAGAATTTGACCGTGCTTACGAGGGTTTTTCAAAAATTAAAGATACGGGACACAAGAGTATGGGGCCATCCGGAGCCTTCTTCTGTGGACTGATTGATTTTGTGAAAGAGCGGTACGATCGCGCTCAGACTCATTTTCAATACGTCTTGGACAATTCGGAAGATACACAACTGGATGAACAGGCCGAAAGTTATATTGAACAAATTGCCAATATCAAAGCGTTCTTGGCCGCAAAAGGAAAACCCTTGGTATTCACTTTGAACTGGGGGCTCGTCTATGACTCGAATATCCTATCGACTCCTACGGACAGCGTTGGCAGCACAACCACAGACTTAGCGGGCTTTCGGTTGTCCTATGGTGGTTCTGCAGAGTGGAGAGCCATTTATGAGCAAACAAAAGAACTCTCTTTGATTTTGAATGTCTCAGATATGTACTCGATGGACTCAAAATTTGCAGCATACCAAGCTTTTCAAAATACAGATCCCTTGATTTACAACTTATCAGCTCCCTTTAAGTGGAAGGGTAAGCTTTGGAATAAACCTGTGCAATTAGGCGCTACGGCTTCTTACGAAGCTATGGCCATCAATTCAGATACCAGCACAGCGGCACGGGAGAATTATACAAGTTCCAATATTCTGAAATTGGATTCAACTTTTGTGATGAACGAGGATCATTTTGCGACATACGCCTTTGAGTTAAGAAGTGATACACTTTTGGTGGCTGCAAGCACCGCCGCTGACGATTCCACGGCCACAAAGTACACGCTTTCAACTCAGCAAACTTTTTTCAAAGATAAGAAAAAAACAGAGGCCAGCATTTATGAAGGTGGGATTCAACTGAACAATGCCGCTGGGGACAACAATAGTTTTCAACGTGTGGATCTTGCTTATACAATGATGATGCCATTTTATGCAGATTCTAGTTTAACCTCACGTTTTGCTTTTTATTCAGCGGATTATACGAAGCATACAACAGGAAGAAAAGACACAGACTATGCGATCACGGTTGGATCACGAAAAGAGTTGATGAAAAACTTATCAGGTTCATTGAGCTTGAACTACACAATGAATAATTCCACATTGAGTAGTTCAAACTACAATAAGTACTCTTTGACTTCGTCCTTTAGTTACACCTTTTAAGGTGAACAAGTACGAACGCCATTGACCGTTGAGCAGCGCTGAAAACTGATATTCAATCGGCTTTTTTGAGTCATATTATCGATCAAATTATTTTGAATCGGCGGCTTCACAATTTGATTATTGATTGCGTTGAAATTCGGCATCGCTGCGACCGGTGGCATAAATGTATTGATGACGGTATTCCCAACAGCAGGGCCTAAATCTCCAGCGCTGATCATCGAAGGCATGCCGCCCATCATTCCGCCAGGTCCACCACCAAATCCTCCACCAGAAGGTCCCATCATTCCAGGTCCTGCACCGCCCGCAGCTTTTCCAGCAGCATCACCGGCCATACCACCTGCGGCTCCAGCCACGCCACCCGCTACGCCTCCAGGGCCTGGTGCGCCTGGTGCAGCCATGCCTCCTCCGGCAGTATCAGCAGAAGGTCCGCCATTGGGGCCCCCAGATGCTGCATTGGCAGGACTGCGTTCTGCGCCCTGTGTTTTGTCAGAGTTGGCATTGTTCGCTTCTTTTTTCGGCTCAGATTTTTTATCCTCACGAGCTTTGTCATCTTTTTTGTCTGCAACTTTATCATCTTTTTTGTCTGCGACTTTATCATCTTTTTTGTCTGCGACTTTATCTTCTTTTTTCTCAGCAGACTTTTCATCTTTTGCATCTTTTTTATCCGATGCTTTTTCTTTGTCCTTCGCATCCTTTTTTTCTTCTTTATCTTTATCTTCTTTTTTATCTTTTTTATCTTCAACAGCTGCCGCAGCACTGTCTTGTTTCTGATTCGAAGTTGCAGTTTCGGCTTTGGATTCATTATTCATTTTGCTGAGCTCTTCTTTCGGCATGGCCTTTGGAGCTTCCGGTGCTTTTCCTCCAGAAGCGGATGTCATCTGTCCTGGTTTTACGAACACAGGATTCATGATTTCACCCTTCGGGCCAGGTTGTCCTACCGCCACAGTTCCATGGAAAGTAATAATTTGAGAAGTTTTTGTTGCGGAAGAAAAGCTAGTTAAGAAGTCAGTTCCGCGCACTCCTGCGACAGCAGAGGGTGTTTTGACATTGAATTTATTTTTTTCTCCGTCGTACTTTTGTTCAACGCTGGCTCGCAGTTTTCCTTCCATCACTTTCAAAGTCACATTGCGCGAATCAGATCCAGGATCGTTCTCATACTTTTCAATTTGAAATTTCGTTTCAGGAGATATGTTCAGAGTATTTTGATCGGACATCACAATTTTTGCGCGCGAGTCTTTTCCTACTTGAATGGTGTCTCCAGGAAATACTTTGGACCCCATCTTTGCTTTTTGTGGAGTTTTGTCAGCAGATTGCCCTGAGATGACCATAACCTCACCTTTCACCACCATAAATATCCCGTGCACAGACTGAGCGACAGCGGCATGAGTCAGTAGGAAGGTGATAAAAAAGACAAGTACTCCAAGTCCTCGGGCAAAAATATTTCGGCATTGATCGCTCATAGGCTAACTCCTGTTCATGATCTGACAAGGACCTATCGGTTTTTTTTTATTTTTGCTTGATCTAATTTTGTCTTAAAATGAGACGCAATGAAAAATTCGCTCCATGTTGATGTTTTTGACTTCTTCTGAGAACCCACGCATGATGATGGCGGAGGAATTTGAAACATGCCAAAAAATGCTTGGATCTTTTTACTTGCAACAGTTCTAGGGGCTCTTTTAATGAGTTATCTTTGGGTGAGCACAGAAAGACGTAATCAGCTGGCGGCTTTGGAAAAGAAAAGCAACTTTGTTCTTCCGGCAAGCATTTCGCCCTATAAAAAAGTGGAGTCCATTCGTCATCGTGGTACTTCTTATATTCCCACTCCTTCGGAGTCCTTGAAGTCTTCATTTAAATTGGTGCGTTGGGTGAATGATCAAAAAGTCATGAGTTTGGTGGACGGCACAACCTCGGGTTGGAATGTGGACCTGGAGTTAGGTTGGGGACAGTCGGTGGCAGATGTTCCTTTGTACCGCTGCAAAGCCAAGACGAAGCAATCGGTGGAGCATTTTTTTATTTCACGGCAATCTCATTGCTTCCGAGAAGAGTTCATCGAGCCAGAGACAAAGTTGGCCTTGTCTGTTGTTGCTCAAAGTCCCCAGGATTTTGGTTTGATGTTGTGTCTGACTCCTTCTAATAATTATTATCTTTCTTTGAATGAATTCTGTGAAAGCCATGAAGATAAAGTTTTAGAGCTCGTGGGTTTTATTGCTCCGATTCAGATTTTAAAAGACGTTTCCCCATAGGGTGATGGGTCTGCATGGTTTGTGCAAGTTGATCCATGCTGAGGTGAGTGTATCTTTGAGTGGCAGTTAAAGAACTATGTCCCAGCAGTTCTTGCAGAGCCCGCAAATCCGCTCCCGAAGTTAGAAGATGGGTAGCATAACTATGGCGAAGAGCATGGGGGTGCAAGCCCTGCTGAAGCCCTGCCTGATTTCCAAGATCTCGTATCCACTGATAGCCAGTGCGAGGGTTCAGGGGCTGTGGTCCCCAGATCCATTTTTGTCCCTGATTTTTTTTCATCCATTCATCGATAAATTGGCAGATTGTCCCTGGCAGATGGACCCATCTTTCCTTCCCTCCTTTGCCAAGGACTTTGATGCGTCCATGGTAGACATCAAAGTCGCAGGATTGAAGATGGCAGGCTTCGCTGATACGCAGGCCTCCTCCGTACAGCAAGAGGAACAAAAGATGAGCTGGTGAATCCTGCGACCTGCTCTGGATGGATTTTAAGCACTGCAAAGCTTCATCCACACTGATGAAGTGGGGAATTTTGACGGGAACCTTGGGGGCGACGATCTGGTGAGAGAAATCTTGCTTTGTCAGGTTCTCTAAAAACAACCAGTGCAGGAAACTTTTGGCCACACTGGCTTTACGCTGTCGCGTCGAAAGTGAGAGATGGGCCCATTGGCCCTGCGCTTCACGAACCCAGGAAACAAGATGATTCTGTGCAATGGAAAATTTTATAGGGTTTTGACCTTCTTTGAAGATTTGTCTAAGATCGCGCCCGTAATGAATCAGAGTGTGAACCGAGGCATTCTTAATATTCTCTTGGTATTTCAAATATTTATCTATGATTTCGCCCAGTGTTTGCAATCAGCCTCCTTAGACGCGCCTGCTTATTACATTATGCATCCAGTGAAAATTTTTTGTAGTGTTTGCAATATTTTTCTTGCAGTAATTACATGCCTTCGTTATATTGCAACGCATTACCGCGTTGCATTAACCTAGAAAGGTGGTCCGTATGTCTGATGAAAGCGCAACAGCCATTTTGCCCCCATCCACGAATTCCAATCAATTGTATTGGAATAAATCCAGCTCACGATCCAGTGATGGAAAGTCCATTGTCTTCAATTCCGACATCATGAGACAGCTTATGAAAATGATCGACCGCGTCGCTGCATCCAATGCCAACATCTTGATTCTTGGAGAATCAGGAACAGGGAAAGAGTTGATGGCTCAAACTCTGCATGAAAAAAGTCAGCGTCGCACAAAACCCTTTGTTGCGATCAACTGTGGAGCTCTTCGTGAAAACCTTCTAGAGAGCGAACTTTTTGGCCACGAAAAAGGAAGCTTCACCGGCGCCTACAGTCGTAAGATTGGTTTAGCAGAAGCTGCGAACGGAGGAACTTTGTTCCTGGATGAAATTGGAGAACTTGCTCCTGGGATTCAGGCTAAACTTCTTCGCTTCATTCAAGAGGGTGAAATCTATCGCGTGGGTGGAAAAGAGCCCATCAAAGTGGATATCCGATTGATCTCTGCAACCAATCGCAATTTGGAAGAAGAGGTCGCTGAAGGAAATTTCCGTGAAGATCTCTATTATCGTATCAATACAATTGCTTTGGATGTGCCACCTTTACGTCGTCGTAAAGAGGATATCCCTGCTTTGATCAATCACTTCTTATCCACTGGTCATCATTCTTATTTGAACCGTGGAAAAGTGATGGATGTTGATGCCATGAAAGCGATGCTTGCCTATGAGTGGCCAGGAAATATTCGTGAGCTACAGAATGTTTGTGAACGTTTGCAAATCCTTTGTGATGGCCAAACGATCACGGTGAATGATTTGCCTGAAAATATTCGTCAACCCGAAGCCAATAATGAAATCCATGAGTTTGACCCCTCGGTTCCATTGTCGGAGTTAGAGCGCAGATACATTATCCGTGCCTTGGCCCACTTTCATGGAAACAAGACTCAAGCGGCAAATGCTTTAGGAATCACGATTAAGACTTTGTACAATAAGCTTCATGAGTACGGAGAGTTTGATAAGTTTTCTGTTCACTCTTCAGTGAAAGTTAACTCAGGGACTCCTGCCTAAGAGGTTTTGAAAGAATGATTTTTCTTCCAGTTGGTTGAAAATAAAAAAGCCGCGGTTTTCGCGGCTTTTTTTTTGATTCTTGAATCGAAAGATTTAGAAGTAACCTTCGTCGCCTTCGTCAAATTCATCGTCATCATCATCAGCATCGTCTTCATCTTCAGCTGAATCGTCTTCAAGAGTTTCAAAAGTATCCTCTTCTTCAGAATCTTCCCAAGCATCGTCTTCTTTGCCTTCAGCTTCGATTTGATCAAGAGACTCAATCTCTTCGTCAAAATCATCCATCACTTCTGGTTTAATGGATGCCGCAACTCCAGCAACAGCACCAACCGCCGCAACTTTTTTCAAGTGAGAAGCTTTTTTTGACTTAGGAGCTGCCTTTTTTGTTTTTGCTGCTTTGGGAGCTGCTGCTTTTTTAGATTTTGCAGCAACTGCTTTTTTGGCAGTTGATTTTTTCGTAACTGCCTTTTTCACAGAAGCTTTTTTAGCTGTGGCTTTTTTAGCTGTGGCTTTCTTGACAGCTTTCTTTGCTGTTGATTTTTTCGCAGTTGTTTTTTTTGTTGCTGCTTTTTTAGCAGTGGATTTTTTTGGAGCAGCTTTTTTCTTTGCTGCTGGTTTTTTTGCTTTCTTTGCCATAAGAACTCCCCGAGTGTGTTTGTCTATCCTATGGAAATCAGACTAAACACATTTCGGGGTTTCTGCAAATCAAAAATGAAACGGGCTAGCTTCCAAGAAGCAAGTCTCAAAGGAAATTTGCTAGGGCTTGTGCCAACTCATTCGGCAGAACACTTGATACAAAAACTCCACCACGGAAAGTATTTTTTGCGGGGACCAATCCAAGATGTCCAACCACTCGAGTTTTTGCTTCATTGCGGATAGGCAGTGTTAAATCAATGTAGGGATTAAAGGGTGTTTCCACAAAAATAGCGGCAACCTGGACTCCAAGGTACAGATAAATTTTCACATTGTTTGAGTTTGGTAAAGATAGTCCCACGCTTGGGTATTCGCGTTGAGGAACCGCCGGAAGGTCGTCTCCATTGGGCAATTTTGCTGAGACTAAATCCGTGCCTTTGAGAATATATTTCAAAGGGACAGATAGAGTAAGAAACTTTGCGCCATCTGCATTTGTTGTCGTTTTGAATGTTGTTCCTGGCAGGCGTTTCACTTCGCCTTCCGCAATTCCAATATTGACGTCCAAAGCTAAAGGAATATTAAAAACAATGGCCTTATTGGGTCGATCAAGGACAACAACTTGAGCACCATCATACTGACCCCCATCCAAGTTTCCTTTGAATGAAAGTGATTCGGGAATTGTTTTATCTGTATCTTGGTTGCCAGGATTGGAGCCAAAGCCTGTGTTTTCAGATTCTGTTGTAGGCAAATGATTTGTCATTAAGCCTGTCTTTTGGCATCCCACAGCGAAAATGGTGATAGCTGCTAAGAAAATAAATATTTTTCCACCGATTGCTTTCATGAGGTCCTCCTTTGAAAGTTGTTTTTCATCCTAAAACATCTTTGTTGCGGTTCTTGAATTGTGAACGACTTTCTTTTCGGACTTTCGGCTTAGGACTTAAGAACTATGTTTTGACAGCAGTGTTGAAGCATTTGACATCAAAAAGTGTCTCAAAGGTCCAGTTTCGTCTCAAGCATTTCAAAATTAGACGTTTGTTCTGTCAAGAAGTCGTCATTTGAGACGATAGGTATCTCGTCATGAGAAAAGTGAAAAGTTTTTCACTCACTACATGGATTAAGGATGAACCAGAAAACGTTGGTCGCGTTTTCAAAAGAAAGAAGGGAGGCTTCAAGGACGAGAAGAAACAATTTTTGAAGGATTAAATCGTTTTAGCCTAAATTTTTATATCACCGGCTAGGAAGCCGACCCCGCTAGAAGGAATTATTGGGGGAAACAACACTCAAGGAAGGATTTAAATGAAAAATAATACAACGTAACGGAGGATTTTATGGGTTTTCGAGTAACAACAAACATTAGTGCAATCAACGCACAAAGAAACTTGGTCAGTTCACAACGTTCTATCGGTAAAAGCATGGGGCAATTAGCTTCTGGAAACCGAATCAATATCGCTGCTGATGATGCTGCTGGTCTTGCGATCAGTGAAAATTTGAAAGCGCAAATTCGGTCTTCACGTCAAGCAAACCGCAATGCGAACGATGGGATCTCTCTGGTTCAAACAGCAGAGGGTGGCTTGAATGAAATTGGAAATATCATTGTTCGTTTGCGCGAGCTTGGTATCCAAGCTTCTTCAGACACTGTGGGTGATACAGAGCGTGGTTTCTTGAACAAAGAGGTCAGTCAGCTGAAACAAGAGGTCAGCCGTATTGCAAACGTAACAACTTGGGGAAAAACAAAATTGTTGGATGGATCTTCTCCACAATTTGATTTCCAAGTTGGACTTTTCAATAACCAAGAAAACGATCGTATCAGCTTCAATGCAGCAGAAAACGTTGCAACATTGGACGCTCTTGGGATGACAGAAGTTGATTATGCAACCAAAGAAGGCGCACAAATGGGTCTTGCGAATCTTGATTCCGCTCAATCCATGGTGAATGGAATGCGCGCAAGTCTAGGTGCTCTTCAAAATCGTCTGACTTCAACTGTCGACAACTTGGCTGTTGCTGAAGAAAATATGAGTGCAGCAAATTCACGTATTCGTGATACTGATGTGGCTCAAGCTTCTTCCGAGTCAACTCGTAACAACATCTTGTTGCAAGCAAGTACTGCAACTTTGGCTCAAGCGAACCAAACCAACCAATTAGCTCTGAAATTGATTGGCTAATAGCTAAAACTTGAGAACAAAAAATAAACCCCCAGCATGAGAAATGTTGGGGGTTTTATTTTTTGCGAACAGCGGGGAAATATTCTCTTCAGAATTTAAGATTTCTTAAAGTGCGAATGCTCTGGGCGTTAATCGAAAGAATGATTGCTCTTCTTCCTTTTTTTTTCTATTCGAACGTTTCAAAATTTTTCATTCGAAGGAGATTTATGAAACGATCTATATTTATACTATGTGCAACGATTGGATTTTCAGCGGCGTCATTTGCAGGAACAGACTATGTATGTTCTACAGTGACAATTGATGCGGAGGATGGAGGCGTTCTTGATCGTGATGATGCGAAAGATGTCAGTATTGATTGGAGTTCGAATCAGGCTGGATTTTCACGAAAGTATCCTCTTCAAAAAGCAGGCCGCTCGGTGGTCACTTGGACAGAGGTCGATGGACGTGGAAGAATGAGTGTTGTTAAGTTTGATCGACAAAGCCTTCGTATCGAAGAAAAGGTTTTCAAAAATGGACAGCTTCAGTGGACTGAAAGTGGTCGCTGCCGTGTAGAAGAAGACGAAGAGTAAGATAAAACAGCAATAATTTCATTTCTTGGGTTTGGATTCAAAGTTTGGAATCCAAACCCTCTTTTCCTAATCAATTTCCATAAAGCGGCAGATCGCAACCTTGCCTGTCAGTTCGTAGCTTTGTTTTTGGGTTTCACGACGATGATGAATCGTGTGGTAACCCAAGGAGCAGGTGGCATCATCAGATTTGAAGTGAGAGCAATCCTCACACGCCATAGCAATTTCATATTTCAAATAATCGCTAGGGTGAATAGGATCATGTTTGATCGAGGGGCGAATACGTTTGGGTGTTTTCGTAGCTTTCGTCATAGGGCTTGCTTCTACGTGATATGACGCCATCTTTCCAGGAAAAAGTAAGGCTTTTCCGGGCTATTCTGATCCTCAAGTTTCATTCTTGATATGGACCTTGACGGAGTCAAAAAAAGCCTCATCCTTGTAGAAATACCTACAAGGAGACGGCGCAATGAGCAGTGATATCGATAAAATGACACGTAAGAGTCAAGAGGCTATGCAAGCAGCGGCAAAAAATGCCGAAAAACTTGCAAACCCATCGGTGGAGCCTGAGCATCTTTTGCAGGCCTTGGTTCAGCAGAGTGAAGGTGTCGTGCCTCGTTTGTTGGAAAAAATCAAAGTTCAAAATCAAAACTTGCTTCAAGATCTTGACGCGAAAATCAAAAAGTTTCCAACCGTTCAGGGATCCACTCCAAGGGCTGTTGCCAGCCAACGTCTTGTCAAAATATTTGAGGGATCCGAGCGGGAAGCTCAAGAGATGGGGGATGCTTACATCTCGACAGAACATTTTATCCTGGCCATGTTGAAAGGCTCCGACAGTGATTTGCAGTCTTTGTTTCGCAAGCACGGAGTTCAGAAGGACGCCTTGTTGAAGGCCTTGCAAGAAATGCGCGGAAATCAAAAAGTCACGGATGATGATCCTGAAAATAAATATGAAGTTTTAAAAAAGTACGCACGGGATTTAACGGCTTTGGCGAACGAAGGTAAATTGGATCCAGTGGTGGGACGTGATGAAGAAATTCGTCGAGTGATTCAGGTCTTGTCTCGACGAACAAAAAATAATCCCGTTTTGATTGGCGAACCTGGTGTGGGAAAAACAGCCATTGCCGAGGGTTTGGCTTTAAGGATTGTGAAAAAAGATGTGCCTGAAAATTTGCAAGGCAAGACTTTGATGTCCTTGGATATGGGTTCCTTGATTGCGGGTGCAAAATACCGTGGAGAATTCGAAGATCGCTTGAAGGCCGTGATTAAAGAAGTGACCTCGAGCAACGGCGAAATCATTTTATTTATTGATGAATTACACAC
>JACCDG011438653.1_pt1 | contig 42941 bp, 63 predicted proteins | sample 7442471 | NCBI WGS metagenome assembly JACCDG01 (sample SAMN15323444, study PRJNA562643) | freshwater metagenome | isolation source: river surface water | place: USA:Blue River Watershed | collected 2017-08-17
CCTGGCCGAAGCCGGCGACGCGCGCGACGTGGTCGACCCACTCTGGCCCGATCCCAGGGAGCGTGCCGTCGACGGTGCTGGCGTCGGCCCACGACCAGACGCGGAAGAGCGCGAGGAACGCCTCCGCGGGTGTGATCCGCAGTTTCCGGGCGATCGCGCCGACCTCTGGCTTGTCGGCCGTCTGGTGCTCTACCTTGATCCACGCCATCCGTTGGCTCCCCCCCCGGGTGTCAAAGGTCGAAAGTCGTTGCGTTGAGTTGAGCGGCGTTGTGAAGAGGTGCGCTGCGACGAGGCGCGAAGATGATCTGGATCACCCCGGCCGTACGGACGCGATCAGCGACTTCATGTCGAGGGCGTTCGCCGGAACCGCGGCCTTGAACTCCTTGGGGGACGTCGCCTGAGCCGCGATCACGCCGAAGGCGACGGCGTGCGACAGCAGCGATTGCTTCGTGGCGTCGTCGGCCAGCTTCAGGTCGGCGTTGCCAATCTTGAAGACCGCCGTGGTTGCGATCCTTCGGACGCGGCGGCGGGACGACTGGGCGACGCCGTCGATCTGCTTGGGGTCGAGACACTGGATGTAGCCCTCTCGCAACATCCTCCCCCAGGTGCGACCGTGGTACTTCGCCACGAAGTTGATTGCGGTAGCCGTGAGCCGGTAGCCCTTCGTGCTCCGCGGGTCGCAGCCGATGATGGTCGCCAACTCTGCGTTGGTGATCGTTTCGCCGACGGTCCCGGCGCGGAGGCGGTCCTCCAGCTTCGCGCGGGGGACGCTCTTGGTGGGGTCGGGGCGGTGGAAGCGGGTGGTCGTGGCGTTTGATTCCATGTGTGGTTCCTCAGTCGAAAATCGTTGAGTTGAGTTGCGGTGCGGGGTGCAGCGACGAACGGCGTGGCGAAGCGGCGCGGCGAGGTGTTCGAATCCCCTTCCGTCGATTCCTCTCGGGTCGGGGGGCGTTGCGTTGCGGAGCGCGGTGATGCGCGGCGAAGCGGAGCGGCGCAAGGCAGTGCAGTGAATCCCCTCCTTCTGCTCTCGCTTGGGAGGGGGACGTTGCGTTACGGCGAGCGGAGAGGCGTCGCGAGGCGGGGCACCGTGAAGCGGCGCGTCGCAGCGACTCGTAAGTCGTTCAAACCGCCTTGAAGCTCTCGACGTTGAAGCGGCCGTAGTAGCCGCCGTTGCTCGGGCGGAAGCGACCGATCCCGATCAGGCGACCGGCCTCCTCCAAGTACCTCTTCACGATGTCAGGATTCGCGATCAGCACGTCGTCGATCAGGTCAATCCTCACGGTCGCTCGCCAGCCAGGCGGGATCACCGGATAGGTGCGCCAGACCCGAGCGCCGCCCTTCGCGCCTCGGATGCCCTTCGCGGAGAGGAAGAGGTCCTGCCCGGCGACGTCGTCCTTCTTGATCCCGAGGTACGCCGGCTCGAGCACGGCGAGCCCGGCCTCGAAGTGCTTTGTGTACGTCAGCTTGCCCTTCCCGGGCCTGCTCTCACTCAGGTACTTGGCGATCTCGTAGAGGGCGTTCTTGATCGCCGTCGGCGGAATGAAGACGTCGTCGTTCTCGTCGGCGTGGATGCGGCGACGCCACGTTCGCTTCTCGCGGTCGTCGTCGGTCTCCCCCTTTCGTTTCTCCTCCCGGACAGCGAGGCTCTGCGAGTAGGGCGAGGTGCCAACGATCGTGGCGATGTAGGCACGGGCGGTCGGAGTCTCGACGACGCCGGTTCCCTTGGGGGGCTTGGCTTCAGTCACGCGCTTGCCGGGGAGCACGAGGGTTTCAGTTTGCACGGGTCTTCCTTTGAAAGTCGTTGCGGTGCGGGGTGGTGAGCTGCGTAGCGAAGCGGTGTGCTGCGCTGCGAAGCGACGTTGTCTGAAGCCCTCGCCTCGGCTGTCGCTTCGGGAGGGCGCGTTGCAGTGCGGTGCTGTGCGCTGTGTTGAGGCGCGACGCGTAGCGCGGAGGTGCGCTGGTTGTTGTTCGGGTTCGTTGAGTTGCGGAGAGTCGTGAGGCGTAGCGTGGAGCCGCGGAGCGCTGAGGGGTTGTCAGATCGCCGCCCGCATGTCCGGCGTCAGCTCGCGCCCGACGAGCACCGTCGTGAGATCCGCCGCCCACCGCACCTCGAGCAACTCGCCGATCCGGTAGCGGTGCCAGTCCGCGGGCTCGATCCGATCCGCGTCGTCGATCACCAGCAGATTGGCCCAGCCCAGGCGCCGGATCCACCGCCTCGCATGGACGTCTCGGCGCTTCGCGTCCGCGACCATCTGCACGAGCTCCACGCCGGTCACGACCGATGCGACCGCGAGCGACCCGATGCGCGTCATCACGAGCGATGCGATCATCGCGGACTTCCCCGAACCCGCGGGGCCGATCAGGGGCACTGTGCCGGGCTTCAGGGAGAGGTTGAACAGGTGGTCGAACGCTGGACCCCACTCGGGGTTGTTCCGCGGTGGGCGCGACGGCTTGAAGTCGCGTCCGACGCGAGAGAGCGCGGCCAGGCGGCGGATACGCAGCCCGTACACCTCGGAGAACTCTTCGGCGAACGTCGGGGGGTGATGGGGCTGCTTCATGCCGCCACCTCGCGTTGAGATTCGGCCTGCGCATCGGAGAACCACCGACGGTGGGCGTCCCGTCGCTTGGCCCGCCATCGGTGCAGCCACTTGCTGACGACGCTGCGGCTCGTGCCAAGCTTCGCGGCGATGCGGCAGGTGCTCAGCCCGCCGCAGTCGTAGAGCAAGCCAGCGAGCACGTGGCGCGCTTCCACCGGCGCGGGCATCCGGTCGCTGTAGTCGAGGATGCGGACCTCGGGCACGCCCATCTTGCGAACGACGAGCGCGAGCACGTCGTCAGGGGAGAGCTGGGGACGATGCGCCTTGCGGCGCGGGATCTGGTTGGCTGCCATGGTGGTCTCCATCCGTCGAGGTTGGCCCGCCCCGGTCACCATCGGGGCGGGCCTGCTTTCGGGTCCGGCGGGGACTTCAATCCCGCCTGGTGCACGAACCCTTGAGGAGGAGGTTCAGTCGGCCGGCACCGCTTCGCGGATCTCCGCGACGACGCCGTCCTCGATCACGATCCCGGGCTGCTGCCCGTCGTCGACACGCTCGATCAACACGTCGACGTTCGCAGCCTCCGCGAGGTCGTTGATCACCGCCATGCCCATGTCGTCGATCAGGGAGCCGAGGTCGGGGATGAGCATCAACTTGAGATCCGGGTTCGCCGCGATCCCGAGCGCCACGCTCACGCGGATCCGCTCGTAGCTGCTCGCCTGGTCGAATGGCACGCCGCGGTACTTCACGTCGGTGGAGTCGAACGTCAGCCCGTCGACCGGCAGCTTCGCCTTCGCGATCGCGGCCTCGAGCGAGGCGGCGTGCTCGTCGAGCAGCTTGGTCAGCGACTCGGACGCGGCCTCGTGCGTGCGCACCTCCGCGAGCTTCGCATTGCGAGACTGCTTCGCCCGCACCCGGGCGTTGGTCGCCTCGGCCGTCTGCATCGCGGCGGCGATCGGTGCGGTGTCGACACGCGGCTTCGCCGTCGAGAGCTCGCGCTCAGCTGCATCGGCCGCACCATCGTCAGCCAAGTACTGGGCCTGTGCCAGCTCGAGCGCCTTCTGAGCCGCGTCGGCGGCGAGGGCAGACGTCCGGGCCCGAGCCCGCGCCGCCTCGAGCTTCCGCTCGGCCGCGTCGCGTTCTGCGTTCTGCGCCTGGGCCGAGGTGAGCCGCTGGAAGAGCTCCGCGAGCACCAGCGGCTCGTCGGGGGCATCGACCATCGGCATGCTGTCGAACGCTCCCTGCGCCGCCTTGAGCTGGCGATTGACCACGGTCCGCTCGTCGAAGAGCGCCTTCTTCTTGGCCTCGTGCGCCGCGAGGTCGACGCCGCAGTAGCGGGCGAGCTGCGCCACACGCTCCTGCGGCTTCGCACGCTCGAACTCGAGCGGGTTGTAGCTGTAGGGGCTGACGAATCGATCGAGCACGTCCTGCGGGCTCTTCATGCCGGTGCGGGCGCCGGCGGCGGTCACCGTCAGTTCGCTGCGACCACCGGAGATGGTCCGCTCGACCACCAGGTCGGGGTCGGTGAACTCGCCGCGGATCGTGGCGTCCTTCGCGCCGTGGTGGATCGGGTCGGTCGGCGCGAAGCGCATGCCTCGCAGCAGCACGTTGATGCCGGAGAACAAGCTGCTCTTGCCCTGGCCGTTGCGCCCGACGATGGAGGTGACGCCGCCGCCGCCGCTCAAGTCGATCTGAGCGATGCGGATCTTCATGTAGTTCTTGATGTCGAGCCTCTTGAGTCGCACGTTCGGTCCTTGCTGAAAGAGATGTGAAAGAAACGTGGTCGAAAGATGCCGGCTGCAACGGTCGGCGGGGCCGGCGCTCCGCGGGGAGGTGACGCGCGTTGCTCGCGCAGGAGGTCCGCGGTCCAATGCAGACCTCTGTCGCTCGCTCTTCCGTGGCGGGCGTTCAGGTCAGTCCGGGCAGGGAGGGGAGGTGCTTCTCCCACCTGACGCTTGCTGCAATCGCGCGGGTCACGTAGGCCGACGTCGCGTCGGGATCCCGCAGGATGCTCGCGATCGGTCCGAGCTTGCTGGCCTTCGCGAACGCCTCGATGGCCACCATGCAGTCGTCGTCGCTCGGGCGCGGTCGTTCGTTCGCCTCCGCCCACGTGCGGATCGCGATTCGAACGGCGTCCAGCGGCGACTGTTGGGGTGGAGGCGCAGTCGAGACGGCGGCGCCTTCCGCCGCCGGCACCGTTGCCGGGGGCGCTGCGTTCGCTACGGCCGCCGCGTTCGTCGCCTCGCGCTGCGGCACGTCGCCGCCAGTCGGGACAGCGGCCGGGACCTTCGCCAGCTCCGCGTTGAGACCGCCCGCCTTGCTCGCGGCCCCCGCCTCGGGGAACACCTCGTCGATCGAGGCGATCTTCTCCTTGATGCTGGTGCGGAGGCCGCGCAGCGTGACCAGGTCGTCGAGACCGATCTCTTCCACGCTCGCGCGTCCGAGCCGCGCCAACACACGGGCCTCGCTCGCGCCCATCGCGGTGAGCGCCCTCAGCGCGTCGACGCGGCGCACGGCGAGCGTCTTGGCGTCGCCGCGCACCACCTGCTTCGCGGCCTCGGTCAGCTCGTCGACGTAGACCAGCGGCACCACGCGAAGGATCGCGTTGCGGACCGCGATCGAACACGCGGCGTTTCCGGTCACCACGATCATGTCGTCGCCGTAGCGCTTGCCCTGCGTCGTGGTGATCCGGCGTCGCGTCTCCATCCGGAACACCACGTTCGCCTCGAGGTCCCAACAGACCCCCTCTGCGACGATCTCGCGTTCTTCGATCCCGCAGACGCGAGCGCCGCATCGGAGGTTGCCCCAGGCGCTGGCGACGATCTCCGCCATGCGGATGCTGGCTCCTTCGATCGCCTTCCCCTGGCGGTTGAGCGCGTAGAAGCACCCCGCCGCGATCTCTTCGTTGAGGGTCACCATCCCCATGGCGGTGCTGCGGAATCGAGCGATCGAGCGGGGGAACCGCTTGGCCGTCGAGATCTGCACATCGACCTCTGCCATGTCGCCGACGCGGACGATCGGCGCGTCCACCTGCGTGAGCTTCGCCAGCGGGTCGTTGCCCGGGGAGATGACGTCGCCCTCGTGGGCGTGGCCGTTGTAGTTGGTCACGCCTCCACCAGCCCCTTCTCCGCACGGGCCTTCGCCCACGCCGGCATGTCAAGATCCTCGACCTCGCTCGAGTAGCCCAGCCACTGGTCGGTTCGGGTGCACTCTTCGAAGTGCTCGATCAGGTCATCGAGCTCCAGCGCGGCGGCGCGGATCGCGTCCGGGTGCAGCCGGTAGACCCCGACCGCGAACGGGGCCTCCTTCTCGACGGCGATGATCACGCTGTTGCGGGCCTCGAGCCCGACCGCGGCGGCAGCGCGTCGGTAGAACGCGGCCTGTCGCCAGTACCCCCACTTCCATGCGCTCGCCGCGAACGCCTCGGGCGACGCGTCGGTCGTGGTCTTGACATCGACGATCGTGCCGATATCCGGACACCAGCCATCGAGCCGCGCCTTGCACAGCAGGTTGTTGTGCTCCGCGTCGCGCCAGAGAATCGAGCGCTCGGCAGCGCGAATCTTCGAGATCAGGGCATACGCCGCATCATGCGCGAGCACCTCCGCCGCCATCCCGTCGATCTGCTCGCGGCACTTCGCCGGGAGAAGCCGCTTGCCCTCCCGAGCAGCGAGGATCTCGGCGTCGGCCCTCGCTGCCTTGCCATCCTTCGTCCGGCCGTCGACGTCGGGGCCGTAGGCGTACCGCCGTCCGAAGCTGTCGTGCTCGAGGATCGCACAGTGCGTCGCGCTCCCGAGCAGCAGCGCCTCCGAGTCGATCGGGTCGTGGATGATCTTGAGGCAATGACTCGCAGAGCGCTTCAGCGCGTTCAGCCGCGTGGAGCTGCACGCGTCGATCGCGTGGTACTGCTCCTCCGGCATCCCGTCGTGGATCCCTAGCTCGATCGGCTCGGGCGTTGTGTTCGTCACCATCGTCGCACGTCCTTTCTTCGGGCCACGACGCCGCAGCGCCGGCCCACCTGGGCGATCATGATCGCGAAGGGCCCGCAGACCACCGCCAGCGGTATGGCTGCGATCAGCACCACCACCCGCCAAGTGTCGGAGAAGCCTTCGCGCATGTCGTCGCCCTCGTTTCCGCAGGAACGGAGCGGCCGGAACATCCGACCGCCGCACCAACAACGTTCCAAGTGGTGACACGTTACCCCACGTTGTTCCACGCCGCAAGGGTTGCGGAATAATTTCCTGGCCCGATGCGGGACGCAGCATCGAGGCGCATGAAAAACCCCCGGCAGCGGCAAGCCGCATACCGGGGGGTGGGGGGGCCCAAGTCTATCACGAGATGAGCGAGTCGAGGATCGTCTCAGCGCCGCCCGTGTCCACCGGCAGGTACAGCTTCTTCGAGCTGAGGTCGAAGAACCGATCCAGCTCGAGGCACATCTCCGCAGCCACGCCCGCGGCGCGGTTGTTCGCGATCGTGACGACGAAGTAGTCGTCGATCGCGAACTCGGTCGAGCCGGGGACGATCAGCAGGAAGGCGCCGTACGGGTCGGGCCGGTCCATCTCCGCAATGACCAGGTCGTCGATGTAGATCGATCGCGCCGCCGTCAGCGCCGTGGTCAGCTCGATGACGGCCTTCGCTCCGGTCGGCACGGGGAAGGGCGTCGCCCACGCGAGCGAGTAGTGCACCCAGCTCGACGAGATCCCGGAGAGGGTCACGGACAGGTTGCTTCCACCGATCTCCGAGCCGCCAGAGTCCCGCACGCTGATGCGGAGCACGCCCGCGGCCGGCGCGACGCCGTCGTGTCGCAGCCAGAACGAGGTCGCCATCTTCGTCTTGGGTCGCAGGATGCCGGGCGACGCGGTGGCGCTGTTGAACGCCTGGCTCAGCGCCGTCAGCGTCGCGCCGTCGCCGATGTACTCGAGCGACTTCGCGCCGCGGTGGAAGGCGGTCGTCTGGTCGTCGAAGTGCGTCGCGGCCGTGCCGACGTCCGCGGTCCAGTAGTCCGGCTTGTTCGTCGTGAACAGCTCGAAGTCGGAGTTGCGGAGCAGGTTGACCGCGCGGCCATAGCCGCCGTTCACCGCGGGGCTGCTCGTCTGCATCGTGGCGCTGAGCCCGCTGCCCGCGGGCCAATCCCAGTGCGTGTTGGGGACCGCGGCCTGACCAACCGCGAGCCAATGCTCGAGCCCGGCGACAGTCGCCCCATCTTGCGAGTCGGTGAGGCAGGTGATCCGGATCACCTCGGCCCGGAGATGCTGGATCGTGTTTCCACGCTCGTCGGTCACCGACACGACCATCGCCCCGTTGCCCGTGCCGACGCAGGCCGCGGCGCTGCCGCTGACCGTCGGCGCGTCGATGTCCTCTGCGGCGGCGGCCATCGCGATGCGGATCACGTCCATCGCGGCTCCGATCGTCTTCGTGGCCAGGGGCGTTTCCGCGTGCACCTGCTCGATGAACGCCATCTGGGCGCACGAGATGATCTCCGCCGCCGCCAGCGACAGGGCTGAACGATGCGGGTTCAGGTTCGAGAGCAGCAGCGCCACGCAGTCCTGGTCCGCCGTCGCGAAGGCGCCGAGCACGTCGTCGACCTCCGCCGGCATCGTGGTGCGCTGCATCGTGCGGATGGTCTTGAGGTAGCCAGCGAGCTTGCCGAACCGGGTGAACAGTCCCCCCGCGCCGTCATAGATGTGTGCCATGGTGTCGAGCCTCCGTCTGGTGGTGGTCCGTGGAATGTGACGCTAGCGGCTTCGCTTCCGCCGCGAGCGCCCGAAGATCCCCCAGGCCGTTGGCCAGCCCCGCGAGGATCGCCTTTGGCCGCAGGAGGCAGCCGCACCCCAGGGCGTCGACGGGCGTCGCGGTCCCCCGGAGCCGCCGCCAGAGGCGCACCGGGGCAGGCACGCCCCCCCACAGGCACCTGAGCCAGAGGGTCGGCGTCCAGGTTCGGGCGGCGTCCCCAAGCCCGCAGCAAGGCCCGTGGCTGCCCCGTGGGGCGTCCGGGGCTCCGATTGGGGGGCGAGGGGGGGCCTCGGGGTTCGGACGGCCCACGCGGGAACCACAGAGGCTCAGGCAGACGCCACGGCTCGGGCGACCGCCGTAGAGCCCGATGGCGCACTCGCCGCAGCCCGGGCACGCCGACGACGGCGACCAGTGCTCGCAGGGGACGGGAAGCTCAGGCGAGGGCGATGCCAAGGGTGAGCACCCGGTAGACATAGCTGGTGACCGTGGACGTCCACTCGACCGGGAAGGGCGTGGGGAACCACTCCGACGTCTCGAGGGGGCCGATCGAGAACTGGATCGCCGCAGGCGGGTCGTTCCCCCAGCACGCGTCGTGGCGAGGGAAGAGCACCAGGACCGTGAAGCCCGCGGCAAAGGGGTTCCCGAAAGGGCCTTGGGGCCACGCGGCGAACGGGCCGAACTGCGAGTTGAAGGTCGTGAAGAGGACGACCCAACCCGTCGGCGTGCCGCAGAGGTCGACGATGTTCGGGATGTCGAGCGCGGTGACGCACTTCGGAGCGCCGATCGTTCCGCCGAGCAGTTGCTGGTTGACCGGTCCACCAGGGTTGCCGGCGGTGTTGGTCACTGCGCCGGTCACCGTCTGCGACGTCACCGCGTAGGCGCACCCGGTCCCCACCGGCTTGTTCAGGATCAGATTCACGGTTGCGACCGTGCACGTAGCCGTGAACGGCCCGGTGGTCGCGAGGAAGCCCTCGACGACAAACGAGGCGTTCCAGGATCCGACCATCGCCGTGGGGCAGGTGTTGCAGACGCAGACCAGCGGGTCGTCGCCGGGCCCGCCTCCGTCGTCGATCACGCAGCAGCATCCGGCGCCGAGCTCGCTCACGCCGCCACCTTCAGCTTGTAGCCGTAGGCGTTCACTGCGACCGCCGTCGCGTTGCCCTTGCAGACCAGCTCGTCAAGCGCGTTGAAGCTCATCATGCCCGTCCGAAGCTCGTCGGCATTCGCGCCGAGCGACTTGTTCGCGACGATGTAGTCCGCGGTCGTCAGCGCGACGCCGGCCCGCTTGTGCCGCAGCTGGTAGGTCCGCCCAGCGGCGACGGTGTTGCACGCGTTGATCGCCGTGACGACCCATCGCTCGCCAGCGGGCACGGCGAAGATCCGATCCTCGGTCGTGGTCAGAAGCTTCTGCCCGAGGTGCACGATCCGGGGGACCTTCGTCTTGTAGCCGTAGACGTTCACTGCGACGCTCGTGCCGAAGCTCGCAGACGCGGTCATCTCGTCCAGGGGGCCGAAGCCGAGCAGGCCAGAACGAACCTCGTCGGACGAGCCGGCGATCGTCTTCGTGATGGCCATCGCCTGCTTGCCCGTCCTGCCTTCGGTCGGCTTGCAGTGCCGGAGGTTGTAGGTCCTCGAGGAGACGTTGCTGTTGGCGACGAAGATGGACGTGACGGTCCACCACTCGTCGGGGGGGACGATGAAGACGCGGTAGTCGACCGTCGCGCATGAAAGCGAACCCAGGAGCTCTACCACCCGAGCACCCCCTTCAGCAGCGCCCCAAGAGTGTCGTCGACCTTTGCGGGCGCTCGAGCGCCGGCCACCGGTGGCGGCGTCGGGCAGGTCACGTCATAGCCGTTGGGCGTCGAGAAGCGGTAGCCGCCTGGATAGCCCGGGAGCAGCGGCGTGAGCTGCACCGCGCGTCCAACCGCGATCGGCTGCGGGACGAGCGTCGCGCCGCTCGCCTGCGTCAGCAACACGCCGACACCGTATCGCAGCGCCGCGCCGGATCCGTCCCACTTCTCGAGGTCGTTGATCGCGTGCAGCCCGTAGGGGTCGCTCGCGACCGTCGACGAGAGAGAGCCGTCGACGATCTCTGCCACGCCGCCGTTTGGCTCGGCCGCGAGACTTTGCCACGCGTACTTCCACGCAGGGGGGATGCCGCCGGTGCCGGTGAATGGTTGGAGCTGGTAGCTCACGACTCGCGCCCACAGCGGAGCGACGGACGCCGCAGCACGAAACGCCCGAAGCGCCAGCCCGCCCTGGTCCGCCATCAACCCGATGCCGCTCGCGCGCAGCGAGACGCGCACTGCGTTCGCGACCTTGTTCAGGTCCTCCGCGCTGAGGCGCTGGCCCTTTCGGAAGTCGGGGATGTCGAGGCGACGGCTCACGGGATCACGGCAGGAAGTCGAATGCGACGGGGGGCACGGGCTTCCACACGCCGGCGCCGTTGTACATCGGCACCGGGGCGGTGCCGCCGCTGCGCCAGAACTTGTTCCACCCGTCCTTCTTGTAGGTCAAGCGATATTCGCCGTTCCAGAGTTGCGTGCCGCTGGCGTTGGTGACGCGCGAGGGGAACCACCCGTGGTAGAGCAGCGTCTCTGCGGGGAAGGTCACGTTGAGCATCTTCGCGAGCACGGGCTGCGCGTTGCAGACGCCAACCTGCAGCACCGCGTTCGCGTTGAAGGTCGCGACGTTGCGCACGTCGATGGCGTAGTCGAGCAGCCGCACCGGAATGCCCGGCACCTCCTGCGGATCGATCGGCGGGCCTCCGAGCGACCAGGACAGGTTCGTCGCCGCGACGGTCACGTACTCGACCGACGGCTCGAGCCGCTCCGTGAAGAGCAGCGTGTCGTCCGCCTGCGGCTGGCTCTCGCCAGCCTGAGCGGTGCGATAGCCCACCGTCAGGATCGCGTACTCGTAGCCAGCGACCGACGTGCCCAGGAACCCGTCTGCGTCCGATGCGCCGAACGGCTCGATGCCAACCTCGCGTGCGGCTGCGTACGGGTTGGTCGGGTACTCGTGCGGGAGCGCGACGACGATCTTCTCCAATGCTCCCACGCCGCCCTGCGCCCAGGTCTGCCCGACGAGCTGCGCCGCGAGCTTGACGCGGTTGCTCCACGCACACTTGAGCCGTCGCGTGGCGTGGAAGCCCTCGGGGGTCACCTGTTCGGTCGGGGAGCCGTGGAGCTCCTCGTGCGCTAACAGGTCCTCCGTGAGCGTGGGAATGGTGACGACAGTGGCCATGGTCGTTGTCCGATCAGCTGAGCGTCGCGGGCACGCCGTTGCTCACAGACTTCGCGATCGATGCGAGGTGCTCGTTCGCCTTCGCGGTCTGCTCCGCCGTCTTCGCTGCCGCGTCCGCGGTGCGTCCGGTGTTCTTCGCGGTCTGCTGCTCAGGCGCCCCGCCGCCGCCGAACACCGCGGCCTGAACGGATCGCAGCCCCGAGATCAGGTCGACGACGTTCCCGCCGCGGACCTCGGAGCCGCCCTCCTTCTCGCGTCGCTGGCGTTCCGCCTCTGCGACCAGGACGCCGTCGCGCACTCCCTGGGCGTGCCGCTGCACCGCCTCGAGCTCGGCGGCGAACGGGTTGGGCTGGCTGAACGCCTCACGCATCTGCGACGTGGAATCTGTCGCGAATCGACGTGCGGCCGTCGCTGCGTCCTCGTTCGCCTTCGCGACGCCCTCCGCCTCCTTGCGGGCCTCCTCCAGCCGAGCGGTGTAGCCCGCAAGCGTGGCCGCGGCGCTGCCGACCTTCGCGTCGGCTCGCTGGAAGGCAGCCACGAAGCGCTCGTACTGCGCGCCAGGCGGCTCCGCCTTGCTCGCCTCGAGGTTGACGTCTCGCAGCTGCTGGAGCAGCTCGACCATGCGCGTGTAGGTGCGAACCCGCTCCTCGAGCGATGCCCCCGACGTCGACGCGTCCAGGTTGAGGCCCGCAAGCTCGACGGAAGAGTTGACGTTGAACTGCTCGATGCCGGCCCTCGAGCTGTCGACGCGACGGCGCGCCGCGATCTGGCGACGGAACGCAGCGCCCTGCGCTTCTGACATCGAGCCATTCGCGTTGGCACTCGTTTCGTTGAACGCGGCGTCCGCGAGGCCAAGCTCCGCTCGAGCGGGACCAAGCGAACGGGCAGCGACCATCGCTGCTCCGAACGGACCATCTGCGGCCTGCCCTGCCAGCGTTGAACCACGCGCTGCGTTCGCGCTCTCGCCGATGGCGTTCATTGCCGTTGCCAGATCGCGAGCAGCCTGCGCCGAGTCTGCAAACCACTTCGCCAGCCCGAGGCCGAGCAGCGTGGCGACGATTCCCGCGATCGCGCCGATTGGACCAGCAAGCCCGCCCGCGGCCGCGGAGACGCCGATGATGCCCTGCGACAGCGCCTGCATCGGCGACGCGCCTGCCCTCGCTGCATTGCCGATGCCCTGGATCGCGGTGTTGGTCGCAGCCAGGGCGGTGCGGGAGCGCGAAGCGAAACGCTCCGCCTCCTTGCCAGCGTCGTTCATGGCGTTCTTGACGTCCCCGATGCCCTTCGCCGCGCTGCGACCGTCGGCGGCAAGCTCGATGACGCCTCTGCCGAGTGTTACTTCAGATGCCACGGATCAGGCCTTTCGCTCGATCGGTGCGGACCTTCTGCATTTCCTCGTACCCGACCTTCCTCACCTCGTCGTCGATCCCGAGCAGCGACGGGAGGGCAGCGAGCGGCAAGCGGCCTATCTCCGTCAGGGACCAGCCGTACCGCTCTGCGAGGTGTCGGATGACGAGGGACCATCGGCCGTCGCGGGGATCCTCGCCTGGCCGGACAGTGCCAGAAGCATCGCGAGCGCCGGCCCCGAGTCTTTTGGGACGAGGTCCCTCATCTGCTCGACCATCAACGCGACGAGCTTCTTCGCCGCGTAGTCGCTCGTGAGCTGCCCGATCTCCGCGTCGGTGACGTCGGGGTGGTGGCGCCGCAGCTGATGCCGCAGCACGATCCGCTCGACGTTCGGGACGCGGAACTCGTTCGCCAGCTCGATGGGTCCGAGCCTGCGGAGGCGGAGCTCCTCCTGCAACGCCCACTTGAGCAGCTCGATGCGTTCGCGCGTCTCGAGCCCGCTGCAGATCGAGCGAGCCTGATCGACGATCGTGAGCTTCTCCGAGAGCAGGAGACGGAGCTCGACCTCCATCGCTGCTTCGTCGTCGAGCGTGAGCGGCGCGAACGTCCACCGCTTGCCGGCGATCTCGACGGTGACGGGCGTCCCGAGCGTGGCTGGAAGGTCGCTCATGGGTCAACCGTTCCGGGAGAAGGTCACGACGGCAGAGATCACGCCGCCGCCGCCGACGGGGACCGAGTACTCGACGCTCTCGATGTACGCGGTGTCGGTGAACATGGTCACGGACCCGTCGCTCTTGATGACCAGCGCGATAGACGCCCCGGGCGCGATGGCCGCGGGAATCGCGTCCTGCAGGCAGGTGAACTGCCCGGTGATGTCGGAGATGCCCGCCACGCGACGCCGCTCCCCGCTCGTCGACGAGGACGCGTAGGGGTTCGGGTCCACCGTCTCGTTGATCGAGATGTCGGTCACATCGACGACCAGCGTCGGGGTGCCGCCGTGCGCGACGGTTCCGTTCTTTGCGCTCTTGACTGCCATGGTGTGCTCCGTTCGGTCGTGTCGTGTGGAATACGCCGCTAGCGGATCACGCCCCGACGACGATGATGTCGTAAGTCGCGACCGCCACGGCGCTGTTGTTGGTCACTCGGATGCGATCCGCGGAGCCCGCGGTGATCGTCCAGCTCGCGGACTTGTTGCAGACCAGGATCTTCTTCGCCCCGACAGGCAGGACCTCGCCCGTGCCGAGGAAGCCCGTCACGCCCGACGCGGCCGCAGGGCCGACCGTCAGCGTCGCGGCGGCGCTCTTGTTGTTGATCACCAGCGCCCGGACCTTGGCCATGGTGATCACCTGGCCGAACGCGTCCGTCAGCGAGCCCGCGAGATCGATGTCGTCGTTTGCGCTGGTGGCGATCGACCGGGTGTCGTGCCACATGAACTGGGCCTGGCCGTCGCCGGAGCCGTCGAGCATCTGCTCGTCGAGCACGTAGCGCAGCGCGTCGCGGGCCGTCGTGAGGTCGAGCGCCCGCGTGAGCGTCGCGTCGATGCCGAGGGAGATTCGTCCGTTGAAAGCCATGGGTCAAAGCTCCTTCAGCTCGTCGCGTGCGAATGCCATGGTCACGGTGACGGTCCCGACCGACGTCCACGCGCGGACGTTGCCGCGGCGTCCGCCCTCTGCGATCGCGTAGCCGTCCGTCGACGGCTCGACCTTCACGACGAAGGGCAGCCCCAGGTGGTCGTCCATCTCCGCGAACGCGCAGAGCAGCGCCCACTGCAGCGGGAACAACTCTCGGGCTGCGTTCATCGACGCTGTTCGAACGACCAGCGTGTACCGCTGGATCGCCTGCACCGAACTGCTGCTCAGGTAGACCAGGCTCGCGTTGCCCGCGGGGAGCAGCTCGAGCTCGGGGAAGTCCGCCGTCGCGGCGTTGCCCTTCCGCTGGTCGCCTTCGCCATTGGTGTGGTCGAGGCGGTTGCGAAGCTTCACTCGCGCGGCGACCTGCGGCCGCTGGTAGAGCCGGTCGAGGATCGCGCGGTAGACGCGGGTGAACGGGTCGAGCGCCGCGGTGTCGATTGCGGTCACTTGCTGCCTCCCCGCTTCTCGGTGGCGACGTTGACGGAGATCTTCGTGATCGCCGTGGCCAGGTCGTTGAGCATCCCGCGGACCGTCGCGTCGTCGGGCTCGACGAGGATCTTGCGCTGGGGCAGCTTGCCGCCGCCCGCGTCGTGGTAGGCCGCGATGTCCTGGATCGTCGTGGAGCCTTCGCCGTGAGCAACGGGCGCGAATCCGCAGCGAACCCGCAGCTCGCCGAAGCTCGGCTGCAGCAGGTTGCCGACGGTGCCGGGCGAGAGCGCGTTGAGCAGCACGCCGGTGTCGCGGAGGATCGCGGCGCTGCCCAGGATCGACGTTTCGATTGCAGTCCCGACGAACGCGTCCAGCACGCCGCCCTTGACGCGCTTGCGAACCTCGCGGAGGGCTCCGGCCTTCCGCTTCACGCCCTTCAGCTTGCCGAGCCCGGCGACGCGGCCACTGCGACGCGACTTGATCGTCGACTCGGCCAGTGGCTTCCACGTGCCGTCGCCACGCGACGCTGCGACGAAGCGACGACGGACGAACCCGAGGTAGCGGGCGCCCCACTGCCGCATGACAACGTCCATCTCCGCCGCAGCGCCGGGGTCACCGGTGAGCAGCTTCGCCAGAGCGTCCGCGCCTTCGGTGTCGGATCGCATGGTGATGGAGAACGTCACTGCCATCAGAGCACCACATCCGGCGCTCGAGGCGAGCGCGAGTTGGAGGCGAACGGCGCGTCGAGGAGCATCTGCCCGCTCACGATCCGATCGAGCAGGTCGTCCGCCTCGTCCTTGTGCTCGGTCATCCGGTCGCCCTGGTCGTCGTTGTCGACGGTGCCCCGGCTCGAGTAGAGCCAGTGCGCCGCGAGCCGGCGAGAGCAGTCCATCACGAGCGTCTCGACGCCGCCGGCGTTCGAGGTGATCGGCAGTGCGTACCGACCGCCGCGGAGCCGCGCATCGATGAACGCGTCGGCCCACGTGATCGCTCGCGTGATCCGGGTGTCATCGGCGGTGACGACGTCCGGGTCGAGCTGCGACCAGGCGGAGAGGTTGTCCTCGCCGATCAGGTCCTGGATATCGCTCGACGTGCAGTAGGCCATGGGGAGCAGACGCGATGGAGGCGAAGGGGAAGGGGCCGGTCTGCGTGCGACGACAGACCGGCCCCTGAGCCAGCGGGATAAGCCGCCAGCGGCCCGTGCGGCTCAGATGGGGCTTACGGAGTGACGTCGGCGATGAAGATCGCCTTGGGGACCTTGAGCGCCGGAAGGAACGTGTCTCCGCAGTACTGCACGACGCCCGGGGGGTCGATGCGCGAGATCGCGGCATAGCTGAACATGCCGGTGACCGCCTTCAGGTCGCTCATCAACGCGGCGACGTCCTCGCGGACGTTGCCCGTTCCGGTCGGCACCGGGAACGTGCCCTCGATGACGTCGAACCACGACGGGTCCGGCTGCGGCGCGAAGATGATGGTGTCGTCGGGGACGAGCTTCTGGTAGGTGCCGTTGTCGTCGGCAAAGCTCGCGGCCGGCGCAGGGATCCACTTCGCGACGTTGAGGAAGCCGTCAGGGATCTGGTGACGCGCGAAGGCGGCGGCGTCCGGATTGCTGCCGCCCTGGGTGAGCTCGAGCAGCGCGGTGTTGGTCACGAGGTACTTCAGGATGTTCTTGCCGTAGATGGCCACCTCGATCGGGTAGCCCGTCTCCGACTGAGCCGCCTCGTGAATCTGCTCCATGTCGGTCATGATGTCCGTGGAGATGGTCCCCCACGAAGTGCCGATGATCGCGCCGCCGCCGCTCCAGTCGAGCTGGCCCTTGTGACCAGCGGGGACCTGGAAGTCGACGCTGACGACGGCACCCGAGGACGAGTTCAGCAGGTTGCCGTTGCCGTCGAAGTACACGACGCCGCGGGACAGCGCCATCAGCACCGCCGCGGTTCGGAGGTTCTCGAAGCGCTGCTTGAAGATCTCCGTCTGCCGCTTCAGCTCGCTCATTCCCATCTTCTGCGGGCCCGACGGCGTGCCGTTGAAGCTCTCGCCGTTGATGTCCATCAGCTTGGCCAGGATCGACGGGCCGTGCACCTGGTGCTCGAACGTGTGCATGAGCTTGATCGGCACCTCGGAGATACCCGTGAGGTTGCGTGCCTTGGACGCGGAGCCGTACTGCACGAGGCGAGCGGTCTCGCGGGTGCCCTCGACCTTCGTGTACTTTCCGCTGTCGCCATCGACCTTCTGCGAGCTGCGGAACCACTCGTCCGGGAGAGGGCGCTTGATGCCGGTCTTGACGCCTTCGATGAGGCCGAGCTGAGACTCGGAACCGATGATCTGTTCGAGCGTGAGAGCCATGGTGTGTGGCCTTTCGTGTGCGACCGATCGGCCGCGCGGAGAGTGCGTGGAATGAGCGCGAAACGGCAAACGCCGCTAGCGGATCAGAAGTCGTCGCTGCAGATGAAGTGGTCGCAGACGTAGTTCTTGACGTAGGTCCGAAGCGTGGTGTCTTCGGTCTCGGGCCAGTTGATGACCTGGGTCACGTCGAGGATGCCGCCGATGACCATCGGGTTGAAGGGCACGTCGATCGACGTACCGTCCTCGTCGGTCACCTTGATGCCGTAGCCGTCGCCGATGACAGCCACGGGGACCATGCTGCCGTCGCCGGCGCCGATCAGGCATCCCTCGTCGACGTTCGCGCCGATGTTGGTGATCGTGAGGACGCCCGTCGTGACGTTCACCGCGGAGTAGGTGATCGCGAACTGAACGACGGTGCCTGCAGCGGTCGGCGCGCCCCATGCGAGCAGCGAGCCGGTTGCACCGACGCGTCGAACGATCTCGACAGCAGTCGCAGGCGACACCGTGATCGAGGTAGCGCCAGAGGTGTAGTCCGCGGTCACCTTGCCGATGAAGCACGGCGCGTACTTGCCGGACGCCGTGATGCGGCCCATCAGCATGCCCGCGCGGAGAATGTCGAGATTGCCGGTGTGCAGCGGGTCGCGCGACTTGCTGCCGTCGATGATCCGCGAGCCGGGATAGAGGATCTTGTAGTCCTCCGACATCAACACCTTGCGGGGCGTCGCGGTGCGAGACGTGCGGATTCCGGGGACGCCGAGAACGGGAACGTTGGGCATGGCTTGGGTCCTTCAGTGCGTCGCGGCGTGCGCGTCGCGGTGGTGCGTGCGTGTGGTCGGTGCGATGCCGCGGGGCTCAGATGCCCCAGGCCTTGGCGTGCTGGTCGGCGCTGAGCGACTTGTCTGCGTCGCCGGCAGGCGGCTTGCCGCCAGCGGGCTTGGCGCGGTTGAGCGCGGCGTCGCGTTCGTTGCGCTGCTCGAGCTTGTTGAGCTTGAGTGCATCGAGAACGCCGCGGGCCAGGGGAGGGGTTCCGCCCTTGCCGCGGGACAGCGACATCACCGGGCGAGCGCCGGCGGTGCCGAGCAGTGCGGTCGAGAGCGCCTTGCTCGCGTCGGGCGTCAGAGCGCCGCATTCGACGAGCGAATCGATGGTCTGGCCGAACGCCTCCGCGCGGTCCTCGAGCGCGTCGAGATCGATCGAGAGCTTCGGGTCGACGTCGGGCTTCGGGGCCGGAGCCTCCGCAGCGAGCTTCGCCTTGTTCTTCTCCCACCACGCGGAGAGGACTTCCTTGGCGTTCGCTTCGGTGACGTCCTGAGCGCCGGTGATCGACTGGATGAGCAGGAGAAGTTCGTTCATGGGGACCTTCGGCTCGAAGAGCGGAATGGAGTGCTTGCGCGACATCGCGTGCACCGCTTGACGCGACGCTGCGATCTGCTGGAACGGGGTCTGGCCGGGCAGGACCGGCGACTGCACGATGGAGTTGGCGACGATCGCCTCGCCGTAGCTGACGCCCTTGCCGTCGACGCAGTTGGAGGCGATCTCGACGCTGGTGTTGTGGACGGTGCCGGCGAGCTTGAAAGCCTCGTCGCCGATCAGCTCGTGCACCGCGAAGAGCGAATCGCCCTCCACGTACATCTCGACCACGTAGCCGATCACATCCCGGGCGCTGCCGGAGTGGTCGACGGTGACCTCGACGTCGACGCCGTTGGCCTTCATCTTGCCGAACGCGGAGACGAAGCCCTCGAGGCTCTCGCGAGTGATGTCGGCGGTCCACCCCGCGTGCGGGTGGGTGTAGACGCCGACGCGAAGGATCTCCTTCGAGTACCGACGCCGCGGCAGGCCGTCAGCGCCGGTGGTGCGTCCGCCGCTCGCGACCATGCGAGATCCGCGGGGCAGGAAGGCTGTGATCTTCGGCGGGACGAACGGCACGACGAGCGGAAGCTAGATCGCCTCCACTGCGTTCGCGATGCTCCGCCAGCGGTCTACGGCGTTGTTTCGGTGGCCTTCGCCGTGGTACGGGCGTCGAGCACGATGCTTTGTGCCAGCGCCGCACCCATGTAGGTGATCGCGACGCGACGCGCGCCAGTCAGGTGCGCCACCATGCGATCGTCGGCCAGGGCAGCGACGTGCCCGGTGATCGTCGAGTTGGATCGATCGAGCGCCGTGGCGACCTCGCTCAGGTACGGGCAATATCGCATCGTCAGCGACGCGCGCCACACGAGCACCAGCACGCGAAGGCTCGCGGGCAAGTGCTCGGGGATCTCGCTGGCCAGCTTCGTGAGCTGCTCTGCGTTCGTCACGCCGCCCTCCGGAACACGTCTCCCGGGTTGAACGTCCAGCCCTCGTCGGGGCCAGGCACGACACGCACGCCGTCGATCTCTGCGACGTCGGGCATGGGGACGATCTGGTCGGGCGCGTCCTCGCGGAAGATGCGCAGCGCCGTGCAGCGGCAGTTGAATCCGTTCGGCGGCATGATGCTCGCCCACGCTGCGTGCTCCTTCGGGAGCGTGACGCCGTCGAGCCCGACGTGCTTCGGGCGCACGCGGTCGTCCCCCACCGTCGAGTACTCGTAGCCCCACAGGATCTCCGCCACCGCGGGGTCGCGGTCCGCCTGGACAGCGCCGGCCGAGTACGCGATCTGGATCTGCGTCCGCACGAGCCCCTCGACCTGATGCCGCGCGGGGCCCGTCAGCCCCGCGGCGACGTAGGTCGCCTCGATCCGCTTCATCGCGTCATCGACGTGGAGGTTGTCCGCGACGATCCCGGCAATGGTCGTTCGGAGGCGCTTCTCGAGCGAACGCTTGGCGTCCTCTGCCACCACGATCGCGGCACGGCCGTAGCTGGCGACGAGCTCCGCCTCCTGGGCCGTGGTGAGCTTCGCCCGCCTCCGGGCCACCTCGAGCGCGTCGTCGTAGGGGCCGAACCGCCCGCCAGCCCGCAGCCCGTTGGTCGCGACGCCCGCGAGAAGGTGGACGTCGAGCGTCGCCAGAAGGTGCGACGCCACCATCGCCGTCATGCCCGCCTTCGCAAGGACAGCGGACGTCGCCTCGAGCCCAGGTTCAATCGGGCGGCGTTCGATGATCGCTCGCGCGACCTGCCCCTTGACGACGTCGAGCGCCGTGGTGAGTCCGGACATCCCGCGGGAAGCGAGACGGCCGAGACGCTCGTCCTGCGCCTCGGCCCGTCGCTGCCGGCTGCGTGCTCGTGCCGCGATGCCACTCGGCATGGTTCACTCCGACACGCCGGCCATGGTGCGAGCGGCACGGAGGAGATCCTCCGACGTCTCGGGCGTGAGCAGCCCGCGCGCAGAGTCCTGCGAGGCGTTGTCGCGGCGCTGGACGCCCACCGTGTCCAGCAGGCCGTCGAGCTCGACCATCTCGAGGAGCATCCCGAGGTTCGCGGGGTTCGTGAGCACGCTGGACACCAGCGCACGCAGCCACGTGAGCGTCTCGGGGTCGGTCGCGGACGGAATCACTTGGATCGCCCGCTCCGCTTCCTTGCCCCAGTTCATGCGAAGGAACGGGCCGAGCACTTGCTCGTTGAACGCGACCGTCAGGTCTTCCGTGACCTCTGCGGCCGCGCGAATCACGAAGTTCCCGTGTGCCTCCGCCTCCGCCTTCGTCCCCATCTGCCCCTCGGTCACCGCTCGCTCCGCGACGAGCCAGCCGCGCGCCATCAGCGAATCGAAGTAGCGCAGCGATTCGATGTACTCGCCGCCGAACCCGCTGCTCCGCTCGATGAAGTCGATCGACCACGCCTTGAGCTTCGCGATGTCGACGCCGCGCTTGATCGCCTCTTCGGCCCACGCCACCAGCGAGTTGGGCATCGCCACGCCGCGGCCGGCGCTCAGGTTGACCAGGACCTTCTTCGCCAGCTCGAAGTTGTCGATGTCGGCGCCGCTCCCGTCCTTGCTCACGCCCTCGGGATACTCGATCATCGGGACAGAGCTCGAGGTCTGCCCGATGTAGTTCCCGAGCCGCTCGACGGTCTGCAGCCACTTCGCCCACTCGTTGCGAACGTTCTCGTTGCGGGACCGCCCGTAGAACGTGCCCGCCTCGCTGTCGTAGGAGAACCACAGCACCTTCGCGGCAGGCAGGCGGACGTCCTCGCCCACCTTCACGCCGGCGAGCCTGGTCGGATCGTCCTCGTCCACCAGCGCCTCGGTGACGTCGACCGCCAGCGGGATGAACCGCACGGGCACGATCAGCCCGTTGCGGATGTCCCACTCGATCTCGAACGCGGAGAACCCGTAGTCGAGCGCCTTGATCGCGTGCTTGACGATCGTCAGCCGGTGGACGTCGATGATCTCTTGGGCCGCGGCGATCGCTTCCTCGCTGACGCCGTCGTCGTGGTCGAGGGCCCAGGGGGTCGCGCGGATCGGCGTCGTCGCGGCGACGCGTGCGATTGCAATCGAGGGGCACGCCCGCATGCGTCGGTAGACCGCGAGGCTCGCGGTCGGCGCAGGGGTGTAGCCCATCCCCGACGCAGCCGAGCCGGTGACGTCGCCCACGCCCGCCTCGCCACCCGGGGTGGACGGAGGCGGCACGTAGTCGTCGGGCGTGTTGCCGGAGCCGCCCGGGGGGATCACGGGCGGCGTGGCGAAGAGCCGTCGGGCGAAGTCGAGAAGTGCCATGGTGTGCTTCGCTTCAGCTTGCCTTCAGCTTCGTCTCAGCTTCGTCAGTTCGACTTGGCGCGGCCGATCGCCTGGGGTCGGCCATGGCGCGACGGCCATGCACGCTTCCCGTCGTCCTGCGCCGGCTCGTCCTCGGCCGAGGGAACGGCGTCAACCTTGGTGTCGACCGGGTCGACGACGTCGACGCCGCCAACGGTCCCAACCGTGGCGCACGGCTCGGGCTCGGCGCAGAACGCCAGGACCTTGTTCGCGGTGACGACGTGCCCGGCAGCGTTCAGCGCCGCGACGATCTCCGCGGTGCAGTCGCGGGGGTCGCGGCCGTTGGCAACGCGCTCGATCAGCGAGAGCTTCAGTGCCCCGGTTCCGGTGCTCTTCAGATGGGAAATCAGTGCGTCCACTTGTGGTTCTCCTGTGCTAAGCGTACACACGACCACTACCGCTAGCGGTCGGCTGCATTCGAATGGGTCGCAGGAAGTGTACACGGTAACCCTCCGCGTCCGACGGGTGGCTCAGGTTCCGCTGTGCCTTGTCAAGCTCGCCGCGCTTGTCCCACTTGAGCTTCGCGCAGTCCTCGATCAGCCGAACGCACGACGGGTGGCACTGCCAGTGCACCTTTCCGCCGGCGTCGCAGAGCGCGACGTTGAAGGCGTTCACGCGGTCCACCACCGCGGGGTTCGCCGCCGGCACGCGGAAGCGAAACGGGATCTTCGCTGCGTCGAGGGCCCCGCGGACGATCGAATAGCAGCTCTCCCCCGTGCCCGCCCACCGGTTGCTGCCGGACGCGTCGCCGAAGATGTGGACATCATGCTTGGGCCTCCCGCCGCACGCCGCGAGCAGGATCTTGATCGACGCTTCCGTCGCTTCGCGTGCGTCCATGTTCGGACGGTGGACCTCGGCGCAGACGGTGAACAGGTCGCGATCCTCCCAGTGCTGCCCGATCTCCACGTGCATGCCGGGGGCGATGTTGAAGTCGAAACAAAGGTGGATCGGCTTCGCGGGGTCGAGCTTCAGCGCCGGGTTGACGTTCTTCGACTTCTCGAAGTAGCGGTAGATGCGCTGGCCCTTGAACGATGCCGCTCCGCCCTCGAGGTACTGGTCGACCAGGTCGGGGGGCAGCGTCGCCGCCATCGACGTGGCGAAGTCGAGCATCAGCGGGTTCTCACGCGTCCTCGATCGATAGACAGCGTGGTCCTTCCGCCCTTCGTGGAACTCGATGTGAACGCGGGTGTGGTCGCCCTCGTTGGTGTACGTGTACATCCCCTGCAGGAACCTGGCCTTCGGGTGGCGCAAGCGACCGCGGATCTGGATGCCCGGGTCCCGCTTCGGGTTCGTCCAGTCCTCTGGCCAGCGTGCCGCTTCGTCCGCCCAGTACGCCCCGACCTCCCAACCAGTGATCTTGTCCGGCGCCTCTGCGGTGCGGACGAGGATCACGCTGGGGTTCGCACGCATCCCCAGGTCGTCGAGCACGAGGCCGGGCCCCGCGTACTTGCCGCGACCGATGCTGCCCTGCCCCACCCATCGATGCGAGAGCCCCGCGTCTTCGCACGCCGCCTGCAGAGCGGGGACGTCGAAGTCCATCGCGTTGCCGGTCGACGGCGCGACGACGGCCGAAGGGACGAACGTCGCTTCCCCGTCCCGCGTCCGGGCGTTGTGCATGTGCAGCGCGATCAGCTTGCGGGCGCCGGCCCACGTCTTGCCCGAGCCCCATCCCCCCTCGAGAGCGATGTAGCGGTGCGTCCAGTCGTCGCAGAAGTCCGACTGCCCGCCGACGTTCGCGAAGCAGGCAGGGTCGTCTGCAATGTGGATCTCACGCGCCATCGGGGGGGCCCTTGATCGGGGAGCGCACGATCTTGGGCGGCTTCTCCGAGGCGTCGTCGTAGTGCTGTGCCTTCACCTCGGGCCGCGCCCATCGACCGGGGAACCGCCGCTCGAGCAGCCAGGCCATCGCGAACCACCCCTTCGGGTCCTTCGCTGCAGCACGGATCTTCAGGAGCCCGCCGATCTCGAACTCGGCGCACGCCTTTTCATATGCGTCGGAGAACTCGCGGTACGGGCCCTTCTTCTCTCGCTTCCCGCGCTCCAGCCAGTAGTACAGCGTGTCCTTGTGGATCCCCGCGGCCTTGACTGCGGTTTCGACGAAGGCGCCGGCCTTGATGAAGTTCAGAAGGTTGTCCGCCAGCTCCTTCGAAAGCTTCGACGGACGCCCCGGAGGACGCTTGGTCTTCGCAGTGGTTGTGCGGCGCTTCGCCATTCGACGTGTGACGCTAGCGGTGCCGTGGCGTCGCAGACGGGCGAACGGGGAAGTGGCTCCCAAGTCGCAGGCGCAGCATATCGCATCGATGCACCAACGACAGCCCCCCGCTTTCGCGGGGGGCATGCCGGTCCCGAGGGGAGAAAGAAAGGTCCGTCACTCCACGACGACGTCGATGTACCGAGGCTCGTACTCTGCCTCGAACACGCGGAAGTTCCATTCCTCCAGCGAGTTGACGTACGGCGGGATGAACTCGTCGGGCAGAGCAGACTTCGCGTCGAGCTCGCCGGCGTCGACAAGCTCTGCGAACGCCCGATCGAACGCTGCCAGGGCGATGGCCCATCCGTCGACGTCCGCTGCGCCGCACTGCGCCTGGGCTTCCTCGAGAGCGGCGTCGATGGCCGCGAGTGCGATGTCGACCGCGACCTTGTACTCGGGCTGCCGCGAGGTGAGGAGCCGGGCTCCGAACTTCGCGATGCCCACGGCTGTCTGCATGCTCTGGATCTTGGCACTGCAGTCTGCGCCGACGTCGGGCGGGGGCACAGGTGCCGGGTCGCTGGGCGCAGGCGTGGGCGTCGCGACGGGCGGTGCGGTCGGCTTGGTGGCACATCCGGCCTGCGAGTTCGCGATGAACGCGAGGATCGCAGCGGCTGCGAGGGCGACCAGGACGCGGAAGTATGGGTGGTTCTTCATGGCGCGGTAGAGGACGCCGCGGGGCGTCGGGTTGGGGTGATCAGGCCGCGGGCGCGGCCGCTGGACCTTCTTGCGGACCGCGCTCACCCTGTCGCCTTTCGACGAGGCAGCGGGGTCAAGTCGTTCATCTGTTCGTTCAGCCGGGCAATCTCGATCTCGTGCCGGTGCATGCGCTCGAGGAACTCGCCCTGCTGCGTGCCGATGCGGTCGATCGCCGCGGAGAGCTTGTTCATCGCCTCGCTCAGCCGCCCGATCTCTCGCAGCGCGTCGAAGCACGACTTCAGCACCGTGACGGCGCGGATCGAGAGCGTGAGCGCCAGCCCCCCCGCAGAGACGAGGAGCGCGGCAAGTCCGATGACGATCGTCCAGGTGGTCATAGGGCGGTTCCGTCCGCACGGGACCGCTAGCGGTGCTTCATGCTAGCAGGCGTTCGCCCCGATCCGTCAGAGCGACCAGCCGAGCGTGGCTGCGACCTCTTCGACCGTCCCGGAGACGTGCAGCGGGAAGCCGCCTGCGAGCGTGAGCACGACGAGCTGCTCCCCAGTCGCGTTCCCCTCGTCGTCCAGGGGCGGAGACGCCGGCGCAATGGTCACGACGGCGTCGCTGCGGACCAGATGGCCCTGCCCGTCGACCTCGAACTTCGCGGCCCGGGTCTTGGGGGCGACCGCGTCGACGCCGGCGGCGGACGCCAGCGCCTCGATCGTGGCCTCGAGCAGGCCTGGATGGTCGGACAGCTTGAGCCCGGGGAAGGCTTCGAACAGAGCGATGGCCTGGGCCTTCGGGTCGTTCATGCCAGGACGTTAGCCCTGATCATCGAACGTCGCGTCCAGCTCAACCACGGTGCGGACCTCGCCGACCACCCACTTGCCCGCAGCGACGTCGTAGAGGCGGTCGGGCTTCCAATCGTCTGCACACTCCTGCATGGCGGAATACTCCAGCGCCCCCTCGGGGGACTCGTGGCCGCTGAAATATCCGTCGCCCGTGTCCCGGTTCGTTTCGCAGAGGATGAACCTCGGCGCCGGCTCGAGGTCGACGGTCTCTTCCACGCAGTCCGCGTCGATGTCGTAGACCTTGGCGATTGCTTCGGTCGCGGCGCATGCCTCTTCAAAGGTCGGGCGGCGGGGCTCGGGCTTTCGGGGTGCGACGGGATGCGGCTTCGTCGTCTCGATCGAGCAGAGCGCCGCCCGGATCCGCTGCTCGACCTCGTTGATCGTGGACTCGGTCCAGTCGTAGGGGTGATCGCTGCCAATGAGGCCCGCGAGCCAGTCGAGCGCTTCGACCATGCCTGCGGCCGCGACGAAGAGAACTGCGTCCTCGCGGCGGTTCACGCGGGCGACGAGCACCGCGTCGACGCCGGGGCGCTCGCGGGTCTCGATGTCCCATCCCTTGCCGTCCGATCCATCGAGCAGCACGAGCGGCCCTGGTGTGTGCGTGGCGGTTGCGTCCTGTCCCATTGGTCTCCTTCGGTTGGTGGTGGTGGGTGCGCGTTCATCGATCGCGTCGCGGGCTACCAGCGACGAGCCGGTCCGAACGCTGATCGCTGCTGCTGCGGCGCCTGCGGGAGCTCCCAGGCGAGCGACCAGCAGTCGACGAGCTCCACGGCTTCGGCGGATGCAGCCTCCGCGGAAGGCGCCGGCGCAGCGCCGACCAGCGTCAGCGTGCTCGGGTGGATCCCGTCCCAACTCCACTTCTGGCCAGGGAGCGGGGGCGGAGGCGGGCTGGCAAGAGCGACGATCATCAGTGCGGTAAGCATGGTGTCTCGGTGGGTGGTGTAAAAGCGGCGTCGCGTCGGTGCGCGGGGGTAAAAGCGATTGGTCAGAAGTCGATGCCGAGCGCCCTGATCGCTCCTTCCGCGTCGACGCCGCGGCCGACGATGCGTCTCGACGTGGGCGCGATCTTGGAGCCGACCCCGCAATGCCCGAACTGGTCGCTCTCGAGGTAGAAGGCGACGACCTCGGCTCGCCACGGGAGGGATGCGCCGCGAACGTGGTAGGTGACGATGGCGTGGCCGAGGGCTGCGGCGCGGTCGGTCACGTCGCGGACGGTGATCGGGGGAGCGTTCTTGCTCATCGCGCGGCGCTCCCCGCCTTCATCTCCGCCACCACGAACTCCGCGAGCGCCGCCTCGGGCAGGAAGTCGTCGGCCGCCTCGAGGCGTCGGACAGTCCCGTTGGCCCGCACCAGCCCGCGCTGTTGCAGGAAGCCGATGGCGACGAACGCCATGATCCAGGGGCGGTTGACGTCGCGTGCGATCTCGTCGACCGTGAACCACCGACCCGTCGAGCGCTCGCACTGCCCGGAAGAGATGTCGTGGATCGCCGCGACGATGGCCTCGAAGTCCGGCTGGGTGCAGGAGTGGTCCTCGGGCGCTCCGTTCGCCAGCCGCGACCACCGCATCAGCGTGCCGTCCAAGAAGCTCCATCGTTCTTCACCCGAGGTTCCCTCGAGCGCCGCGAGCAGCGCGTGGTTGAGGTCGTCCCATTCCTCGCAGGTGTCGTCGTCATGCTCCCGCGCGAAGGCGACGGCGCAGGCGGCGTTGACAAGAGCGTCAAAGCTCTTGAGGTCGCGAGGCATCACGCCGCCTTCCGGTTGGAGGCGAAGAGGCCGCGGTCGGTCTTGGTGAAGCGAGAGTCGCGCCCCTTGGCTGCGATCTCGCGGATCACCGCCGCGTAGAGCGTGGCGTGCGGCGTCTTGCCGCTGGTCTGCCATCCGAGCTCGATCGTCGCGGCCGCGAGCTGCTGTGCGTTGAGGGGCTGCCCCGCCATCTCGAGCGCCTTCGCCGCGAGGTCGAGTCCGCTCGGGCGCTTGGCATCGGCGCCCCGCTTCGGCTTCGCGGCCTTGCCGCCCTTCGCGACCGCGCGCTCGCTCGCGGCGAGGCCGTCGGGGCTCGCGCCCCGCTCGTCGCGCTTCTTCGCGTTCTCCTGGTCGGCGGCGGCGATCGCCTTCAGGTTGGCGTCGACCGTCGCCTTGGCGGCGGCGAGCGCCCGCTTGGTTCGCTGCGCGCCCTCGGCGCGTGCGGCGCTGGCGGACATGCGGATCGGCTTCGTGGACGGGGTCTTCTTCGTGCTCTTCTTGCTCATGTCGAATCTCCTACTCGTGATGGAAACAGCGAAGCCCGCGACGTGCGGGCTTCAGGTGGTCGGGGGGAGGGGCTTGATCTCGATGCTTCGCCCGCATGCCGGGCAGTCGCACCGCGTGGGCGTTCGTCGCCTGCGTTCGGCCTTGCGGCCTGCCTCGCGGCCCGCCTCGTAGGCGGCCGTCAGCGCCGCCTCGACGGTCCAGACGGCGACGTCGTGGAAGTCGAGGCGGTCGCTCATGCGGCGGTCGAGCGTCTCGATCAGCAGCTCGCGCCGTGCGATCTCCCGGATCGCGGCGTCGCGCGTGGGGTCGGCGTCCATGTTCACTTCGCCTCCTTCGCGGCGGCGTTCAGCAGGATGGCGATCGCGGGCTTCGCGTCGCGCATCGCGGCGTACCGGGCGAGCGCCATCTCAAGCTCGGGTGCGGCGCTCTGCAGGATGCCGCAGCCGTTGGGGATCTCGTTCGCCTCGAGGCGTCGTCTCGCCTCGTCGACGTTCCGCTGCACCCAGTCGAGCTTGCGGACGAGGTCGGCCGTTGCGCCGTCGATCCAGGACGCGACCTCGCGCTGGGCGAAGTCCGGACGAGGCCAGGCGGCGGGAGTGCTGGAGGTGGTCGTTGGGGTGGTCTGCGGGCGGGGGCGTGGCATCGTGGTTCTCCGTTTGAGGTGCGTGCGTTCGCGTCGCGTGGTCAGACGCCCGTGGCGTTCGCGTCGTCAAGGAAGGCCTGGATCTCGTTCGGCTCCATCCCCGTGAGGAACCCGATGGTGTTCATCAGGTCGCCGCGGACCTTCCCGAGGTTGCCCTCGAAGCCGCGGTTCCGCGGGTCGGCCTTGGCCCGTTCGTCGTGGCGGGCGAGCTCCATCTCGAGTACGTCGACCAGTCGGGCGACATCGAGGCGGGCGGCGGCGTATGCGGCGGCGGCGTTCGGGGCGTTGGTGCGTGGCATCTGGCTCTCCGTTGGGGGGGCGTCGCGGCGGGTCTTCCCGCCACGGATGACACCATGCCACCAACACGGGAAAAGCCAAGGCGTTGGTATCCGGATTCGGAATAATTCTAGCATTATTCCGAATGGGTCCGGAAGGCTTCCCGTGGCCCGGGGGAAGCCGGGGGCGTCCACGGGCCCGCCACGCCCCGCCACACCCCGCCGCGGCCACGCCCCCCCGAACCCCGCCACGCCAGCGTTTCCCCGGCCCACGCGGCAACGTGGCGGCCCACGGGGGACGCCGACGCCGTTCTTCCGCACCTCGCGGGGGAGTCCGCCCCGACGCACGGGGGCTGGTCGTGCCCGCTATCGCTATATTCCGTCCGTATTCCGTTTGGGATGCCCCCATGGGGCCCCTTCCCCCAGCTCCCCCTTGGAGCCACTTCATGGGCCGCACCCCGGAGAACGCAGACGACCTCGAGGCGATCGCCCGCGAGAGTGTCGACGACCTCGAGGCCCTGCTCATGCTCACCGCGAGCGATGGCCTACCCGAGGAGTTCGCCCGCGCGTTCCGTGCGGCCTGGTGGCTCACGCCGCGGCGATCCGCTCCGCCTTGCGACCGGTGAACTTCTCCCATCGCTGGACGATGACGTCGCAGTAGAGCGTGTCGAGCTCCACGAGGAACGCCGCGCGCTCCGCCTGTTCCGCTGCGATCAGTGTCGAGCCCGAGCCGCCGAAGAGGTCGAGCACGTTCTCCCCGCGGCGGGACGAGTACTGCATCGAGCGGACGGCGAGCTCGGTCGGCTTCTCGGTCAAGTGCACCATGCTCTGCGGGTTGACCTTCTTCACGTGCCAGAGGTCGGTCGCGTTGTTGGGGCCCAGGTACAGGTGCGCGGCCCCTTCCTTCCACCCGTAGAACGCGATCTCGAACGCCCCCATGAAGTCCTTCCGCGTGAGCACGGGGTGCTCCTTGTCCCACACGATCCCCTGCGAGAAGTACAGCCCGTGCTTCTTGAGGAACGGCGGGTAGTTGCCGAGGTTCGCATAGGCGCCCCAAATGTAGAAGCCGCGGCCCGGGACGAGCACGCGGGCCATGTTCCCGAACCACGCGTCGAGCAGCCGATCGAACTCGTCGTCGGTCACGAAGTCGTTCGCCAGCGGACGGTCCTTCGCGCGGAGCTTCTTATGCGTGCCCTTCGCCTTCGACGGGTGGCGCGCGACGTCCATCGACTGGTGGTGCGTGGCCTTCGCGGCGCTGAACGAAGAGAGGACCGCCGCGATCGCGTTGTTGCTCCGGGGCTCGACCTTCACGTTGTACGGCGGGTCGGTGTTGACCAGGTGGATCGGGCGCCCCTCGAGCAGGCGATCGACGTCCTGCGGCAGCGAGCTGTCGCCGCAGAGCAGTCGATGGTTGCCGAGGATCCAGATGTCCCCCGGCCGCGTCGTCGCCTCGTCGGGCGGGGCGGGGACGTCGTCGGGGTCCGTCTGCCCGTCCTGGACCGCGGAGACGACGAGCTTCGCGAGTGCGTCCTCGTCGAAGCCCATCGCCGCGAGATCGAAGTCGAGGTCGCGAAGCTCACGGAGGTGGTCCGCCAGGACCTCGTTGTCCCACTTGGCCAGCTCAGCGGTGCGGTTGTCTGCGATGGCGAACGCCGTCGCTTCCGCCCCGACGAGCTGCGTCCGCACGACGTCGACGTGCGTCCAGCCAAGCGACTGCGCCGCTGCCGCGGTGCAGTTGCCGGCGACGATCTGCCCGGTGGCGTCGACGACGATCGGCTTCTGCTGGCCGAACCGAGACAGCGACGCCTTCACGGCTTCGACGTTCTCCTTCGGGTGCTTGCGGGCGTTCCGCGGGTCCTTGTGCAGGCTCGCGATGGTGACGCGTTCGATCTGGAGCGGCTTCGTGGCGGTGGACATGCGTCCATCGTAGCGACGGCCATCGACCGCTAGCGGCTCTTCGCGCCAGCGGGAGGCCTGCCGGCGCTTGGACGGCGCTCTCGCTGGATCCGCTCGACCTCTGCGAGCGTCAGCTGGATGCCGCGACCGATCTTGGTGCCGACGCCGATCGCCGCAGAGAGCGCTCGCATGCGACGGTCCGTCACGGGCGGTCGCAGCATCGTCGCGGCTGTCTCGGTCGAGTAGAGGTCGACGCCCCCGATGGTGTGCGAGGGGATGGCCTTGGTCAGCTTGGTGGGGCGTGGCATGTCGGTTCAATCCTACCCGTAGCGGACTAGTCCGGCTCGATGACGGAGACGATCACCAGAACGCCTGGCGTCTCGCCCTGGTGCGCGTAGCGCTTCTGCTCGCAGGCTCGGACCACCTGCCCGTCGTCGCGATACGCCTTCTTCGAAAGGGCGTCGAAGATCGCCCGCAGCAGCTTGTCCAGGTCGCGCGTCCCGGTCGGCCACGCGGGTGCGGACGGACGCAGCCCCCGCTTTCCGAAGTGGCCAGCCGGGCGCTGGAAGACGAAGCACACGTCCATGTGCACGGGCACGCCAGGTGCGATGGTGTCGCGCCCTCGCTGGTTCATCTCGGCGAGGCACGCCGCGCCGACAGACCTGCGCCACTGCTTCAGCGTCTTGCACATGTCGACCATGACGCCGCCGCCGACGTGGCGCTTGCTGCCCTGCGTCGCCGGCACACCTGGAACGAAGAAGCGAATGGGGGGTGTTGTCATGGTGCCCAATGCAAAGTGGCCGACCCCGCGATGGTCCGCGGGGCCGGCCCCAACTCGAGATCACGCTGCCTGCGCTTCGCCGCTGTCCTTGCGGTGCTGCCAGTAGTTCGCGAGCGTCTCCTCGATGCGCTCGACGGCGATCTTGCCGATGCCCTGGACGCCGAGCAGCCCCTTGTCGCTGGCGCGCACGTCCTCGAGCTCCCCGAGCGTCAGGATGTTCGCGAGCCGCAGCGACACGGTCACGCGGTTGTCGAGCCCGAGCTTCTCGATCGGTTCTGCACGCCAGCTCTCGTCCTTCGCCGGCGCCTTCTCCTTCGGCTTGGACGGCTTGATCCGAACGTGCTTCGTGCCCCATGCGTCGAGCGCGAGCTGGATCGACTCCGCCTTTCCGGGCCCGATGCCCGCGATGTCGTTCAACCGACGGTTCTGGCACCAGACGCCGATCTTGCGGTAGCTGTCGAGCCCGGCGTCGTGAAGCGCCTTCAGCGTCGAAGCCGTCATCGGGCCAGCGGGCCCGTTCATCGTCTCGAGCGTGGCGTCCATCCACGCGTCGTCGGGCAGCGGCGCCTTCGCCGCCTCTGCCTTCTTCGCCGCTGCGACGTCGAACAGCGTCGGCTCGATCGAGCTGTCGATCGTCGCCGTCAAGAACTCCACCGCCTCCTCGTAGAACGCCTTGAGACGCGATGCGACCTCCTTCGCGTCCTCCCACTTGTCGCGGGCGACGCCCATCGCGCGACGCGCGTCCATGATCAGCTCGTCGCGGTGTCGCAGCGTCACGAGCTGCGCCGTCAGTTCCTCTGCGGTGGGTTCGGGTTCCGCGGGAGGCTCGTCGCCGGGGGGCGGGGGCGGTTCCACGGGCGGCTCGTCGCCACCTCCCCCACTGCCGGGCGGTTCGTAGATCGCGAGCACGCCGGCTTCTCCGGGCGGGAGCGCCTTGGGGACGTCGCCGGCGGCGTCGTCGTTCGTCTCGTCGTTCGTGTCATCTGCCTTTCGCACGCTGGTCCTTTCGCACGGGGTTCTGCTTGGCCTTGCACGCCGCGCACATGCGCGGGTGTCCTGGTGCCTCTTCGCCGTCGAGGATGTCGTCGAAGAACTCGCCGCATTGCTCGCAGCAGGTTCCGTCGAGCAGGTCGTCGGCTTCGGTTCGATCAGAGTTCACTGTCGGGCTCCTCTGGTGCCGCCTCGTCCCGCACGCGCACACGCACGCGGCGGACCTTCGGCGTCGTTGCTTCCGCCAGTCGCTTCCGCAGTCGGTCGTGCTCGGCCGCGAGCATCCCGAGCACGTAGCGCACCTGCAGCGCCGGGCGTGCCCCTGGGATCACCTGCGACGCGAGCGTGGTGCCGGCGACCTGGTGCCGCGCGACCTCGTGCAGCACGTCGCCAAGCTCTGTGTCGAGGCGGCGGATCTCCGCGAGCGCATCCGCGATGACGCGGCGCTCCGCTTCGTCGGTCGAGCAAGCGGCCTCGAGCTCGAGCCGCTCGCGAATCGTGCACGTCATGGCTTGGTCTCCTTCTTCGTTCGCTTCCGCTTCTCGCTCAGCCGATCCGCGATCGCCTGAAGAGCGTCGCGCACCTCGGTGCAGGTTCCCGCCCAGCACGCCTCGCAGCGGTTGGCGAAGGGGCCGCGGCTCGCGGGGCGTCGACAGCCGGGCTCGGTGCAGAGGGTTCGCTCAGCCATGGCGGGGCTCCTTCCAATCGCACCCGATGCACGATCGCGGCTCGAAGTTGGGGAGCGGTCGCTTGCACTTTGGGCACGCAGGGATGGCGAGCGAGGCAATCCCCATCGCGTCCCATGCGCAGCGCCACCAGCGGAGGACGGATTCAAGATCGATGTCTGGCGCAGGCGTCCTAGCCACGTCGCACCTCCGGCATCTGCCGCACGCGGAGATCGGCTGGCCACTCGGACGGGTCGCCGCCCTTGGTGTGGTTGAGCAGCAGGCGCACGCCGTCTTCGTATGGCGCGACGCTGACATCACCCCACCGCCGCACCGTGTTGCCGCCCGGATTCGTGTACCCGCACAGCGAGCCGAGCTGCTTGACGAAGCACGCGACCCCCGCGGCAGCGCACTGGTCGAGCACCGACTCGACGTGGGCCACGTCGCAGGCCCGCGCCTTCGCCCCGCTCTCGCCGCCGACGATCACCCAGTCGATGCGGTCCCACTGATTGCCGCCACGCCACGCGTCGCCGTCGATGTCGACATCCCGCCCGGCCGTCGGCACGAACCAGCGTGACAGATCCACCGGTCCGAGCATCGGCTCCACGCTCAGGAACCGCACCGCCGCCGGGCAGCGCAGCAGGTGCGGGATGCGGGAGTCCGCCGCGGCCTGGTCCTCGACGCTCGTGCCGAGCCAGACGTTCGGGAGTGGCCACGATTCGAGTGTCCAACAGAGGCTGAGATCGTGCCGCCTCCGATAGTCCATCGCAGACTCGCGAACGCGCACAGGCGTGGTACGTCCGTCGTTCTCGTTGAAGTACTCCGCCATCCGCTCCGGCCGCTTCGTGAGCATCAGGAACTGGTGCTGTGGGCAGAGCGCCGCGACGGCGAACACGCGGTCGACGAAGTCGAACGGCACCGCCTCGTGGAAGAGGTCGGCCATGCTGCACACGAAGATCCGCCGCGGCTTGCGCCAGCGGAGCGGTTCGGCGAGGCGGTGCTCGAGCAGCCGAACGTCGCCCGTGAAGACCGCTCGTCCGCCGCGCACCTCCGCGATCCGATGCGTCTTCACTCCGCCGTCAGCGACCTCGCGGAACGACGCGGCGCTGCTGGTGTGCCTGGGCTGGTAGTCCTCCTTGCCCATTCCCTCGAGCCGCCGCGCCATCGTCGCCGCGTAGCAGTTGAGGCAGCCCGCCGAGACAGGCGTGCAGCCCACCACGGGGTTCCAGACGGCGTCTGCCCACTCAATCGATGTGTCTGCCATCGTGGTGGTCCTCCTTCGACGTGCGAGGCGAATGTCGCCCTGTAGGCGGCGCGGCGACGTCGAACGCGCAGAGCGCCAACGCGAGGCCGGCGAGCAGCGCGCGAGGGGTTTGCGGTGGTAGCTGGACAGCACTGCCCGGTGGCGTCGACCTGTAGTTTCGATACGTGGTCACCACGTCGACGTCGCCGAGCGGGCCGCAGTCGGTGATCGTGTCGCGGTGCGTGATCAACGCCAGCTCTCGCTCGATCTCGAGCTGCTTGCGAATGCTGGCACGCTCCTCCGCCTCTCGCGCCCTCGCTTCCGCTGCCACCGCAGCCGCGGCGCGGGTCGCCTTGCGCTTCTCGAGTCGCTCGCGGAACGCCTTCGCTGAGTCGAATCGCTTCATCGCTGGTCCCTCATCTCGTTCATTCCCTCCATCCACTCCTTCTTCGCCAGGTCGAAGCGCCACGACTGCCGGCCGTCATCGGGGCCGGCAACGCTCCACGCGCCAGTCTCGGGGTCGCGCACGTTCTTGGTTCGGATCGCCGCGAGGATGCATGCCGGACAGAGGTTCGCTGCCTCTCGCATGGCGTCGAAGCCCTCGGCGTCCAGCACGCGGACCAGCTCGTCTCGAGGCGGCGCGGGCTCGTCTCCGCCCCGCTCCTTCCACAGCGCGCACATGCCGCAGACGCGGTGCGGGTTCTTCGTGCAGCCCCTCTCGTGCCGCTTCATCTCTTGCACTCCCTGTAAACGAACCTTCCGATCCTGAACAGCACGTACGCCACGACCGCCGCAGCGACGCCGTGGACGAAGGGGGGCCAGTAGGGGTCAGGCACGCTTGGCCTTCCTTTCGTCGAGCTGCTGCTGCACGAAGGCCAACGCCTCGGCCATGCGCCCGGCGTACGCCTCAGCGTCGGCCAGTCGTCCCTTGGCTTCGATCAAGTTGCTTGCGGCAAACTCCGCACTCGCGCTGACATTCACCAGCAGAGATTCCCAAGCCCTAGTTTCGCTCGGATAGTGGGTGTTGGAGAAGCATGTGTCGCCATCGGTGTCTGTACCGGGGTACGGTTCGCCATTCACCGCTCGGACGGTCCAGAGCTTGGTGTCGACCTTGTACAGCTTCACCGCCGCACCCCCTTCGGCGTCGCCGGGTTGGCGAGCCGTGCGTCACGCTTGGCGGCTTCGTATCCGGCGAAGTAGGCGGCTCGCAGTGTCGGATGGTCCCGCTCGTCGAAGTAGATCGGCATTCGCGTGTACCGCTCGATCCACGTCGTTGCACGTTCGGCGAGCGACGGCTTTCGCTTCTTCGTCGGCTTCTTCATTGCTTCGCTGCCTCCTTGTTCACCTTCGCCATCTCGTCTGCGACTCCGCTGGCGTGGATCTCACAAGCCTCCCGCAGCGTCTTGATGAGCTTCGATACGTCGCCGATGCTGAGATTCCAGCTACAGCCGATCATGTCCGATCGCTCGTCGGATCGGAAACTGATCTTGAGTCCGTGATCGTTCGGGTAGACGAACATGCTTCCGAACGCGACGCGGGAATCCTCCACTGCGTCCGTCTGTCGGTTCACACGCGACCAGCTCAGCAGCACTTCCGCGACCTTGCGGGCTTGATTCCATCGCTTCACCTCCGCACCCCCTTCGGCGTCGCCGGGTTGGCGAGCCACTTGTTCGCCTCGGCGATCTGCTTCCGAAGTTCGTTCACTTTCAAGCAGTCCAGCGTGCTGGGGCGGAGGATCGCGCCTGGTTCGATGCCCTCCGGTGTCTCGGCCCAGTAGCACTCGATGTAGTCAAGATCCGGCATCGGCACGCCCTTCGCAGGTTTTGGTCGCTTGGTCATGGGGCCTCCGGGAGCGGGTTGGCGGCGACGGCTGCGATGGCGTGCCTCGCTCGGCTCTGCGCCCACGGCTGGAACTGGTTCCGCGTTTCCTCGGGCCACTCGTGCGGCCTGCTGTTGGCGATGTTGTGAAGCTCCGCGACGGCGAGAGCCAGCGAGGCCTCCGCCTTCGCCTTGTCGTCTCGCCACTGCAAGCACCACGCCTGCGTGTCGGCGTACTTGGACATGAGTTCATCGTGGGCTCGCTCCGCCTTCGCCAGCCGGTCGCGGAGCGAGGCGATCTCGGCCTTGGCGTCCTCTCGCTGCTTGTCCCATTCGTCGATAAGCGCGTCGTGAACCAGTGTGCAGTTGCTCTTCATGCCGTCTCCTTCATAATCAGGTTCGCCGTCCGCAGCCGGTCCACGCGGGCCAGCCGTTGCAGGTACGGTCGGTTTTCGAGGGTCCAGTCGTCGTCGCCGATGAACTCGCCGCCGATGCACTCCCAGTCGATCCGCATGTCGGCCTGCGCCGCGATGTGCGCCGCCTTCGTGTGCTTCGCCGTGAGGAAGTCGATCCACCAGACGCAGGAATGCCAGTTGATGAAGGCATGCGCCCCGTACTCCTTGGCGAGCTTGCACCGTACGGCGATCTCGTGCGGCCAGAGCAGGCGACCGATGAGACTCTTGCCGGTCGGCTTGGCGCGATCGCAGAACACGACGCCCCACTTTCGCCCGGTCTTTTCGGCGACGGCCTTGGTCAACTCGAACCGTCCCCGCAGGTACGCCTCTTCGTAGGCCGCGTGCTCGTCGCCGTCGCTGGGGTCGGGGTCGAGTTCGAGGTCGTAGATTTGCGTGGCGAGGATGACCTCGGTGGGGAGCGATTCATCCGTGACCCAGCACCAGTGGTCGATGTCGGCCTGCTTCTTGGCCGCCGATTGCGCCGTCCATCCCCAATGCCAGGTTGCGCAGAGGCCGTACTGGGCCTTCTTGACCTTCCACGGTTCAGCGACCTGCCCGGCGATGGCGGCGCACGTATCGCCGTAGAAGCCAGCGAACGCATTCACCGCGACGAGCTGCTTCGGCTTCCCCTTCATCGTGATCCGCAGGTTGTAGTGGTGCGGGTCTTCAAGATCGCCGAGCACCAGTTCGGTGCCTTCCGGGCACACGAACGGGTCCGCGGAGTTGTACCGCGTGACGAAGGGACGCCAGCCGTCGCCGCAGAGGCCGACATCGGGGAAGGGGCAGTAGTAGTCCATCGGTTTGAGTCCTTTCAAACGGTCAAGTACGCGCGGACGAACGTCGCCGCGAGCTGGGGGACGATCGCATTGCCGTAGCCGCGCAGGAGTCCCATTCGACCGGGTACCCCATAAGACGCCGCGAGAAGGTCGGCCACAGCGAGAGTGCTGCTACTTCCAGCATGGTCAGGCCACGGCTCAAAGCGTAAATGCGGGCTTGGTCCTCTAGGTTCCTCGCGTCGCGCAACTTCCATCTGGTTCCACCAGCGTCTCCGCGTGCTCGCGGTGTTTGCCACCCAATAAAGCCGCTGTCGGATGTGCGGCGCGCCGACGCCCGCAGCGCACAGATCGGCGGCCCCGACTGCATATCCCAGTGCTTCCAAGTCAGCACGTACTCCAGCGAGCCATTCACGTCCAGCGCCGCTCGCAACCTGCTCTCCAAAGACTGTTGCAGGTCGGTGCTCGGCGATGTGCTGGAGCATGACGGGCCAAAGATGCCGCTCGTCTGCGACGCCGAGCCCCTTGCCGGCCGACGAGAACGGTTGACACGGGCAGGAGCCGGTCCAGACGGGTCGATCGACAGGCCATGCGGCAAGTCGAAGAGCGAGAGGCCAGCCGCCGATTCCGGCGAAGAAGTGAACTTGTCTGCGTCCATGCAGCTCATTCGAGATGTCTCCGATCGAGGCGTCCGACACGTCGCCGGGTGGAAGGTGGCCCGCTGCGATCAGCTCACGCAGCCAGGCAGCCACCTTCGGGTCGTTGTCGTTGTAGAAGTCCATCCAAACCCCGCCGCCGCATCTCTGCGCCGTCGGGAGTCCCCGCGTTCACCGATCCGCGGCGGGTCGCGGAAGTCAGCCCGGTGTGGACCGGGCGTGGTGTCAGTACGCCAGCTCAGGCGGCCAGTCCTCCGGACAGTCTCCGGACTCTTCGTACTTCGCGCACTTGCAATTCGACTGCGACAGTCCAGCACCGCCGTTGGGGAGGGTTTCGACCGTGATCAGACATCCGCAGTGGTCGTCGCACGGGTCGCTGTTCGGTGGGGCCGAACACCTGGGGGTCCCACTGCTGGCGCGTCGCGGCGACGCATCCAGGCGCCTTGGTCTCCATCTTCGACACCTCCGCGGGATTGCAGATCGCCGCGGCGTGGCTGAAGTCCCCGTGCCACACGATCACGCCGTCGACGCCGCACTGCACCAGGGTCCTCGCCATCGGGACGATCTCGCTGCGCTCGAGCACGCGACCGCCGATCGCGGACGCCGCGCCAATGCCGCGCTGCCGCGGCCACGTTGCGACGAAGCACGGTCCGCCCAGGCGGTCTGCGACGGCGCGTCCCAACAGGCACTTGCCCCTGCCGACCGCGAGCTCGTAGGCGGCGTTCGGGTCGCCCAGCGCCGGCGTCTCGTTCGGCAAGGCGTCGTACCAGTTCGAGCAGACGATCGACAGCCCGAGCTCCTTCATGACGCCGACCCAATGGTCGATCGCCTGCTCTCGCTGCGCCGCGGTGAACCCGTCCCAGTGGTGCGACCAAAAACACGACATCGCCCACTGCATGATGTCGACGCCCGGGTTGGCGTCGCGCATCTCCTGCAGGAACGGGTGGTACGCCTTGATCGCAGCGTTGCGCAGCGACTTGTGTGCGCCCGGCCGCAGGTTCCAGTGGTGCGTCGAAAGCTCGAGCACGCTCATCGCGCGCGTCAGCCCCGGAGTCACCTTCGCGGGGTTGTTCACGTAGCGACAGGCGATCGGCTCCCAAAGCGAGCTGCCGAAGAGGTCGTGGTCTTCTTCCATGCACAGATAGATCATGGTGTTGAGTCCTTTCAATCCCAGCCGGAGGCCTTCGCCGTCGGCCGGGGGGTTCCGAGTGGGGCACCTATCGGAGTCGGCACTCAAGCACAGCCGCAGCACTCCACACGCAGTTGTAGCTCGCCCCTGGTCGAATCAGCAGGTCGGGCAGGGTCCGTCGTCGTTGAGCAAGATGCCCAGGTCGGCGCCGTCGGTCGTGCCGTCGCCGTTCACGTCGCCGTCGGGGGTTCCCCACGCAGCGAGCAGGAGCCCGAGATCGGCGCGACCAACCACGCCGTCGCCGTCGAGGTCGGCGGGGCACGGATCGATGAACGTTCCGTCGACGACGCTCTGGACCACCACCTTCGCTTCGTCGCCTCCGCTGAGCACGTACGCAGTGTCGACGCCGAGCGACGACACCGACTCGGGGCCGGGGCACGACGGGATCGGAGAGCACCAGACGTTGCTGGCGTACGAGGTGCCGGGCAGGACCAGCTCGAGCTCCGTGGGGCAGAGCCAGATGTCGTAGGTGCCGACGCCGTCGCTCGTTGTGCGGGCCAACCACTCGTTGTCGCCGACGCACGCCAGCTTCGCGCTGTCGGTTCGCGAGGTCAGCGTGACCGAGGACAGCCCGCCGATCACGGTGTAGGTCACCGGGCAGATGGGCAGGTCGAAGGACGTCTCGACGCTGACAGATCCCTCGCAGGCGTTGGCCGAGTAGAAGTTGCCCAAGAGAGCAACCGCGGGTCCGAACAGCGACTGGAAGTAGACGCACGAGGCCGACACGTACGTGCAGCCGATCGTGACGTTTCCGACGTAGAACACCTCGCCGGTGCGGATCTCGATGCCCTCGAGCACGAGCGTTTCCGACTCGCCGTCGACGGTGGCAGTGAAGGTTGCGGGAGGGGGAGCCGCCAGGAGGGCGGCGACGATAAGGGGGGTAGTAAGCATGGTTGCTTCAACTCTTCCGCACGGTGGCGACCGGGCGGAAGAAGCGGCTTCGTCGTTATCGTTTGCGCCTCTCAGCCGTTGAGAAGAGGGAGGGTGGGGGAGTCGGGGACGATCGAGAGCCCCCCGCGACGCCATGCCCCATGGTCGACGCGGCCCCGCTCATGAGAACGGACGTTCGAATGCGATCTGTGTTGACGATCTCGAGCACGCGGCCCCAGGCGAGTGCAAAGTACAGGAGCAGCGCGAGCAGCGTCCCGAGCCCCATCACGCTCGACGCGAGCCAATGCTGGCCAGCGATGTCGAGCGGGAGTCCGGCGAGCATGATCACGCCCGGCGCGAAGAGCAATGCGTCGCGCCGACCGAGCATCGAGGCGCAACGGCTCATCGCGGGCCTCCGAACAACGTGGGCTCTGCTGCCTTCGCCGGCGGCGTGTCGATCAGCGCGTCGGGCACGTCGAAGAACCCCTGCCTTCCGACGTACGGGATCGGGCGCGGCAGCGCCACGCGGTCGGCGAGCACGAAGCACCACGGGCCCGAGACGTAGCGGTAGCCGCGGCGCACTGCGACGTCGGCGGGAATGCAATCGATCAGGCGACATCGACCGATCAGCGCGCCGTACGCCATCCCGGGCATGTTCGGACTCACGCGACGATGATCGAGCATCTCGATGCCCTCGATCGCGTCGGGCGTGAACCAGTCGCGGGACTTGCCCGCGTGGATCAGCAGTGTCCCGCGGAAGTGCGTGTGCCACGTGCGGTTCTCGATGTCCTTCGAACCGTGGACGATCGCCCACGCCCAGGGCTGGCAGACGGTGAGCGCTCTCACGACCGCACCTCCGTCGTCTGCAGCGAGAACTTCGCTGCCGCTCCCTGCGGCCGAACGATCCTCCCGCGGATCGGCGTGTGCTCTGCCGCGATCCGGCGAGCGGTGTCCCCCTGGAGATTGCGGCGACGAGTGCACTGCTGTCGCCAGCTCGCAATGCTTCCCCCGACCGCTTGCGCGAGCAGCGATGCGAGCCCGTGCGGAGTCTCGTCCGGAATCAGCGGCTGGAGCGCCTGCACAATCAAGTCGCGAGCCAGGCAGACCGGCGAGTATGTGCGGCTGGCCCGCTGCCCGAGGTGTGTTCCGTGCTCGCGACACGCGACCTCGACCACCGCTCGCACCAGCGTGAGCCGTGCCTCGAGCTCCTCCGGCGTCGAGATCGGCGCCTTCGGCTCTCGCACCTTTCGTGTTCCGGCTTGCCCACCGCGCTGGCGAGCAGCGTTGTAGACCCGCTCGTCGACGAACTCCGGACAGACGGCGCCGCTCACAGCGCGCCCCAGTTGCACCACGCACGCGCGGTCCTGCCGCGCAGCGATGTAGTCCATCACGTCGACCGCGAAGCCGACGACCTTGCTCGCTCGAGCACAGAGGTCGCTCATCGCGCTGCTCCCGAGCGTGCCGGCGCGGTGCGCCTCGATGATCCACTCGACCAGACGGTCGTGCTGCTGGTTGTTCATCGGCACTTCTCCGCGATGTTGCGAACGGCCTCAGCCTGGCGTTCGGTCACGTGCTCGCGATCGCTCACCGTCGTGCGGATCCCCTCGAGCGTGTTGCGCGCCCATTCGGCCCCCCCGCTGTCGAGCAGCTCGTCGATCTCGTCGACCATCGCCTCCCAGTCGAACGGGTCGGTCACCGGGACCGGACGTCGCGTCGGCGGGCTCGGCGCGTCGACGATCGCCGATCCGACGCTGCAGGCGACGGGGCAGCCCGCAGACGGGCAAGAGAACATCTCGCCAGCCCCTGGCGTGTTGGAGTGCACCAGCCGCAGCTTGTGCCGCGGGCAGATGAGCACGATGTTGGTGATGGGGTTCGACATCGGAGGGCGTTGGTGGAAATATACCGATAGCGGTTCGTTCTCGTCAAGGGGTCACGTCGCGACCATCCCCGCCTCTCGCATCAGCGAGCTGAGGATGTACCCGCCCGCGTTCTTCGCGTCCATCGCTCGCGACGCGATCCCGTCGAGCACACCGACCGGGTCGCGCCCGTCCGTGGCGATCAACGTGAGGGCCTGCGACGCCTTCCCCCGGTTCGCCGGCGCTATCGGCGAGGTGCAGATCGCCGCCTTGGCCATCACGAGGCGACGCTTGAGCCAGACGGGATCCGCGGGGTCCTCCGGGCGTCGAGCCAAGCCAGCACGGCCAGCCAGATCCCCAAGAGCGAGCTTCCCCTCCGGGCCAGCCACGTTCCCGCCTCCCGCGTCCGGTGGCGGATCCCCGTCCGTTCCCGCGTCGGCGTCGCCAACGCCCCCCGCGGCCGCGTCCGCCGCGACGGGGGGTTGGGGGGTCTGAGCAAGCACCAGCTTGCTGGCTCTGCTCTGGCTCTGCTCTTGCTCTTGCTCTGGTCCGCCTTTCGTCCGGGTGCGCGCCGGACTTCTGTCCGCCTCTTGTCCGGTTTCTGTCCTGCGCGCAGCCGGACGTTTGTCCGCCTCCCGTCGGCGTTCTGTCCGGCCGCTGTCCGTTCGAGCGAGCGTCTTGCGTCGCTGGTCGAGCGCCCGGGCCTTCGCGGAGTCGCCGTTGTGGCGATCGAAGTTGGGGATCTCGAGGCCGGTCGGGGTCTCGAGGAGCCAGCCAACGTCCTTCATCGCCTGGCCGAAGCCGGCGACGCGCGCGACGTGGTCGACCCACTCTGGCCCGATCCCAGGGAGCGTGCCGTCGACGGTGCTGGCGTCGGCCCACGACCAGACGCGGAAGAGCGCGAGGAACGCCTCCGC
>JACCDG010260562.1_pt1 | contig 42906 bp, 32 predicted proteins | sample 7442471 | NCBI WGS metagenome assembly JACCDG01 (sample SAMN15323444, study PRJNA562643) | freshwater metagenome | isolation source: river surface water | place: USA:Blue River Watershed | collected 2017-08-17
AATTTTCAAACACATTTTTTTAAAATCAAAAATAATTCGCTTGAAAATAAATGTAGCCCGACCCAGTAAGTAAAATAAGTCGCGTCCAAAACATAGAACCCTGGCGACATTGATTGATTGTGCAGACAAAAATAACCAAGTGCGATCATCGCTAAATTAACCAGAAAAATTTTGGCCAGATATAGGATTCGCCTTTTCGATTGTTTGAATAGTGCAAATCCATAAGCGCGAAAATAATGCATAAAACTAGCTAAGGCAATGTGAATGACATAAACTCCTGCCTGGAAATGCGCACTCATATATTGTCTGTAGGTTGCCCACACCAGTCCTTCGGCAATGAGAAAAATTCCCAATAGCGCATAGCGCGAAAAGTCGGGATTATCCAGTTGGCGCTTAAGTCCCGTGGCTAGACCCAAAATCAAACAAATTGTTGCTGCACCCAAAAGTATCCAGCGATTTTGAATGAATTCCATTGGACAAAACAAAACGACAGTAAAAAAAGTAAAAGCAAGAGTGGGGAAAAGATAGACGCCCCATGTGGTTTTACTGTCTTTACCTTCAAGCTCACTTGAAAATAAAACTTCGGCTCGAACAAAGTGAGGCAGAAAATAAATCCACATCAAAAAGCTGAAAATCATTGGACCTGCAATCTGACGTAGTGCATACAGAGCGCCCGCACCAACTAACATGCCACCAATGTAGAATGCAATCCACTTATGATTTTTTTTCAAAGTGACGAATTGACCTTGATAGGCAAAGGCAAAGTGAGCCAGTCCCATCCAGCCAACTAAAAAATAGAGATTTAAAATCTCAGGACTTATTTGACTTTTAAGTCCATGTCCGGGCAAAAACAAATCAAACGGCAGGGCATAACCAAGACCGACAAATAGAAAAGTCAGTGCAAGCGAGGTTGAGACATAATCGCGCTTTTGCATCTAAAAGTTAGAGTCTTCAATTACAGGCTTTTTAGTGCGCGTTTTCTCTCGATAATTAGAGAGCAAAAATTTCACTTTCTCGGACAATTCTTTAAGCGGTGGAATACGAGTGCGCTCTGCAATTAAATTAATCTGGTCTTGAGCAACATCGCGAGTTGGTGGCACCATTTCGGGCTTATCTCTCAAAAGTACACTCAAGCAAGCCATGGCACGAATTCTATCACCGTGCGAAGGTCGGCATATCTGGCGGCAAAAGGCAGAAGTCAATTTGCCAAAAGCAAAGTCATAAGGCAATAGTTCAAGTCTTGGATATATGAATTTAGCTACTGCTACCCTAACGTCTTTGTTCACATCATCGAGTGCAGGCATAATTTTAAAAATGGTCTCTGGATAATTACCAGCCCAGTTGAGCAAATCAATTGCATCAACTCGTCTTTCTGGATTCGGGTCAGACTGAACGATATTTAGCCAAGCGTCTTTTAACTCCGGGATATTGCCATAAGTTGCAAGCTCTCTAGTTTTCTCGTCTGCTACTGCATCTGAATAATGCTTGAAGCCATTTGTATAAGTCTCTTTGAACGAACGACCATCATAAGTTAATTGAGTCAGTCGCTGGCGCAACTCTTTTAAAACAAGATTCGGTTTCTCAGTCGGTACTTTTATATAACGTGGGTCACTAAGCGGTCTTGTAGGAACAATTCGTCCTGGCTCGCTTACATCTATCACCACAAAAAGAGCATCACTGCCACCATCTACAATATCAGTGTCACAAATGATCCTTTTATCGCTCAGACTTTTCTTAACTCGCTCACAAGCTTTTTCCATGCTTGCATACTTGGCTCCAACAGACAAATGAAGCATCTTTTCTAGTTCGGCTCTAGTGACTAAACTTGAGCCCATATACTCAAGCTGGCCAAAATTGCCGAATGAATCTTTAGCAAAAGCAGCCTGCCCAAGGCAAAAATACAAAACACAAGTCAACGCGACGAAGAGACTCTTGGTTTTATTTCTTTTTGCTGTCCACTTTTGAGTCGCTGTCATCGCTAGTTTTTGACTTTTCGCTCTTGGATGATTTTTCCGATTTAGCATCTGCCTTAGAATCTGATTTGGATTCAGACTTCACGTCTTCATCAACATCTTCTTTGGAGGACTTTTCTGACTTAGAAGATTTAGGCTCATCTTTTGAATCGTCTTTAGACTCTTCTTTTGATTCTTTCGACTCTTTTGATTCTTTTGACTCGCCTTTGGTTTCGTCTTTAGACTTTTCCTTGGGCTCGTCTTTAGTCTCATCCTTGGATTCTTCTTTACTTTCTTCTTTGGAATCGTCTTCTTTATTTTCTTCGCTAACTACATCGGTCTTTGGTGCATCCTTAGGTGTTCCGTCTTCGTTGTATGTCTTGAAGAAAACATCTGGATCGACTTTAACAGCGGCCAATTGCTCGCTGAAAGCGCGTGCATCATCAAATACAGGTGGAATTACAAACTCACCGCGAGTATCGATGTAACCTCTGCCAACAGACTGAAGAGGTTGTACTACAGCAAGTCCTTCTGAAAAGTTTTCTGCGTATCTGAATTTGAGTTTGAAAGGTCGTTTGCCCTCTCTGTTAATGAAAGCAAACTTTCCGCGTTTTTGTTGAATAGCCAAACCATCATGAAATGACTTAGTGGACTCCAAGCGCGATTTGGGAGCCATTGTGCCAATGGGGTCGACCACAACAAAATCGTCTCCCATTTCACCTTCTGCCGTCTGTCCTTTAAATGTGGTGACTCGATCAAATTTGAATTGAATAGACTGCTCGCCCTTCGCATTTATGAAGCCCCATTTGCCAAGCGTCGCGTTGTAGACCGGGCAAAGTCCATCGTTGAAATACATGACATCATCAAATTTGGCGGGTATGTCTCCGTGAGGGTGAGGACCAAGATCTTTGAATCCCCATTTCACTTTGCCATCGCCGCCTTTTTCTTTGTAAGGCAACATAACAGCGTGGTCTTCAGCGTCGGGATTACATTCGTGCGCTTCACCGACGTCTTCATATTTACAAGGCAATACAATGGTGCCGTCCTTGGCAATTGCCCCCCATTTTCCGCCCATTTGAACTGCGGCGTAACCGGCACTGAAAGGCTTGGCATCCTCATAATTTCGCTCAATCACGAATTTACCGTCTCTGTCGATATAGCCCCAGCGCGTGTGCAAATCAGCAGCAGCTAGGCCTTCTGTGAATTGCTTGACCCGACGATATTTGGGCTTAAGTACAAACTTTCCGCTGTGGTCGATGAATCCCCATACCGGACCTTTTTCGTCTGGCACGTTGATTTCGACACCGCTTCTACCAAAGCAACCAGTTAGCAGACTGGTCATGGCGAAAATCGAGATGAGGAGGCGGAAACTTGCTAGAGCCTTTAGGTTCATCGGTACTCTTAATTGGTAAGGGAGTGACAAGACAATTTATATCAAAAAACAATAGGTCGTGTCCCGTTACTTGCTCTCATTAGCGTTATACTTGCTTGCTATGACTCATAAATACTTACTTGAAATAGGCACCGAAGAGCTTCCAGCTCCCCAAATTCCCATGATGCTCAATCAGTTGACCGAGTCGCTAACACGCGAGTTGACCAATTTGAATTTAACACCAAAATTGGTCAAGGGATTGTCAACGCCGCGCAGACTGGTAGCAATAGTCGAGGGCTTACCTGACAAGCAACCGACCATCAACAAAAAAGTCAAAGGACCGCCAGTTAGAACGGCTCTTGATAAGGATGGAAACTTTACTAAAGCGGCGACTGGTTTTGCCGACAAACAAAATGTCGATGTCAAAGCGCTTAAGCAAGAAGAAGAAAAGGGCGAACTGTATCTGGTGGCTGACGTTGTCATTGAGGGCAAACCGACTTCTGAGATATTGAGCCAAATAGTGCCAGGAATTATCTCGGCAATTTCAAGCGAGCGTCAAATGCGCTGGGGCGATTACAACCTTAAATTTTCAAGACCAATTCGCTGGATAGTTTCTTTACTCGACGACAAAGTGATTGAATTCGAGCTTGAAAACATAAAAGCCGACCGTCAAACGCGCGGCCATAGAATATTGGCACCAGGAATGGTATCAATTGAAAGCGTAGACAAATACTCAGAAACTTTGAAATCGAAAAAAGTTATCGTTTGTCCCAAAGAGCGAGAAGAAGCAATTACTGCACAAGTGATAGCTCTGGCAAGTTCTGTAGCTGGAAGTGCAAGACGACTCAGTGGCTCACTTTTAGAAGAAGTAGTTCATATTACCGAATGGCCCTGCGCCATCATTGGTGGTTACGATTCAAGCTATTTGGTTCTACCCGATAGACTGCTTGAAACAATCATGGTACACCACCAGCGATACTTCCCCATAGAAGAAACGCAAAACAAAAACGGCGACTCTAAAACGCACAAAAGCAAAAAACTTTTGCCATACTTTATAGCCGTAACTAATAACGATATCGACAAGAAAGAAATCGCCAAAAGTGCAGTGCGACAGGGTAATGAGCGAGTACTCAAAGCCCGATTGGCGGACGGAAAATTCTTTTACTTCGACGATCAAAAAACCAAATTGACAAAAAGAGTCGAAGCTCTAAAACAGCTAACATTCCAAAGAGGTCTTGGCAGTTATTTCGAAAAATCGCAAAGACTGGAGAAGACCGTAGCCAAAATCGCAGAAGATATCAAACTTGATCAAGTCCACTCCCAGAAGCTAGCTCAAATAGCCAGAACTTGCAAACTAGATTTGGTCACTAATTTAGTTGGCGAACTGCCTGAGTTACAGGGATATGTTGGTTCCTGGTACGCTCGCGAAGAAGGTCTTGGCGAGGATGTTGCCATTGCCATTGCCGAGCACTATGCTCCTCGCTCATTTGATGATGTACCTGCTCCTTCGTTCTTGGGTCGCATCACAGCTATCACAGACAAGTTAGATCATCTGGTTGGTTTGTTTGTATTGGGTAAACGCCCTACTGGTTCAAGCGATCCTTTTGCACTGAGAAGAAACGCCCAGGGTCTGGTAGACACTTTACTTGAAGGTCTAGAAGCAGACGGCAAAACCTTCTATATAGATATTGAAGTAAGTGCCAAACACTTGCTCGATCTTTATGCAGATACAAATGCTGCAAAAAAAATCGACCAAGAAAAATTACTTTCTGACTTGTATGATTTTCTTACTCAAAGACTAAAAGCGCGTCTGCTCGATCAAGGCTTCAATCGCATGATCATAGATTCGGTATTAGCTGGCAGTCCTCTCAAAAATATTGCCGACACCAAACACAAAGCCTCAGTGCTTGAAAAACTGGTCCAGACACAAGAAGGTCTTGGCATAGTGAGAGCCTGCGTGCGCATAGCAAACATAGTTGATAAGAAAAACAATTATCAAATTGACGCTGCAAGCCTGAGCGAAACTGTAGAGAAAAAATTGTACGACGCATTGAAAGACAAAAAATTCTCTGACGATTACACCAAAAATTTACAGATACTAGAAGGACTTGTCCCGCATATTGACGCCTTCTTCGACGAAGTGATGGTAAACGATCCTGACGAGAAAAAACGTCAGAATCGCCAAGCTTTATTGCAAATGATTCAAGCTGGATTCAGCAATTTAGGCGACTTCAGCAAGTTACAGCCATTATTGCCCTAGATTAATCACGACCTCTGCACCGCTGCGCTTTACTGTAAATTGCACAAGAGCCTGACTCAATGTCAGTTTGCCTGATTGATAAAGCTCATACAAAACAGATGCAGTTTCGATAATTTTTCGGTCTTCTCTGAGTGCTTCAAGTAACATCACTCGTGACATCGATTGATTATCAAGAGCGCGCTTCACCATATCGACCATCTCGCCACCGCCTTCTAAATGACGCAAGACGAAATTGCTCAGATGTGGATCTTCTTCTAGCCTAGTTACAAGAACCTCAAATTTGTCTTGTGTTAAATAGCCACCAAGGCGCATGAACTCACCAAATCCAATTTTGTTTGATTCGGGATCGATCATGCCACGTTGTCTCAAAAACTCGAAAGGTGAGATGCTCTTATCTCGGGCTTCTTTGAGTATTTCACAAGCGCTCTCCAAGCAAAACTGACTTTTCCATAGCATCGATTGAAAAGCAAGAGCAAGACTTACAACTTCTTCGGGAATTGTCCCTGCGTTAACTAAATATTGACCAAGCAATTGCTCGTTCAGCTTAGCTACACTGACCGCTTTTTCCATATCTTCAGAATTAACAAGACCGGCTTGCACAAACAGTTCGCCTAACTTTACGCGAGTGAGCAAATTATCTGGAATACTATTTGCAGTGGTCTCGGGCGTGTCACCTTTTTGCAATCTATCTATCACGCGCTCTCTTTGCACATGACCTGCACGCAGCTCTCTTTGAAGCGCTAGTGACAAACGCAGAAAGTCGTCAGAAATTCTATCGAGTTGTACAAGAACTTGTCCCAAAGGCAATCCAGAATTGTCTGAAATTGTCAGACCAAATTCGAGTTGTTTTTTATCTATGCATTTAGCTTCTTGCAACAGCTCACCCAATCTACAACTTGATGCATGCGATTTATTCACTTTTATTTCAAGCAAAGCTTCAGCAAACGACCAGCTATTTAATTTCATTGACGAAATGGCATCTTTGGCTTGCTCGACGTCAATTATTTGATCGCGCAGCATCGACTGTGCCTCAACCACAGATTGAACGATGTTTTGCGGTACAAGTCCAAGCAATGTTAAAGTCTTGCCCAAGGGCATGGCGGTGAAAGAAGAGATTTTCAATCCCTGTTCCATCTGCTCGCGGCTCACTATGCCGAATTCGAGTAACAACTCTCCGAGCTTATAATCCAGTGGAACGCTGTTAGACACTGATTTCACTCCATGCACGACACTAGTCCTCTTGAGAAATGGGACACCTGTATCCGGTTTCGACCGGCTCTAAAGCTTGAATATTACCGCATTTTGGTAACGTTTGTCGACAAAGTCGTAAAATAGAGGAATGAAAAGTAGCACAGTAATGTTCTTATCCCTTTTTTCCTTCTTGCTTGTTGAGACCGGTCAATGTCTTGTCATAGCGAAGACTAAAGCGAAGACTAAAACAAAACCTCTTATCGAAAAGAAGATATTGCCTGTGGCAAAATCGCAAAAGTCTGTTGTTAAACCCCTTCCCCAGTGGCAAACAACACGCAATGAATCTCACAAAGAGATTTATAACAATGGCAATCTTTTGCGTGGTATAGAAAAGTTGGAACAGTCTATATCTGAGGCAAAGACGGCAAACGCCGATCCCAAAGAGATACTTACTCTGTATAGACTTTATTTAATTTATGCAGGTCGAGCGAAAAATTTTGATAACGCAATCAAAGCTTACGAAGGGGTTATTGAATACGCCGAGAAAGCGGGAAAAATCGAATTGCGCGATGACACACTTATAACTCTTGCATTTTTCGAATCCGACATGCACCACTACGACAAGTCTATTATTTATGCGCAAAAGGCAATCGACAATGTCACAAAAAACAGAGGCGAACACTTTCCCGGCTTGATCAGAGCATATGAGCTGCTTGGCTCAACCCAACTAAAAATGGGAAAACTAGCCGCTGCAAAAGAGAATCTGAACAAGTCGCTTGCTCTTTCGAATTCGACTTTTGCCAATAACTTTCAAGGCAGTGTTGGACTAGATTTCTATGGACTTGGCTTGATAGCTGAAAAAGAGGGCGACAAAACGAAAGCACTGGAGTGGTTCCAGAAAGCAAAATCCAAGTCAGATGAAATAATCCACCGCTCAGCAGTTTTAACCAAAGCGAACGGCGTCAAAGTGTCCTTAAATAGTGAAGGTTATCTAAATCGTGTTGCCGAAGAAATAAATCCGGTCGAGCGTGAGTTCATCTATAAAAATCTAGATTTAGATATTGCACGAGTACAAGGGCTGGAAAAATCCGAAGAATAAGGATGTATGGATTTTACTTGCATTTTTATGAGATTCGGCTTATCTTAGACGAAGCTTGACAACGGCTAAAGTTTTTATTTGTCTACCTACCTTCCCCGGTAAACTTCCAGTCCCGTTCATACCTGCTCGCTCCCCAAATTCGAGAGTGTTATGCGAAAAACCAACGAGATCTGGCTGGCAGCCTACGCAGACATGCGCCCACAAAAGCGTAAGTCGACGGCGCCAAACCAGAACAATTCCGACCTTGTGTGCCTGCCTGAAGCAGACGATATTTTTGCAAGCATAAGTGTCGACCCTAACACGACAGTTAATCAGTTAAATGCCATCGGCGGTGTTTTCGCTCGCTATCTAAATGAAGTGCAAATGCACGGCACCAATCCAGATGTCGCCATCTACAAACTAATTCGCGAAAATCAGGTCCTTTTGTTTTGTCAGTCAAATGCAATCGTTAATTCGTTTCGAGAATTTGGCGCAAGATTAATGCCGGGACTTGCTCGTCGTGGCGCAACTCATTTGGTGATTGAACGACCAGAAATTTTTTCAGAAGATTTTTCCAGATTAGTTTTGGAAGCAAAAAATGCAGGCTTGAAGGTCGAAGAAATTTCACCGCAAGATACAAATCCAAGCAAAAATGCAATTACGGCTCTGGCAGCTATTTCTAAAGCACTCTGGGAGCCAACTGCACGTGTAATTTTTTGGGGCGGAAACTCTTTTCTTGAAAAGCGTGTCGAAGAAAAAGGACTCGGCGATTATCTTCGCGACAATAACATTAAAGCTGCCTCTATCAATGGTGTCAGTGTTGCTGCAGAACATGGCTCTCATCGCTATCCTATGACTGAGTTGATACCACTTTTAGCAGACGCACGAATTGTCGAGACAAAGAAAACCCCCGACATCGCTCGATGTGTTTATAACACCAGTTCATCTAACAAAGGAACTACTTGTGGCGATTTCGATTACTTTTACATTGCTGGAAAAAATGATTTAGTTTGCAAAGGAAACAAAAAACTTCCTGCCTAAATCTAGTTTTCTCGGTTCATCAAGACTCGTATTGATTCAATCTTTTCTTTGGTCTGGCGACATTCTAACAGTTCGCTGCAAATATTAATGCTGTTTCACTTCCTGCAAGATCAGGCTTGATATCACTTGCATCACAGTGAATAAATACTCCCGAATACGGTTCATTGATTGGCTTGCCATATTGAATTACAGGCTGAGGCTTTCTGAACTGTTTGGCAAAGTTCATCGAAAAATATCCGCTCGACAAAGCCAGCGCGATCAACACCGCTGAATAACCAATCAATCGAAAATAGCAAAATGGTTCATCAATCTACTTTTGCGAATGATCCCGGATCCCGGGGCCCGGGATCCGGGCCAAAACAAAGGGAGCCTTTCGACTCCCTCGTTTAATTTTTCGATGCATTCGCCAGTCTCGATTACATCAATGTCGCCATGATCTCATCGAGTGCTTCTTTTGGTGGACGCAAATCATCGGCTTTCAGTCTTGAAAGTGGCGTGTCGACCATATCGAGAACTTGACCGAAGTTTTGATTGTCTTCATTGATATAGAGCAATCCGGTTAACAAATGACCATCTTTATGCGATTGATAGATGGCATTCTCAGCAGCTATGCGATCGGTAGGATCATAATCCTGACCAAGCTTTTTCAGTTGCAAGTGCGAGCCATCGTGCAATTCGACAGTGCGCACTTCGCCTTCTTCATAGTCTACAGAAATTTGCTCATAAAATGGGACATAACCCAGTTCGTGCAACGGGGTGTCGGTCTCTTTCACTTTCTTATAAGACTTAGAAGATCCTTCGTGGTTATTGAAAGTGACGCAAGGGCTGATTACATCAAGAATTGCAGTGCCGCGGTGCGAGATTGCAGCTTTGAGTAATGCCACTAGTTGTCTTGGGTCGCCTGCAAATGATCTTCCAACGAAACTGCAACCAAGTTCGATAGCAAGACCGCAAAGGTCGATTGCATTTAAATGATTGGCGGTTCCGTCTTTGAGCTTGGAGCCTTGATCGGCAGTGGCGGAGAATTGACCCTTGGTCAAACCGTATACGCCGTTGTCTTCGCACACATAGACTATTGGAATATTTCTGCGAATCATGTGACAGAACTGCCCAAGACCGATACTTGCTGTATCGCCGTCGCCAGAGACTCCGACATAAATCATTTTGTGATTAGCAAGAAAAGCTCCAGTTGCGACTGAAGGCATTCTTCCATGCACCGAGTTAAAACCGTGCGAGCGTGAAAGAAAATATGCAGGTGTTTTACTCGAGCAACCAATACCACTCAATTTTGCAACTTGATGCGGCTCGATGTTCAGTTCCCAGAAAGCTTTAATGAGCTGGCTGGTGATGGCATCGTGACCACAACCATCGCAAAGTGTCGATGGAGAGCCTTTATAATCAGCTAGAGTCAAACCTAGCTTGTTGGTTTGAGGAGCTTTAGGAGCTGGTGATGCGGGTGTTGTATCTGCTGTAACCATTATTTTTTCTCCTGCTCTTTTTTCAAAATGCTGTCGGTGATGAACTGAGCATCAATCGGCATACCGGTGTAATGGGTCACGGGAACAAGCTTGCTAGCCAGTTCGCAGTAATCCATGATGATTAGTTTGAGCAATTGTGCATCGCGATTTTGCTCGACTACATAGACTCTGTCATGGCTGTTAACAAAGTCAACTACTTCCTGGCTGATTGGAAGCGCTCTCAGACGCAAATAACTTGTTTCTGTTTTTGCATCTTTTAATTGATCGCGCGATTCAACCACAGCGAAGTCGCTTGAACCATAAGCAATGATGCCAATCTTGGCGCCCTGCACTTTGTCCACGACAGGTTTTGGCATAATTTTGCGAGCGGTTTCGGTCTTCTTGTTTAAACGATCCATCAAATTGACATAATCGACTGAGCGCTCGGAGTAAAGTGCATCTTCATTATGACCAGAGCCACGAGTGAAGTATGCAGCTTTTGGATGCTCAGTACCAGGTATGGTTCTATAAGGAATTCCATCTCCGTCCACATCTTTGTAGCGTGAGAATCCACCAAGTTTTTCAAGCTCTTCTTTGGAAAGGACTTTGCCTCTGTCCATTGGAGCTGTTGGATAAGTAAACGGATCAGACATCCAGTTATTCATTCCGAGATCGAGATCTGTTAGAACAAAAACTGGCTGCTGGAGGCGCTCTGCAAGGTTAAAAGCTTCAAGTGCAAGGTCGAAACACTCACTTACCGATCCAGGCAAAAGCACTGGGTGTTTGGTGTCACCATGAGAGAGCAAGTAAGTCGACATCAAGTCGGCTTGTGATGTACGTGTAGGCAGACCGGTCGATGGACCAACGCGCTGAACATCGAAAATAACAGTTGGGATTTCGGTGAAATAACCAAATCCTGCAAATTCAGACATGAGCGAAATGCCAGGACCAGATGTTGATGTCATCGAGCGAGCACCAGCCCAGCCGGCTCCAAGAGCCATTCCCACTGCGGCCAATTCGTCTTCGGCTTGCACTACGGCAAACGTAGCTTTGCCTGTTTTCTTGTCTTTGCGATATTGCTCAAGATAATCGATGAGCTGTTCGCAAAGGCTTGAAGATGGGGTGATTGGATACCAGGTTACAACTGAGATTCCTGCAAACAAACAACCAAGAGCTGCGGCCCCGTTTCCGTCGATGATGATTTTGCCTTTGGTTTTGTCCAGGCGTTCGACTTTATAAGGGTCAGTTTTAGTGATGTTTTCTTGTGCCCATTTACGCCCTTGCATTGCGGCATTGACGTTTAGAGTAATAGCTTTTTCTTTGCCTTCGAACTGTTGGGCAATGGCTTTGTCTATTTCGACTTGGTCAATATCAAGAATGTGCGCCACCACGCCAACATAAATGATGTTGGTTAGAAGCTTGCGAAGCTTTATATTTTCAGTAGCCTCAACCGCTAATTGTGAGAACGGAACCAGATAGTGGATGACATCTTGTCTCACTTTATCGAGATTGAGTTCGACTGGGCTTATGCAAACAGCCCCCTTGGGCAAAGACTTTACGTCTTCAACGGCGGTTTGTGGGTTCATCGCAACCAGGATGTCCACGTGCTCAGTGCGAGCTACGTAGCCATTTTTGTTGACACGGATGGTGAACCAGGTGGGCAGACCCATGATGTTAGATGGGAAGAGGTTCTTTCCAGAAACCGGAATCCCCATTTGAAAAATGGAGCGCATGAGCACCGTATTTGATGATTGGCTTCCAGAGCCGTTTACGGTGGCTACGTGGATAGAAAATTCGTTAATTTTCTGTCCTTTGCTTTCAATAGTTTCTTTGCTATTTGCAGCTAATGTATTCACGTTTAATTACCTTGAAATGGCGTTGCTTCGACTTTACAAGTCTAACAAGCAATGCTCAAAGCAAGGCTCGAATTAGTCAAATCTATATAGTTCGTAAAAAAGATAAATCAGCTCGGGTTAATCTCGTCAACATTGAGACTAATTTCACAAAGCATTGGACCATCTGAGGCGAAAAGTTTAGCCAGCTCCAGTTCTAAGTAGTTAAAACGTTCGATTTTGACACCTTGGACACCATAACCTTTGGCGATACTCACAAGGTCAATTTCTGGATTGGAAAACTTCCAACGTGGCGGCTTGCGGGCGGGTGCGGAGGGTTGTAAGTTCAGGTTGGCAACGCCCGAGCTTTTACAAACAATAAATTTGAGATTGAGTTTATAGTGCGCAGCCGTCCACAGAGCCTGCAGATTATCAAGTAAAGACTCATCTGAGGTCAAACAGATAACCGGAATGTCTCCACTCGCCCAGTTAATACCAAGAGCAGAGCCTGCCGCCCAGCCGGAGACGCCTGATGTGGTCGAAAAATATGACGAGCCGCTTTCAAAACCAACTAATTCAAAGGGTTTGACATCTTTATTAATCAAGTCGCTCACCACAATTGATTTGGGTGGGCGCACTCCATCGAGCAATTTTAAAAGCCAGTTAAGTGAACAGGCTTCATCGGGTCCAGAATAAACGAGTAAATCGTCAAGGGCCGCACGCTCACTTCGAATGTCCTGAATTGTCTGATTAGCTCTTGTGTTTGTATTGCTCAGCCAGTTTTTGTCGGCTGATAGCTGAATCTCTGCTCGAAGCTTGGCCAGACTCTCGGCAATATTTGCATTTGCCGATAAGTTAGAGCGAAGCGTTTTGCCCCCAAGATGCGGATCCATATTAATTTGAATAACCAAACCGTGATCTGGAATGAGCGAAGGCTCTTCTTGTCGGCTTGGCAGCCTGGTCTGCACACCAAGCAATACAAAAACGTCATGTTTTTTCAGCTTCTGACAGGCATCTTGACCATTGAGAGGAAGAACTCCTGCAAACTGAGGATGACGATTAGGAAAGTTAACTCCCACTGGTAGCGACTCGCTATACACGGGACAGCCAATAGTTTCAGCCAGCATCACAACTTCATTTCTTGCTTTGTATTGCGACACTTCGTTGCCAGCCACAATTACAGGAGAGGAGCATTCCATAAGCTCTTTGGCTATCTTTTGAAGGAAAGAATCATCAGCACCAGCAAGTGGACTGATAACGGGTGGAAGAGTGATATCTGCTGCAGCCGTAGACAAAAGTAAATTGAGTGGAAGCGATAGAACTACAGGTCCCTTAGGTGCAGAGAAAGCCTCATGAAAAGCACGTCTTATTAACCGACAAACTTCCTTGGCGGTGTTTGCTTGTGCTGTCCACTTAGCCACTGGGCGCATATACGAGGTGAAGTCGGTCACAAGCATCGACTCATCGTTAAGAATATGCGAGTCTTCCTGGTCGGCAAGAATGACTAGTGGAACCTGATCGCGAGAAGCGGCATAAATGGCAGGCAGTATTTTGAGCGCGGCTTGTCCAGCAGAAATATTCATCACCGCGGGCAGTCCAGTGGCTTGTGCATAACCTGAAGCCATAAAAATGGCACCAAGTTCGCCTAACCCACCTACAAAGCTCAAGCTCTTGTCTTTATGGTCATGGCTTTTGAGCAGAGCCGCCGAGATGGGCGAATCGGCTGCGGCACTGGAGCCAAAAATGTATCTTGCTCCTTCACCTTTAATTTGCTCGAGCACTTTGTGCACGGTCAGTTTTTTAGACGTAGTTTGGGTCGATGTTGCAGGTGAGGGGCTCATAGCTTTCCTTTTGAAAACATGTACACTATACAGACTACTTGGACAGAAAAAAATTATGGCATGTCAGGCGATAAAAACCTTTTATGGACACATAATTTATGCCCGCGACGAGAAAAAACTCGTTGAATATAAAGAGGGCGCTCTTGGAGTAGATCAGTCTGGTCGAATTTATTTTTGTGGTACCCAGAATGACCTGGATAACAAAGTCAAAGCCGGTGAGTGCCGGATTACAGAGTCAATCCATGTGGGCAAAAAGCTTATTTTACCGGGTTTTGTAGATACGCACTTACATTTGCCACAATTTGGACAAACAGGCAAATATGGCAAGCACTTGCTTGGCTGGCTAGAAACTTTCATTTTTCCAGAAGAGGCAAAATTTCAAGACGAAAAATACGCCTTCAAAATAAGTGAGTGGTTTTTTCAGGAGCTGTTAAAAAACGGCACCACTACCGCAAATATTTTTACCACCATTCACAAACAAGCTTGTAATGCCGCTTTTGAAGTAGCGAGCCAAGCTGGCATCAAAGCAGTAATGGGCAAAGTGATTATGAATCGCAATTGCCCAGACTATCTCATTGAAGACAGTACTCAAGCTATTAAAGCCAGTGTCGAACTAATGGAGAAATGGCACGGTCACGACAACAATAGATTGCTCTATGCCTTTATTCCGCGCTTCGCTCCAAGCTGTACAGATGACTTGCTCAATTCAATCGGCGAGCAGTTCAAAGCCAATCCCGGCACTTATATGCACACGCATGTGAGCGAGTCGAGTGCCGAAGTGAAGTGGGTGCAGGAACTTTTTCCTGAAGCCAAAAGCTACGCAGATGTCTACAAAAGAGCCGGACTACTTGGACCAAATTCCATTTTAGCGCACGCTATTCATTTGAACGAACATGACTACAAAGCAATCTGCGACGCGGATTCGGCACTGGCACACTGTCCAAGCTCCAATTTCTTTTTAAAGAGCGGAGCCTTTCCATTTGCCACTGCCGAGAGAAAACAAATTCGCTTCGGGTTAGGCTCTGACATTGGCGCTGGTCCACAAATGAGTTTGTTTCAGGTAATGAAAGATGCCTTCTATATCCAGCCCGATTTATGGATTGAACCGTCAAAGCTCTTTTATAGAGCCACTCTTGGTGGAGCCAAAGCATTAAACTTGCACGAAACAACAGGCTCGCTTGAAGTTGGCAAAGACGCCGACTTTATCATAGTCAACCCGGATAACAAATCAAATATTCCGGCTAACATACTGCAAAAAGAAATAGACGAAATTTTATCCAGTCTCGTTTTTCTAGGCGACGACAGGGTTGTGGAGTCGACCTTTGTAAGAGGCAAATGTGTTTTCGGTGCGTCTCTGCTAAACTCTTTAGTCTCTACATAAAACGAGTCAGCGAGGATCTGCCATGACTTCTGCTCAACAGTCGAAACGTACCCAAGTGAAAGTAATTTATTCCGCTGAGCAAATTCAGGCTCGAATAAAAGAGTTAGGCAAACAAATCAGCAAAGACTACTCAAGTGTAGAAAAGCCTGTAGTGATAGGCGTGATGAAGGGTGCTATCTGCTTTCTGGCAGATTTGTTGCGCGAAATCAAAGTCGATCAGCCTATGCAAGTTGAATTTGTCCGCCTTGCAAGCTACGGTGCCGCTACCGAAAGCTCAGGAACAGTGCAAGCGCCTTATCTGGATCTGCCCAATTTGTATCAACGCAATATTATCGTGGTAGAAGATATTGTCGATTCTGGTCGTACAGCGCACTTCTTCATGAATTACATAAAAGACCAATTCGATCCCAAGTCGCTCAAGCTTGCATGTTTTCTCGACAAACCGTCGCGCAGAGTGGTCGAATTCACGGCTGATTATGTCGGCTTTACAATCGAAGATTTATTTGTAATTGGCTACGGGCTCGATTTCAATGAAAACTATAGAGAGCTTCCCTACCTGGGCGAATACACCCCGTAAAGCTGCTCATAATATAAAGATTGCTTTTAGAGCAAGGCCGGTTAAACTATCTAGTATGTCGGCAAATCGAAATTCAACTGGTCAGAGCGTAGTAGAAATTGGCATCTCAGTCTTTCTGCTCATTATATTGTCGCTTGTAATCGCCAATATTTTTGTTATTTCAAAGGCGCAAACTTATAACGAGCGAGTTTGTCGGGATTCTATTTTGCTTGCTGGCAAAGCTGCACTCGACGGCAAAGACTCAAATAAAGTTTTCAAAGCTGCAACAGCCGGCATGGAAAACTGCGGTATGGGAGGATTTTTCATCCGCCGTCCTGAATACACCATTTTTTCGGATGATATCACCAAAGATACCACCGAGCGTATTTTAAAATTACAAACACGAACTAAAGTACTTGTGCCATGCCCGGTTCTTGTATTCGATGCTGGACTTTCGACCAATCCCATTTTGGAAGTGAAAACGACATACACTTACAAAATCAAAAATCCTAAGCCTTTTAAATCAGAAAGATAATCTCAACAATTTACCCTTTAATTATGACTGTCACTGGTTGATAGCTTGCCGTCCACCGAATAAACTTCGACAGGTGCGAACATTTCTAAGTCAGGCTGAATTTTTTTAGCATCACCTACAACTGTTATCACGAACTTGCCAGAAGAAATCACTCGGCGAGCCACGTTTCGCACATCGTCCACAGTGACAGCCATAATATTCTTGGTGTAGTTTTCCAAATAATCATCAGGCATGTTATACAAACCAGCATCAAGTAAGGCTTGAGCAAGACCACTTTGCGTTTCTAATTTCAACTGAAACAACCCAGCCAGATACGATTTTGCTGAATCCAACTCTTCTTGACTGACTCTGACATTTCGAATTCTATCTAGCTCGTATAAAAACTCTTGCAAAGCTGGCGCAGTCACTTCAGTTCGAACATCAGACTGAGCTGAGAACACATCGGGATGGACGCGTGCCGCCGAGCTTGAATAGGCACCATAAGTGTATCCTTTTTGCTCACGAATATTTTCAAACAAGCGTGAATGAGCAGAGCCGCCAAGAACATCGTTCATCACAAGAATTTTGAAATAATCGGGATCTGTTTTTTTGATTCCCAAATTTCCAAGCTTGATAGAAGATTGTACCGAGCCAGGTCTATTGACCAAATAGATTTTTTGAGTATTTATCGCACTGGTCGAAGCAAGGGTCGATCTTTTGATTTCACCTTTAGCCCAATCTTTGCCAAACGAATTCTTTATAGTAGATTCCATTGCAATTGGATCGAAATCTCCAACTACAAGTAAAAGCGAATTGTTCGGGATGTAATTTTCAGCATGGAATTTGCGTAGGTCTTCCTTACTGATTTTTTCAATCATAGACGGCTTGGGCGAAACTCGACCATAAGGATTTGCACCAAATATCACATGGCGAAAACGCTCTTCCAGCAAGTAACTTGGCTCAGCTCTTTGTAAAATCAATTCTTGCAGCCAATTGGTTTTCTTCAACTTCAATTCTTCATCAGGAAAATTAGGATGAAGAGCCACGTCATGAAATAAGCTCATTAGTCGCGGTGTATAGTTGGAAAGACAAGATCCCAAAATCAGGGTGAAGTCGTAATCGCAACTAGCACCAAGAATGCCACCAATATAATCTATTTCGTTTGCAATTTCTTTACTGGTGCGCTTTTCTGTACCCTCCGTCAGCATGGTGGCAGTCAATTTAGCGATGCCCTGACTCTCATCTTGGTCTAGAATTTTGCCCGAGCGAATACCAAGACACGCTGTCACAACTGGAAAACGATGGTCTTCTAAAAGTTTAACTTCAAGTCCATTTTCAAGCTTGATAGTTTTTACTTTGGGCAAAACAAAAGGCCTTGGTGCTGGCAAGGTAGGCGGCTTGAGACGAAAAGTCTCGCTTTCTGCAGCTTGTGTACCTGATATTGCTATTGTGTTAAAAGGTGCAAGACCGATCAGAAGGGCGAGCATCAATTTAGATTTTGCTTTCTTGAGATTCATTGGGCTTCTCCTTCATGACCAGAGGTATCGGGGGTGACATCTACAATTGAAACGCCGTTCTCGCTAAAGACCATCTTTGCCACTCTCTGGACGTCTTCTGGAGTGATAGCTAAATAAGTAGCGAGATCTTTATCGAACAGACTAGGATCGCCATAAAAGCTTGCATACTGTGCGACGGTTTCAGCGCGCCCAAGACTCTTCTGCAAACTGTAATGACTACTAGACGAAAAATACATGCTCAAAATGAGGTTCTTCGCCTTTTGCAATTCGACTTCTGAAACTAGACCGGTTTTAAGTTTGTTAATTTCTTCAAGCAAAATTTTGCGCACCTTTTCTTTGTTTTGATCTGGTTTGTACAAAACAAAGAAGTTGATTTGCGAGGGTCCACGGCGTTCTTCATAGCTTCCGTCTACAGATAGAGCCACCTGATCGTCTTTGATCATGCGCTGATACAACCGCGAGGAGCTGCCTGTAGATAGCATATTTTGAATTATGTTTAAAACCAGACTATCTTTGTCACGACGCTTGGGCGCTTTCCATGCCATCCAGAAAGCTGGCAACTTGGCATGGCTATCTTTAACTTCAAGATATTTTGCTTTGGCTTGAACTGGTTCTGTAAGGTCAGGACGCTTGATTGAATTTGCTTGCTTAGAGCTAATAGTCTCAAAATATTTTTTTGCAAGAGCTTCAATGTTATTTGAGTCAACATCGCCTGCGACTACCATCACTGCGTTTGCTGGCATGTAATAAGTATCAAAAAATTCTTTTACAGTCGCTACATTTGTAGACTCTAGATCTTCGAAATATCCAATGACAGGGTGAGCATTATTCCAGTTATCGAAAATAGTTTCTTCTAATTTTAATTCCGCTGGCACGTAAGGTTTATTGTCGATGCGCAGTCGTTTTTCCTCTTTTACTGCTTGCAATTGATTTTCGAAATTCTTTTCAGTGACAGCAAGCGACTTCATTCTATCGGACTCAAGCCACATAGCAATTTCAATTTGGTTACTGGGGAGAACTTCATAATAGTCAGTAAAATCATTGTGTGTAGAGGCGTTCAAACTGCCGCCAGCGGCCTGTACATATTTAAAAAACGCACCTTTGGGTGCGTTAGCCGATCCTTCAAACATCATGTGCTCGAACAAATGAGCAAAGCCCGACTTGCCTTTAACTTCGTCGCGCGACCCAACATCATATATGATGCACAACGAAGCAACTGGTGCACTATGGTCTTCGCAAACAATTACCCGAAGCCCGTTTTTGAGAGTGATGTCTTTTGTGACCGGAATCAAGGGACTTTTAATTTTCATCATTTCGTCCTTGGGTGCCGCTTGCGAATCAGCCGCAATGACAGGCGCAAAAGGCATTGACAAAGCCCCCACAAGTAGACTGGCAGCTATCAATTTCCTAATCGTCATCATCTCCTCCTCCTGTTGTAAGACTTATGCCAGTCCAAAACATGGCCACTACTAGAATGCTTAAAATTCCGGCTCCAAAACAGACCTTTAAAGGAAAGCCATAACGTCTTAGAGCCAGAAAAGAACTCAGTGCAAGACAAACAGCTAAGATTGCCACTACATGATTGACGTGGAATCTCATACAAACTGATTATCTAGCCGCGAGCGCCAGCCAGAGCTTTCTGGCAGGTGCAATGGTCAATTTTGCCTGGAATGATTTCGACTAGTTTATTCAAAAGTGAAACCAATTTCTTATTATTCTCAGTGAATACTTTCACAACTTCCGCGTGGGAGACTGGCTCAACGTCGCCGATGAGACCACTATCGTAATCTGTGATGAGCGAAATATTCACAACACACATTTCAAGCTCGCGAGCCAAATGCACTTCGGGATATTGGGTCATGTTAATTACTTCCCAACCCATCGAAGTGAACCATTTGGATTCGGCTTTGGATGAGAATCTTGGTCCCTGAATGACAACCACAGTCCCTTTTTCGTGAGTATTGATTCCGCAATCGCGACCAGCTTGAACAGCCAGCTTGCGCAACTCTGGACAATATGGATCCGCGCTTGATACGTGAGTAGTGATGGGACCATCATAATAAGTGTCATCGCGACCAGATGTCCTGTCTACGAATTGATCGCATACAACAAAGTCGCCCAGTTTCACGTCTTTTTGCAAACTACCAGCAGCACAAGGAGCGATAAGACGTTTCACCCCAAGCGATTTCATCGCCCAGACATTGGCTCTGTAATTAATTTTGTGCGGGGGCAATTGATGCTGACTGCCATGCCTAGGCATGAAGGCAACTTGTTTGCCGGCAAGCTTCCCGATAGTCACTTTGTCAGATGGCGCTCCGTAGGGAGTTTCTATAACCTTTTCCTGGCAGTCTTCCAGCAGTTTATAAAAACCGGATCCACCAAACACACCTATTTCCACTGCAGAATTCTTGTCCACTGTTTCTCCCCTTGCAACCTTACAACTGTCCGGCTCTAGACGCAGCTATGTTAGCAGCGAAAACCAGCTTGAAACAAGGCTGATGACCATACCATCCCCCATAAAAAACAGATCAGAAGGGTGAAAAACCTATCGGGTACAGGGTTAACCCTAGCTGAAAAGTGAATAAAATTTATTAAAAGAGGGTATAACGCCTTTGAGGACTTGATTTTACTCTCATTCTAGCGACTAACAAACGACGAACAGAGCTATTCACGCCCGTAAACACAGGCTTTTGGTATTCACGGAGACTTCAAAAGTGTTTGGCAAAGTGATCTCGATGGTAGCTCTTGTGCTGTTTGCTCTTGGCGGCTCAAGTGTCGTGTGCCCATCTACAGCTAGCACACCCTCAAATTTAGTCGCGCTTGATTCAAACCAGGCGCCCGAAATTGAAAAAAAGTATAGAAAAACAGGCGTCTACACGAGCCCCGACAGACTTTATGCAGCAGTCTGGGGTCTTGTGAAAGAAGATTTTTACGACAACTCTTACAAAGGTCAAGATTGGAAGCGCTGGGAAAAGAAATACGAAGGCAAACTAACTGACATGGACTCTGCTCACAAGGCAATTGAAACCATGCTTGCAAGTCTTGGCGACAGGTACACTCGCTTTCTAGATCAAGACGCATTCGATGACGAGAAGAATCAAATAGAAGCTCAACTTTGCGGGATAGGTGTTCAAATTGGGCTCGACAAGCAGCATCGTGTCGTTGTCATTTCGCCTATCGAAGATACTCCAGCTCAAAAGGCTGGTCTTAGGCCAGCCGATCTAATTCTTGAAATTGACGGCAAAGCTACCACCGGATTTTCAGTAGATGACGCAGCCAAATATATCCGCGGTGAAGTTGACTCCAAAGTAAATTTGGTAGTTGGTCGCGGTACTCAAAAGAAAAAATTTGTTATCACTCGCAAACGCATTCCACTGAAATCTGTGCAGACTACAAAGATGCTCGACTCAAAAGTTGGCTATATCCGCTTGTCGAGTTTCATTTCACATAAAGTAGATGTCGAAATGATTGCTGCACTTAAAGACCTTACAAACGCTAAAGCGCTTATACTCGACCTTCGCGATAATCCAGGAGGATTACTAAATAAATCCATCTCGGTATCTGATTTATTTTTAGATTCAGGCAATGTAGTCTCAACTGTAGATAAGGACGGATATAAAACAACTATTGCAAGTAAGGCCAGACCTATTTGTCGCGTACCACTGGTGGTGCTAATAAACAAAGGTAGCGCATCCGCTTCTGAAATAACTATGGGTGCTCTAAAGGACAATAACAGAGCCATTCTTGTGGGAGAAAAATCTTTTGGCAAGGGTCTTGTACAAGGCATAAACAAATTGGACGACGGCTCTGGAGTCAACATAACAATTGCGCGCTATCTAACACCAAACGACAATGATATCCACGAAAAAGGCATCAGCCCTGACATTGAAGTAAAGCTCACTAAAAAATTGAAAGAAGATGGCAAAGGTTGCTGGTGGCTCGATCCAAACGGAACAGGTACCAATCGCAATCCAGAAGACTTCAAAGATATTCAACTCAAACGCGCTTACGATGTAGCTCGCGATGCTCTGAATAATAAATCGTCTGTTGCGATGCATGGCGAATTGCCTTAAAACAGCAACATATTCGAAGGGTCCTAAAAAGTGATTTGGAATTAGTTGACTTAATCAACTAAATTACTTGATTAAGTCAACAAAAAAAATCGAAAATTACTGGTCTTTGATTGCAGCAACAATTGTTTTAGCCAATTCTTTTGCCATTGAACGCGGGAAGTAATTAGTGATTTCAGAAAATATTGAATCATCGTGTTTGGCTTGAGTGAGGCGACTGAACTTTTTCGATTTTAGCATCCAGATAGTGTCACCAGATTCGGCATTAATTAGTCTTGCCGAAAGGCGCATGTCTGCGATGTCGCCCATATAATTGTCCTGAAGCTCGACGTCTAAAATTTCGATTTGGAGCAAATATTTAGACTGGGTCAATTGTCCCATTGCCTTCCAATTGACGGCACTTGGTTGTTGCAACAAGGCTTTGGCATCGATTTTACCGCTCAATTCTTGAGAGCCAAGTGCCGTGTTTTCCATCGTAATAACATCTTTGTTACGCAGATGATGTTTAATTTCACCCTGAAAAGCCTGTTCAATTTTTTTATCGAGACCAAGCTCACAGAGGCGCTTTGCGACATCTAAATTGTCTTTTAGAGCAAATCCTTGCCAGATAGCATCCATTTTAATTTTGCTTGGACCCACCACTGGCAATATCGAGATCCTGTCTATCAAAATCGAACTTATTGCAAGAGGACTTTGCGTCTCTTGTGTGGCAACCGGGCTTATCACGCTCACTATGGGCGTTGGGGTTATTAGTGTCGACTGTGCAATTTCGACTTTACCACCATTGCCTTTTAATTCATCGGGCAATGTACGCGGACTGGCAGGTTTGGATGCAAGTACCAGCTCATCTCCTTTCCATGCGCTTTTCAAAACTGGTTGTTGCAATTCGCCACGGTCTTCTAATACTTCAGCTTGTACACCATTTTTCAACGCGGCAAATGCTTCGCTCATTTTGGTATATTGTCCACGTGAAGACAAGCCCTCCATCAGTTTTTTGGTAAAGACACCATTTTCATATTTTTTCGATTCCCACGAAACTTGATTGGGCTCACTTGAACAAATAAGCAACATGCCTTTGCCCATTGGAATTTGACCGATATCAAAATTACCCTGGCGCACAAGACCCTTTGTGTCAGATTTTGTCTTTGCAGCTCCGCTGTGGCATGCATCTAAAATAAGAACAATGCGATCGCTATGTACTCGACTTTGAATGATTGAGGATAAGTCCTGAAGCGCAATTCCAGTTCCAAATAGAGCATTGCGATTAGTGTCATGAGCGATGACATAGTTCATGCCTTCTAAATCCATTTGCGATGGACTGCCATGGCTTGAAAAATAAATTACTACCAAATCATTTGGTTTAGCAAGGCGAGGAAGCCATGAATCGCCAATCTCGGTAAGTATCCGGCTGCGTGTTGCTTGGTTATCAACAATCAATTTAACGTGGTCCGAAGCAAAATTTCCTTTTTCAATTAGATAATTGCAAAAGTCCTTAGCGTCTTTAGCAGGATATTTTAAATCTAGCGAAGAGTCTTGGAACTTACTTATTCCAATCACTAAAGCCCATTTGTCACCAACTGGTGCACTCTGTGCAAAAGCCACCGGATGCAGTAGCAGCGCGCAAATCAATAACAAAATTACTTTCATTTATTCTATTTATTGAATCTCTTGAGATATTCTTCCAGTTCAGGCACTTCTTTCATTTTCTTTTGCAATTCTTGCTTGCTCATCTGAGAAGGAAGTTTGCCCCCTAACTTTTCCGAAATTATCATATCTAATAATTCCTTCGACTGACCACCTGCTCCACCACCCATCGTCCTGAAACTAGACGGAATAGCTTGAGGGTCGGCAAGTAAATTACCTGGTCCAAGTTTGTGCCCTCCACCTGGTCCCTGGTGTGTGGCGTGCGCAGCACTTGTGGCAGCTTCTGTTTTAAGCGCTTCACTTCGTGTCAACTGCTCGTCGAGTCCTAATTTCAGAGAATCAATTCTTTTTTGGATAGCGTCTTCCGGCTCACTTTTGGCAGCCATATCCTCGATGTATTCAAAAGCTTTCATGTAACCTGTAATACCGATGCCACATTCTTTTGCTTTATAGATTGAACGTAAAAGCTCGGAGCGAGCCTCAGTAAGTGGACCATCTCGAACGATGACCTCAGGCTCAGGTGGCAAATCTGAAGTAGTCTTTGTAGTCTGTGTAGTCTGTGTAGTCTGTGTAGAAGGTAGAGTCTGAAATTCATCAGCAACTGGGGTCAAGGTTGGTCTGTTCATAGGAATCGGCACTTCACCCTCAGGTTCTTTAGGCAACTCATCGACTTTGAACCCGGGCAAGGCTTCATCTGCCCATGTCGGCTGCCAGTTTGAGTTGAAAGCAAATGCGACAGACACGGCAGCAAAAATCAGCTTGATTTTCATGAGTCAAAGACACCCCAAAGACGTTATCCCAATTCTATTATGCTATTCGATACTACGCCAACTCATATACTTTAGGGTGAAATTGGGAGCCTGAAATCCCGCGCCACATTAAATTCTCGCCTTTTTTGGCGCCTAAAGGGTATTATGCAAGTAGGACAATCTATGTTAGGAGGAAGAAATTTTTGCACGGCAAACTCGATTTGACCAATGCCAAAGGCCTGAAAAAATCTGAAATCAGATTTCTGTCAAAGTTGTTGCAGAAACGAATTCCCAAAGACAAGATTCTCACAATGGATTTGGCCGATACAGTTGCAGAAATTTCAAACTCAACCGGACACAATATCTCAGTTGTTTTAAACCGTCACGGACAGGTAGTCAACATCACTGTTGGACAACCAGGCGATGTAAACATGCCAGAGCTTCGCGGTGTACGCGTTGGTCCGGGACGTTTGTGCGGTCATCGCATTATCCATACCAATTTTTCTAAGGGCGGCAAAAGCTCGCAAGAATATAAAACAAAACCTGGAGAAGCATTTAGCAAGGAAAATCTAAATTGTCTTGCCAAAAATAGACTTGATTTGCTTGCTCAAATTGATGTTAACCCGGATCAAACATTCAACAAATCGAAGGGTGAGCAAGCCTACATGGCTGATGCGGTGCACATTGCACATCTAATGCCTGGACGCGACAGCGAAGGTAAAATCTACAAAATCTTGCCGCCTCAAACGACACGAAGCACTCAGGAAGACGATTTTCAAAATCTGATAGGTTCGCTTGAAGACGAATTTCGCGTTAGCATATCCGGCACAACTTATGTAGAAGGCGAAGAGCGTGCAATCTTAGTAGATTTAATTACCGAAGGCGCCAACGCTTTTGAAATTGAAGACGATTTAGACGAATTGGCACTATTAGCCCGCACCGCCGGTGCCACCATCTGCGGACGGATGACTCAAGCTCGTCAAAAACCACATCCAAATTATTTCCTAGGATCTGGCAAAGTGCAGGAAGTCGCGCTTTTAGTCCAGGAAATGGGCGCTAATTTAGTAGTGGTTGACAAAGAACTTTCTCCTACTCAAGCGCAAAATCTAACTGAGATGATTGGGGTCAAAGTAGTAGATCGCACCGAGTTAATTTTAGATATATTCGCTCAACGCGCTCAAACAAAAGAAGGCAAGCTGCAAGTGGAGCTTGCTCAGCTCAAATATCTCTACCCGCGTCTTGTGGGTAAAGGTCAAATTTTGAGTAGACTCGGGGGCGGTATCGGGACAAGAGGTCCTGGTGAAACTAAGCTTGAAATTGACCGACGCGTTATTCGAGACAGAATAAATCAACTCGAAAAAGAAACAGCGCGAATCAAAAATTATCGCGAGACACAGCGTCGTCAGAGAATCTCGCTGGGTCTTCCTGTGATTGCATTGACTGGTTATACAAACTCGGGCAAATCGACCCTTATTAATTCGCTGACAAAATCAAGCGTCTTTGTTGAAGATAAGCTCTTTGCCACACTGGATCCAACTACACGCAAATCGATGTTGCCAGATGGAAGTCCCATTTTAATTTCAGACACAGTGGGATTCATCAAAAAATTGCCAACATCGCTTGTAAACGCATTCAAAGCCACTCTTGAAGAAGTAGCGGTTGCAGATATTCTTGTGCATGTTGTCGATGCATCGCATCCAAATGTCGAACAACAAATTGCAAGCGTGTTTGACATTTTGAGTGAGCTTGAAGCGGTAGACAAGCCTATCATCACAGTACTGAATAAAGCAGACAAAGTGCGTCGCGAAGATTTGGAATGGCTTTTCCCACAAGTTATAAATCCGGTTATAGTCTCTGCGACACAGAAAGTGGGACTGCAAGGATTACTTTTACAAATACAAAAGTTAGTTCAAGACGTTTGTCCTAACCGTCGCAAATTCAGCGCTTAGCGCCCGAAACCTAGATATAACTTGACAACCGGGATTTTTGCCTCTATGGTTAAAAAACCTCGTTTTCCAGGTACTTACTATTGACCGCAAATGCTTCGACTGATGCTCCAGCACCAGTCACCACTGGTAGTGACAATGGTGCCGAAAAAATCGAGCCTGTAAAAGGCTCGACAGAACCGCTCATTAACAGGTTTGATTACGCTGGTGGGATGCGCGATTACCTGAGCGGAATTAAATCGATGTCAGATCCTGCTGCCAATAGATTCTTGCCAGATACCTCTTTCGCTCCTGATTCATCTTTTCAAATCGCTCAGACAGAAGCAATCAATCCAAACTCAGCAACCGATGCACTTTCAGTCGTTGCGCAGTTAGCCGGGCGAGCAGAAAGAGCTCGACCAGGTGACAACACAATACGCCCAGAGAAAGTAGACCCATTAATCCAACAAAAAATAAACGATCTGCAAACACGCTTTAATATCACTATAACTCCACCGGGAGTCTTTCTTGGCAATCAAGAAAATCTTTGCGCCGCACCTGGCAGAGACAAGCCTAAAGACAATCCCAATGCACCATCAGCAATTCGCTCACGTGTTCCGACCATGCATGAACTGGAATCATTAGACAAAGCACTGCAAACAACTGGGGATGCCAGTTTAACTCGCGACGGCAGTCCGCTCAAAGTAACATTTACTAACAAACCCTCAGAGGGTGGCGGTCGCGGCGGTAGAACCGGTGGCGAAGGTGCATTCTACCTACCTCCCAAAGAAAATAATGGAGTGGCAGAACTGAGAATAAATCCGTCCAGTAGATTATTAGATCCAATTCTGCCACACATGCTCCGCCACGAGATTGGTCACAACGCTGAAGTCAATGCTTACACCGACGGAAAACACCCAAATGAGGTGCTTGAAGGACTCGGTTTCAAATCTATTCCAAACCCGTTCTATTCTGGCGCGCCTGGTGAGCCAAGCACTCTTGATGCAGTTAGAGTGAAAGAAAACGGAAAGGACAGCTTTTATTTCAGGTTGCCTCCAGATTGCCAAAATCCTAGAGGTGACTGGCTTCGAGTGAATGAAAACGGTCAACTTTTGAGCCAAACAGGAAGATTGGTTCCGATGCGTGATGGGCAACCAGACCCTCGCTCACCTATCCAGCCATTTTTACGATCTGATGCTTTTATTCAAAACAATATTGCCGTTAAACATCCAACTAGATATTTCGATAACGTAAACGAAGTAATTACCGAAGCATTTGCGCGTTACTCAGGGCTCGATGACGCTGGCAAAGCTAAGTTTCAAAATGATTTCCCAAATCATTTTGAGGCAGTTAGAAGAATGCTCGAGGCTCAAAAACGAAACTTAGGACGATAAACGCGTTGCATTGATATACTGAACCGGTGACAAGGTTCTATCCACTTTTAGTATTTGTTGTGGCGCTTGTAATCGGCATTATTGTCGGGCTATCGAGGCGGGCAATAGATAGTGCATATTTTTTTGACTCTGGACTTTATATGCAATCTGCTGTCGCTATCCATGAGGCGATTGGTCATGTGGGAAGTGCTGGCTTAAATGCTTTGCAACCAGAGTGCATCAAACTAAAAGAAAAACTTTTGCTCGATGGACCGGTTCTTCCACTTATTGGTGGCATTCCATTTTGGATGATAGGTGCAAAACCAAAACTGGAAGCGATGCAACCAGTTCTTGCTCTGCTTGTTTTGTTTCACGCACTCTCTTCGATACTTATGTTCTATCTGGGCAAGAAGCTTGCAGCAAGTGAAAAATTCGGTCTTATATCAGGACTACTCTGGGCAACATATCCGGCAGCAATTATTGGCACCACTAAGTTATTGACCGAACCAGTCGGAGTTCTATTAAGTCTTCTTGCTTTATTTTTGTGTGTCCGCTTGGGTCAGGAAGAATCGCGAAAGCGTGTCTGTTTAACGACTTTTGCACTTGGCATAATAATGAGCCTTTTAGTTTTGTTACGTCCAATACTTGCACCGGCAATGGTGCCTCTATTACTAGGGCTAGTCTTTTTCAAAAAGAAAAGGGGGATGGCATCAAGTACTATAATTGGTGGCATAACAGCTTGTATCTTTGGCGCCTTGTTCGCGCTTACACCTTGGCTCTGGTTCACGTATTCAGCATGCGGAGAAATAATTTTAACACCAAAACGTGCACCGGTTTACAACTTAATTTGTGGTTTTGATTTACCATCTGACGGAAGAATTTTTGTTACTCCACGACCTGCAAGCGTGGATGAAGAAAAAGAAAAGAGCATGCAAATGCTCACTAATAATATTAAACAAAAGCCGCTTGAACACTTGCTTCTATTACTGCGTAAGCCAAGCAGAATTTGGGGCGACGCCTGGAATGACTACAGAACACCTTATTTATTTTTACCAGCGCAAGTAATCACTTTCTGGCATGTTTCACTTATAGCCTCTGGAATTGCAGGTCTCATCTCATTTCTTACTTTTCTTACTAAGAAAGAATCGTTCGCCCATCAGGAACAACCAATCATTTTATTCGGATCGCTTTGTTTTATTTCTGTTCATTTTCTATATCTGTTTTTTAGCGCGTGTCCGCGCTACGGACATACCTCGATGCCCTTCTTTACTTTGTTTGCGGTTTATTTTCTCAGTCGATTAATGACTGGAGAAAGCAAATTAAAGCGAAGTGCACTATTCGCTGCAGCAACTCTAATCACATTTCTATTAATATTGAGTATGCCCATTCAAGCCATATTGCTCGACTTAAACGTGTCAAGCACATTGGCTATTTTAGCCTCTGCTTTGTTAAAATCGGCTTTCTTACTTCTATTCAGTGCAATTGCCATTTTGACCACGCACACAGAGTGGAAGCCACTTTTAAAATTTAAAATGTTCAAAACGTTTGTGCCTGTTTTTGCATTGACAATTATTCTAGTTTCGTCTGCCGAAGAAATCGGTGTTCCAACAGAATCTAAGATGACAATTGCGCCTGATCAAAAAGTACAGCGCGAAATAGATTTGAATGTGATCAAGCCTGATTGGGCTCTCGTCTTGATAGACGGATCGAAAGAGTTAGAAGAAGCAAATGTGATTGTGAACGGTCACAAATTAGATGGTTCGCTGATACCACTTCATCGTTTTAGCACCAGTGACAATAGTCTGCATAACTATCAAATGTTCGCTAAATTACTCAATATAGACGAATCTCAATTCAGACAATGGCGAGCACTTAGTGTACCGATTCAAGATTTAAATTTTAAAGGCAAAAACGAAATCGTACTTAAATCACAAAAAAAGGGGACCGTTTTATACAGTTCTTATAAACAACTATCCGGCGAAACGCGCCTGCCTTCACTCTTTAACTTCTGTTTCTACAAGCTAAATACAAGTGCAACAGATTTAGATGCTCGTGTACCTTATGTCGAAACAAACAATCAGGAAAAAAACACAAATCCTCTCAAGCGAATAATAATTGCCTTAGGAAACAAAAATAAAGACCACAACAAAGCCCTTGATGCAATTGTAACAATCGAAGAAGATTTACTCAAAGGAAAGCCTTCACCATTTGTGATACCACCTGGAATGTTGACTTTCGTGGATACTGGTACCAACAACTTGAGTATTAATTGCAACGGGTTACTAAAAGTCACTCTAGACGCCAAAATCCAAAGCCAAGGTCCGACAAAACTCAAATTAGACCTTATGTGTCGTCTGGAAAATCAACCCGACTTCTCGGTCAATGTTTTTGATGACACGAAAGTTTTAGACTTAAAAGGTAGCTCCAAAAGCGAATCGTTCCAATTCGTCAGTTATGTCCCAGCATCTTGTGTATCCGCTGGCCGATTCAGACCACAGGCCGTTTTTGTGTCAAAAAACGCACCTGTTCAACTAGAAGAGCTAAAGGTCAAAATCGAGCAAATCGACGCGCCAGACTTCAGAAACAGCAGGATAGACTTGTATTAGTTTCCCCTCACTTTACATAATGACATGCCCGACTAAATGCCAAGAGTAAGGTGATAATATAAAAGGCTAGCGGCTATAAATTCACTGCCGCAAATCAATAAGGAATTTATGGACAATTTCACTCAGCTCGGACTTTCTGAGCGCTCGGTAACCTTACTTACGAAACTTGGATTTGTAACACCTACAGAGGTGCAGTCCAAAGCTATCGGACCTTTACTAGAAGGACATGACCTAATCGCCACGGCCCAAACTGGCACCGGAAAAACAGCAGCATATGCGCTACCTATTATCGAAGGCTTGGGATCGCAATCTAGCGGCAGACGCGAGATTCGCGCCCTGATTCTTGTACCTACTAGAGAATTGGCTTTGCAAGTCAAATCTCAAGTTGACGCACTTTCCAAATATCAAAGATTGAAATCGGCTGCCTTTTACGGCGGCACCGGATATGGTGCACAAATTGGCGCCGTTCGCCAGGGCATCGATATTGCTATAGCCACTCCTGGACGTCTCAATGATTTATTGCAACGTCAAATTATGGACTTGAGTCAAGTACAGTATTTTGTTCTTGATGAAGCTGACAGAATGCTAGACATGGGCTTCATGCCTCAGGTTAAGCGAGTCATGACCATGATTCCAGAAAAAAGACAAACGATGATGTTCACCGCCACACTTGATCATAGAATGCAAAAAGTGGCATCAGATATAATGAACAAACCTACTGTTATTCGCTGCAAGCAAGAAGAACTCGAACCTGCATCTATCGAACAACAAGCTCACAAAGTGGGCAAAGGCGAAAAAGACGAGCTTCTTTTATCAGTTCTTCAAGAATGGCAAGATGCCACCGTTTTAGTCTTCACCCGTACAAGACGCACAGCTACTCAACTAACTAGAAAATTGAAAGACGCAAATGTCGAAGCCGAAGAAATTCACAGTGACATCAGTCAGCATAAACGTGAGAAAACAATTGCTCGTTATCGCGCTGGCAGTTTCAACGTTTTGGTAGCTACCGACATTGCCGCTCGCGGTCTAGACGTTCCAGCCATTACTCATGTAGTCAATTACGATTTGCCCACATGCGCAGCCGATTACATTCATAGAATTGGACGTACAGGCAGAGCCGGAAGAGCCGGAGTAGCGCATAGTTTCATTTCAAACGACCAACGTCATCTTGTAAAAGATATCGAAAAATTGCTTGGTCGCAAGTTTGTGACAGTCCCTCGCGCTCCTGGATTAGGAACTGGCGGAGGAGTTGGCACTCGCTCTAAGCATGCTATGGAAGTTGCTCGCTCGTGTTTTGCTGGCGACGGGATAAAAATCGGCGACTGCCTGCTCAAAGTATAGCTGCGGTTTTGACCCTGCTCAAAACATTTTCCAGGTCGACTTTCAGTTTTTGCATCGACTGATAACGCTTGTCAGGTTCTTTCTCGAGTGTTTTGAAAACTAGCTCTTCAAGCTCATTTGGAATTTGCAATTTAGTGCCAACTTCGGAAAATCTCTTTGGAGTATCATGCACCTGTTTATGCATAGTCTCAAAAAGACTCTCGCCCAAAAATGGCGGCTGAGCGCATAATGCCTCATACATAACACAACCAAGACTGTAAATGTCTGAGCGAGTATCGAGCACTCGACCAAGACATTGCTCGGGACTCATGTAAGGTGGACTGCCGAAAACCTCTCCGTCTCTAGTTATGTCTTTACTGATAGACGTTTTTTCATAGTCATATAAAAGTTTAGCGATACCAAAATCTATGATTTTGACAAAACATTCTTTGTGCTGACCTTCGGTAATAATGATATTTCCAGGTTTTAAGTCGCGGTGAATTACTCCAGCACTATGTGCATGGACAAGTCCATCACACATTTGTACAAAAAGTGAAAGCCATAGCTCAAGTGCAAAAGACTCTTTCATGTCTATTATTTCAGAGAGCTTGAAGCCTTCTATGTAATACATAACAAGATACGGACAACCATTTTCAAGCAAGTCCCAATCAAATACAGTGGCAAGATTTGGATGTGTCAAACGACTGGCAGCTTGAGCTTCGCGCTGAAAGCGTTTGCGATTTCGCGAGTCTGAGGCAAGATAAGGGTGCAAAACTTTGATGGCGAAATATCTGTCTAAAATCAAATGTTTTGCTTTATACACAACACCCATGCCACCACGACCGATGACAGACTCGACTTTGTATTTTTGATTAACTACCTGGTCGATCATAGAATCGACAATAGTGGGATTAAGGTCTTCATCATCTTCTGAGATGGATGACTCAGGTCCAGATTTAGAATGAATTTTCTCGTAGAGTTTGCTTATCGGTGACATCTTTATGGTCGGAATCGACTCATTGTCTGGAAATATTTGATTGCGACAACGCTCTGCTAAATCTTCCAAATCTACATCTAATGCATGCAAAACCTTTTGAGCTGTACAACGAGGCACGCTAACCAGAGCAAGCAATAACAAAATAGTATCCACACGAGAGACACCACTCGTACTTGAAGTCTCCTTAGCTTTGTAGAAAATAGATTTAGCGCGGGGAGAAAAGGTAAAAGCAGGCACGTGATAAGTGGTTCCTCTTCCCATTATGCGACAGACTTCCTCAAGCGCCTTTCGGTAAGTGACACCAAGTGATTGCAGAGTCTGGGCAGCACGAGTGTTTTCGCACAAAAGAATGCCTAGTAAAATATGCTCGGAGCCGGTCATATAATGACCGAGTTCTTCTCTTTCTTGTTGCGCCAGTTGCACAACTTTGAGAGCACCTTCAGTAAAACTTTTGAACATGGATTAGAAACGCATTTTGCTTAAGCCGCGGAAAAGACCCTGGTTAACGCCTTTATAAATGGCAGATTGTACACTACGATTGAGCGCGCGGTTAACAGTGGTACTAAGTCCACCCATCGGATTTCCCATAGATCCCATTCCACCTTGCATGGGCATTGACATACGTGGCGCTTTTTGAGGAACAGCAAATCCACCTCTAAATCTTGCATTTTGTTGAACTGCTGCTTGCATCTGTTGCGGGGACTGTTGCGGAACACCACTATTCAAAAATTGCTGAGCTTGTCCACTAATTTGTTTACCACTTCCCATAGCTTTTGCGGCACTTTGCATTTGAGCAAGCGCTTTTGGATCGATACCATCTGGAGTGGAATCAGATCCTTGTTGAGCAAAAGCAAGTCCGGCATTGCCACCTTGCTGCCAATCAGACGAGCTTATCTGTTGCGGCATCTGTTGCATGGGCATCTGTTGCATGGGCATTTGCTGCTGAAACTGCTGCTGTTGCTGCGGTGCCGGATACTGCTGTGGTCTTTGTTGTTGCTGAAATTGTTGTTGTGGCTGTTGCTGGTATTGCTGCTGATATTGCTGCTGCGGTTGTTGATTATATGCTTGTTGTTGCACAGAACCTGCTAATTCAGATTGGTCATCGCTGCTTGTGCCAGCAGGTTGATACCACGTTGCTTCATTTGACTGGGGTTGCGACTGTTGTTGCCCGCCACCGATCCAATTGGATTGACCAAGTCCACCCATTTGCGCTTGAAGCGCATTCATAGAAGATCCTGCTGATCTATCGGGGCTGCTTTGTCTCGTCGCATAGAAGGAATTGTCGCCGGATGAGTCCACCTGTGCTTGCTGTGATTGCAAGCCACCTCCGCCACCACCGCCGCTATTTGAGACCCAGTCGGACTGCCCGAGTTGAGCAATAGCAGCTTGGTCAGATAATGTGTAACTTGCCATAACCAAGCAAAAAGCCAGAGCAAACTTTGTTGCGCTGGCTTTGGTTGACTTCACTCTAAGAGTGTTTGCCATGTTTATTGATTGACAGACAGTGCGCTTGTAGCGTGAATCGGCTTTTTCAAGCTAGCAATCTTGTCTTTGAGCATTGAGATTGCTGCTGATACTTGGGCCTCTTTGTCTTCTACCAAGCGGTCTGGTTTTACTCCTACTTTGTTGATGTCGAGATTATTTGGGGTGAGGTAACGTGAGACTGTGATGTGAACTGCAGCACCGCCTGGCAATTTATTGATTTCTTGCACGAGACCTTTGCCGTAGGACTTAGTTCCAACCAGTACTGCGCGATTATTGTCGTGCAATGCACTGGCGAGTATTTCACTTGCCGAAGCGCTGTCAGAATCCATCAAAACTGCAATAGGCTGTTTGGTGAGCGGAAGACCTGTGGCGATATCGGTGTGTTTAGCGTTTCGGCTAATAGTGCTTACTATAGCTCCATTTTCAAGTAACATGTCGGCTATTTCAAGTGCATTACTTAAGAGTCCGCCTGGGTTGCCTCTCAAATCGATGATCAAACCATCAGCGCGGGACAATTTTCTGAGCGCACCGCGGAATTCTCTTGCAGCATCGTTAGATATAAAAGTATTCAACTGAATCATACCGATATTATTATCGAGCATTTTTGCTCTGACAGCTTTGATGGTGATTTCTCTGCGGGTAATTGAAACTTTGCGAATTTCGCTATTTGAGCGCTTAACGGTCAAATCGACTGGGCTACCTGCGGCTCCACGGATACGGTTTGCAGCCTGCTCAGGAGTGATACCAACTGAAGATTCGCCGTCAATGCCGATAAGCTCATCCCCAGCTCTGACACCAGCTTTTTCGGCTGGACCATCTTCGATGGTTCGTACGATTTGTAGTTTCGAGGGTTTTTCTTTGCTTTGTTGAAGGCTGATACCAATTCCGACGATTTTGGCGTCAATGGCATCATTCTCGTCCTGGAAAGCGCGGGGATCGAGGAAACGGGTGTAAGGGTCATTCAAAACCTTCAACATCTGAGCGATGTATTTATGAGCGTCTTCGGTGGATTTGATTTTCGAATCATACTTATGCTCGTAATCTTTCCAATTCACGCCGTTGAAAGACTCTTCGTAGAAGTTGTCGCGAACAAGCTTCCAAGCTTCGTGGTAGACATCTTTTGGACTGTCATTGCGAAAACTCTGGGCAGGCTGTACGCCAGATCCAGCAACGAAGGTTAAAACCAATGCAATAGCAGATATGCGCTTGAACACGTTCATCCAGGCAAACTCTCGGTGAATATGGGACCACAATAAAACCCGAACCTCACCCGCAGGAGAGGTCATGTTGCTGAGCCAGCAACTGGTTCGTAAATTCCTTATGCCCGCTTAATCAAAGTTTCAACACGCTTTTCTAAAATATTTACACTTGACATCGTGAATTTTAGAAGAGAGATATTGCCGAGGCCACCCGTCAATCCTAAGAAAGCCCGTATTTAGACCAATTAGCATTAACTAGGTCCTTGATCTCAGAGCTCATATCGATTGGTTTAGGCCAGTTACGCGTGAATCCTTCGGACTCCCATTTTCTAGTTGCATCAATCCCGACTTTAGATCCAAGACCCATAATGGGAGAAGCATGATCAAGAATATCGAGAGGGCCCTCAACAAACATCATGTCTCTTTTTGGATCTGTATTTCCAAAAACGTTCAAAGCGACTTCAGACAAATTCTGCACGTCCACTTCTTTGTCTAAAACAATGGCAAACTTAGTGAACATAAGCTGACCCAGACCCCAAATAGCGCTCATGACCTTGCGAGCGTGTCCGGGAAAGCGCTTATCAATCGAGACTATTACACAGTTATGGAATACACCTTCCCAGGGGAGATTCATGTCCACAATCTCAGGCACTAGCATTTGCACCATAGGCAAGAAAATGCGCTCGGTCGCTTTGCCCAGATAACAGTCTTCCTGCGGTGGTTTGCCCACGATAGTCGTTTGATAAATGGGATTTTTTCTGTGCGTTATGGCGGTCACATGAAGCGTGGGAAAGAGTCCAGCCAAACTATAAAAGCCTGTGTGATCGCCAAATGGACCCTCTGTGCGCAAGTCCTCTTGATCTACATAGCCCTCGATGATAATTTCAGCATTAGCTGGAACTTCAAGATCTATGGTTTTGCACTTAGTTATTTTTACCGGGCTTGATTTTATGAAACCTGCAAGTAAGAGTTCGTCTATGTCGGGGGGCAATGGTGCTGTAGCTGAGTAGGTTACAGACGGCTCGCAACCAAGAGCTATAGCCACTTCCATTCGATTGCCTGGCTTTTCAAATTTGCTTTCATCAAAGAAGGTCCCATAATTTGGCGGCTCGTCTATGTGGCTTGAAGTCATAGCCGCAGCTACAGCGGGCTCTTTCTTCTGAAGGTCGCGACGACTGTTTTCAAAGTGTCGGGCTCCATCATGATGCTTATGCCAGTGCATGCCAGTGGTTATGTTGTCGAACTTTTGTAGCCTGTAAACACCAAGATTTCTGTGACCAGAGCGCGGGTCTTTAGTTATCACTACTCCAAGAGTAATAAACGGCCCGCCATCTTCAGGCCAGCACTTAATTATTGGGAGCTTGTCTAGCATTGGCTGGCTTTTGTCTGTGATGACAACTTCCTGGCAAGGAGCTTGTCCCTTTATCAACTTTGGCGGAAATTTACTTACTTCCATCAAAGTGGGCAGCATAGCTATTTTGTCCATAATAGTTTCTGGCACTTTAGGCTTAATAAGTTTCACTATCCGATCAGCTAATTCGTCTAAGTGTTGAACTCCTAAAGCACTACATATTCTCTTATTAGATCCAAATGCGTTAATAAGCACAGGCATGTCATAGCCCTTAACGTCAGTGAATAACAGAGCCTTGTTTTTGCCATCTTGAAGTTTACTTACTCTGTCTGTTATCTCTGCTATTTCGAGATCACAAGAAACCTGAGCAGTTATTCTTACTAGCTCCTTTTTCTCGTCTAAGATTTCAAGATACTCTCTTAAGTCCATTTATCAACTCTTCTATTTATGGGATTCCAATTTAAATTTATTACTCAAAAATTCGGCAAGCTCCTTAAAAGCTTTTGCACGATGCGACTTCTGATTCTTCTCTTCGGGCGTGATTTGAGCTGAAGTCATTGTGCAATCATTCGGCATAAAAATAGGGTCATAGCCAAAACCATTCTCTCCAAGTTCTTCTGTAATAAGCTTGCCGTGCCAGTATGCTTCAGTTGAATAGACAACATGATCTTTATCAGCAAGCACCAGTGCACACACATAACGTGCGTTGCGTTTGGCTTCAGGGACATTGGCCATTTCCAAAAGCATCTTACGTCGGCGATCTATATCTGTGCCTTCACAATATCGAGCAGAGCGAACTCCCGGTCCCCAATCAAGCGCTTCTACTTCAATGCCAGAATCGTCTGAAACAGACAATTCGCCCGTCATTCGCGCAGCTTCTCGCGCTTTGATTTCGGCATTGGCAAGATAAGTATCACCTGTTTCTTCAGGGTCGAATTCATCTGGTGCAAGTGCAAGTTCGATGGGCAATTGTCCAAGCAAAATTTTCAATTCTTTGAGTTTGCCTGAGTTTTGACTGGCAAGAACAAGTTTCATTTGCCCTTCTCGTTGGTATTACCACCGGTGCCTTTGGCAGGTGACTTTTTGCGATGGTCTTTACGCTGTACTCGAATAACATCGCTAATTTGCGAGATAGCCTGCGAAACCTGCATCAATTGCTTTAAATCTACAACTTCTAAAATCAGTGTAATAACTGCACCTTTTTTGTCTGTTTTAGTCTCAATGCGCAAATCGCGCAAATTCACTTTGTGGTCAGAAATTTTCTTCAATATATCGCCTGCAACGCCCACTCTATCAAGTGCTTCAACAGAAAGACATGCAGGATAAGTCGAGCTTCGCTCCGACGACCAGTCGACAGACATACGTCTGTCTTCATCGACTTTGCTCAAGTTAGTACAGTCGGATCTATGCACAGCAATGCCACTACCGCGAGTCACCACTCCGACTATCTCTTCTCCCGGCACTGGCTGACAGCATTTAGCCAGGTGATGCAGCAATCCACCAAGACTGCCAACGTCTTTTGGTTTGGCTGGCTCGGCTGAAAAATTCGGCAGCATATAACCTTTCTCGGTTATTTTTTCTTGCTGGTCTAGTTCGCGAATTTTGTTGACTACAAAAGAGACTGAAATATCGCCATAGCCAACGGCGGCAAGAATGTCATCCATCTTTTTGAGATTGAGTTTCTTGCCAATTTCTTGAATTCTTTCGTTGGTAAAGCTCTCATCTAGATTACCTTTACCAAGTTCCGACTCAAGCATCTGACGTCCCTGGGCAATATGTTCTTCACGGTGGTGCTTCTTGAACCATTGCCTGATACGGCTCTTGGCCGAATGCGTTTTGGCGAAATTGAGCCAGTCCATTTTTGGAAAGGTGTTTTTACCGGTGATAATTTCGACGATATCGCCGTTCTTCATCACCGTATTCAGTGGCACAATTCGATCGTTAATTCGAGCACCAACGCAAGAATGTCCCACATGAGTGTGAATTCTATAGGCAAAATCTATAGGCGTAGAGCCAGTTGGCAAGTCGATCACATCCCCACCGGGACTGAAAACAAAAACTTGATCCGAGAAAAGATCGATTTTGACCTCTTCCATGTATTCGTTGGCATCGTCTAATTCTTGACGCCAATCAACCAATTGCCGAAGCCACGCAATCTTTTTGTCGCCATCAGAATCGGCTTTGCCAGTTCCACCTTCTTTATATTTCCAATGGGCAGCAATGCCATATTCAGCAATGTGGTGCATGCGTCTTGTGCGGATTTGAATCTCGACTCGCTTGCCCTTGGGACCAATAACAGCCGTGTGCAAACTTTGATAATTATTGAATTTGGGCATGGCGATATAATCTTTAAATCGCCCTGGAATGGGAGTGAAGAGATGGTGCACGACTCCCATTACTTCGTAGCATTTTTGAGTATCTGGATCTTTGCCGATTTCGCAGAATTCTTTTTCGCTTGAATCAATAATGACACGAATAGCAAGCACATCATAAAGCTCTTCAAAAGACTTCTGTTGTTTCTTCATCTTGAGCCAGATGCCAAACAAATGCTTGGGTCTGCCGACTATTTCAGCCTTAATTGAACGTTCTTTGAGCTCGACTTCAAGCTTTGCGATAATGTCGCGAATTAGCAATTCTCGATCTTCGCGTGTATCAGCCACAACTTGTTTGAGACCATTGAATTCATCGGGATGCAAATAATGCAAACCTAAGTCTTCCAATTCCCACTTCATCTCGCCCAGTCCAAAACGATTTGCAAGAGGCGCGTATATTTCAAGCGTCTCTTTGGCAATTTCGGCTTGCTTGTGAGGAGCCATATGATCTAGCGTGCGCATATTGTGAAGACGGTCAGCCATTTTCACAAGCACAACTCTAAAATCATCAGCGATTGCGACAATTAATTTTCGAAAGTTTTCAGCCTGACGTTCAGCCTTAGAACTGAAACTAAACTTACCAAGTTTGGTAACACCCTCAACTATGCGAAGAATATCGGTTCCAAAAGCCTTTTCCATCTCTTTGGCCGTAACTTCGCAATCTTCAAGCACATCGTGCATCAACGCTGCACAAATAGTTTGAATATCGGCGTTTAGCTCAGCTAGAATGCAAGCGACTTCGGCTGGATGAATAATGTATGGATCATTTGATTTGCGCAATTGTCCATCATGAGCTTTGTGCGCAAAATCATAGGCTTTTTGAGCAAGCACGATATCCTGCTCGTCGCGTCCTTGCGAGCGTAAAATCTCTATCAGAGGCTTTTCGTAGGTTTTTATCATAAGCTCGTCATGAATTATACCTAAGCATTGAGCCCATGAGAACCCAGGTTAACAAACTGTGTCGGGAATTTTTAGCCAGGAAAGTGCATTGCCTCCAAGCAGCTTTGCTTTGGTTACCTGTGCGATATCCAGAGACTCGATAAGTTTGCCCGGCTCGTCTTCGCCAAGCGGGAAAGGATAATCGGTGCCAAGAGCAATGGAGTCTTCCCCGACTACATCAATCAAAAATTTCAATGCTCGAGCGTCATGCACTAAACTATCGACCAAAAAACGTCCCAGATAATCACGCGGATTTACATTGTTGTCTATGGCACATAAGTCGGGTCTGGCAAGGAAACCATGCTCGATTCGTCCCACTGTAGAAGGAAAAGATCCGCCACCATGGGCAAAGGCAACTCGAAGCTTGGGAAAACGCTCAAAAATGCCTCCAAATATCATGGAGCAAATGGCTAAACATGTCTCAGCAGGCATGCCAACAAGCCATGGCAGCCAGTATTTAGTCATACGCTCTTGACCCATCATATCCCAAGGATGCACAAAGATGAAGGCATCTAGATCATTTGCCGCTTCAAACACAGGCAATAAAGTAGGATCGCTCAAATTCCAGTCATTAACGTGCGACCCTATTTGAACGCCCAATAATCCGAGTTCTTTGACACAACGCTCAAGCTCGCGAACAGCTAGATCTGGAGCCTGCATGGGTATGGTCCCCAGTCCGACAAATCTGGCCGGATTTGATTTCACCGCTCTAGCCAGGTCATCATTTAAAAATTTAGATAAATCGAGTGCATGTGCAGGTTTCGCCCAGTAACTGAACATAACTGGGACGGTAGACAATACCTGGATATCGACACCCGAGCGCTTGCAATCTTGGATACGCGCGTTTGTATCCCAGCAATTACTTTCTACTTCGCGAAAAAAAGTACCATCGTCCTTAAGCATCCTAGCTCGGCAAGAGACATGATGATCTAGCTTGATAAATCCTCCATATCCATACTTGCTTTTCCAGTCGGGTATATCTCGCGGCAAAATATGCGTGTGTATATCGACCTTGAGCATTCCTGGCGCCTCATGCAAGTATTGTAACTTTACGACAAATGACTATTATTATTGAGCCGCCAGGGTAAGTAAAGAGTAATCGTGTTGGTCTTGAAAATTAATCCTTCGATAGAGGTTTGAGAGGGTGAGTTCATCGGTTGCACAATGGAAGATTTATCGTACCCGAGCAGAACTTGCTGGGGACGAAGGAACCCACGATTTAGCCGAAGAAGACTGGAAAGAAGCTCTCAAACAAGCAAGACAACTTGGACAAAACGATCGCAGACTTGCATACACACTGGAAAAGCTGGCTGAAAGCCAATTTCATCTAAACAAACTAAGTGACGCTACTGCAAACGCGCTTGAAAGTCTATCTGTTTATGAAAGCTTGAAAGAAGAAAAACTTTCAGATTTGGGACGCCTCAACGCAAATCTTGCCAAAGCTTATCATGCACAAAACATGACTGAACAAGCAAAAAGTTATTACACTAATGCAATTACACTCAAGGAAAAAGAGCTAGGCATCGCGCATCCAGATGTTGAGGCATTAAAGGTGTGTTTTGCTTCCCTGTCCACAGACGCAAGCTTTGCCCCTCCAGCAATTGAAGAATTCAAAATAAAAATTGAGCCAACTCCCGAGCCACTTGATTTAAAAACTGCTCTCGATTCAATTTTCTCCGAAGAGCCACCACTGACAGAACCACCTCAAGCAGAAATTTCGCAACCACAGGCGATACCACACGTTGCGCCTGAACCCACTCCGCCTACTACCGATCCTAGCGCTTCGCCGGCTCCGGCTCCGGCTCCTAATCCTAATCCCACTCCAGTACCGCCTCCTGCGCCAACTACACCTCAAGCACCACCTGCGATGCCTACGGAGCAAGTTGGGATTCTCTGGTCTAACTTCAAGAATATGGCCGAGAACTATATGGCCAGTAACAATTTGATTGAAGCAGAAAAACTCTGGCTGGATGCTTTAGCTTTGATTCAGCCTTTAGGAGAAGCAAACCCAAACTACTGCACCACTCTTGAAAATCTTGGTGAAATCCGACTCAGGATGCAAGATTTTCCCACCTCTGAAAGTTATTTCTTGAAAGCTTATAACATCAAAGTCGGAGTGTTAGGACCGCAACACGTCGCAGTTGCACAGACTGTAAATCAGTTAGCCCGATTATATTATCAAGGCGGAAACTTTGAAAAGGCGGAGTACTTCGGTCGCCAATGTGTCGAACTTCAAGAGAAATTATTTGGACCAGAAGATGGAAATTTAGCTTGCTCCATTCATAATTTAGCCACTCTCTATCACATGCAAAAGAAATTTGAGATGGCAGAACCGCTCTACAAGCGCTCTCTTGAGATTAAACGCAAAGCATTTGGACCAGATCACCCTGAAACAACAAGATTATTGAAGAGCTATTCTGATTTGATGCGCAACATGAATCGGTTAAATGAAGCAGACGAGCTAGACAGTATGGCAGATGGAAGAATCAGCGGAACCTGGCGCGCCATCTCAGTTCCTGCCCCACCTGGCTCAAGCAAGAAAATGGAAAACTGCGATATTTGCGGCACGCCACTAGGGGGCGCCACACGCTGTGCTAAATGCGGATACGACACATCACTTGGTGTGTTCTAAGCATTTCTAACAATTATAAATGGAGGAAGAGCTTCTTCGGCATCGGCGACCTTAGATTCGGAATTATAAGTCTTGCCGCCATTGATCAAAACAAGAGAAGGACTCTGTTGGACATCAGCACTACATCTTGCGACCAAGCCTGGGTCTTGAAATCCAGCTTCTTGGGAGGTCTGATCTGGTACCACTACACCAGCTCGACCGCGAGCTGCGTTGCCAGATTCTAGTGCCTGATTTGCCATCACTAGCATTCCA